>Ga0136643_10005272_pt1 | contig 18154 bp, 14 predicted proteins | sample TergutLab28metaG_FD_96883 | JGI IMG/M metagenome (GOLD analysis project Ga0136643, IMG submission 96883) | Labiotermes labralis P1 segment gut microbial communities from Petit-Saut dam, French Guiana - Lab288 P1 (version 3) (version 3) | ecosystem: Host-associated > Arthropoda: Insects >...
ACATTCGGGCCAATATAACGCACAGGTCTGCCGCCTATGCTTGCAGGCACTTGAACACCTGGGCTAGAACCAGTAAAGCCAGTTATAATTAACCCTTGCCCCGTCCATTCAGAATATTCCCAAAAACCGCCAATATCTGACTGAGTTGGGAAACCACGCCATGTAGGTTCGGTAAATCCGGTGGAAGCAGATGGGAATAATATGCGGAAGTTAGAATTACGTGTCTCCGGCGCACCAAACGCGTTAGCCGGAATTGCTTGTATTGCCGCACCATTAGAGTGTAAAAGGCGCACAGTAACAAGGTTCGCGCCACTTATTGCAGTATTGGCAAAATTAATCACACTTGCAGGAATTACAACTTCTTGCAAATTAGGCGCATTGCTTGTGTTTAGTACATTTGTGCCAATGCTTACAACCGACCGACCGCCTATGGTTGACGGTATGGTTATAGAACTCAAATTATTAGGCCCAATAAATCCGGAAATTGTAACAGGTCCTGTGCCTGTAGCCGGCGTTATCGTCCACCATGCGGCGTTTCCATCGCTAACAGACCAGTTGCGGGTCATCCCTATTGGCGAAATAAATGGCACATACGTTGCCCCATCAGAATTTGCCGGCCTGGTAAGACTCAGTGCATTCGCCGGTACTCCAGAGAAAATTGATGAGCATGTAAATATCCGCTCAATCCGTAAATCTGTACCATTTAAATGCTCAAAATGAACTTCCGTAAGTGAAGGATTATTTGCAAAGGCCATGGCCCCTATAGATGTTACACTACCCGGAATAGTAGCAGAGCGCAAATTTGGTATGCTAAAAAATGCATTGGCCGCAATAGTAGTTACACTGCTTGGTGTCTTAAACATAATAGATGTTATATTATTTCGGGCCGTTCCCGTTACACCATGGAACACAGTACCGCCAATTGTACGCACAGGCGCACCTGTAGGTCCTACATTAGGGAACATAATTGCACCATTTGCAGGTACAGTACCTATAAAACCCGTTATGGTATAAACTCCGCCAGACAAGCTAAAGCTGAAATTATTCGTTGTTGCGCCCGAATCATTTGCAGTAAAAATATGCCACTGGCGGCCATGGTATAATGGCACATTAAATGCCGGATTGCTGCCCACAAGGCGGTAAAGTCTTAAATTAGAAGGCGCGTTAAGAAAAATATCTCCATTACCTAAAATACCTCCGTTACTTTGGGTACGCAAAAGTGACGTGTCATTATGATGAAACCGCGCCGTTGTTAAGCTATGATTATTAGCAAATGCATAGTTACCTATGCTTGCAACCGAACTGGGAATTGTCACAGTAGTAAGGCTGTTGTTTCTAAAGGCCGATTGTCCGATATGGGTAAGTGTATTTGGCAGTGTAAGCGTACCTGTCAACCCTAAGCTATCAAAGGCATTCGCCGCGATGTGCGTAACATTTTGGCCATTAATCTGGCTTGGAATCACTACATTATTTGCCGGACCGGTATAATCATGAATTGTACCGCCGCTAAATGAAAAAAATTGATCATGAGAAGACACCCATGTGCCATTATTACGCAAAATTTGCACCGGCCTATTTCTGTTTGAGTCACTACCATCTCCCAACTGGCCGTGTGAGTTTGAGCCCCACGCCCATAAGGAACCGTCATTGCCGATAACCAAACTGTGGCTGCCTCCGGCGGCGGCACTACCTGCGCTTCCGGAAGTAGTTCTGGCCCCAGGTAAGTTTGATGCATGTGCTTGAACAGGACTAAATCCATTACCCGACTCTGTCGAAGCTGTGCTTCCGTTACCCAATCGGCCTTGGCCGCCATTACCCCATGCAAATACATTACCCGATGTATCAATAGCAAGCGCATGGTTATGCCCCGCAGTAACATAAACAATATTGCGGTGCACACCTTCAATATTAGTGTTTATTGCCACGCCACTATTCGCCCTGCGGTTTGCACCAGTAGCTGGCGAAGCTGTACGGCCAACAATACCTTGGGTATTTGCACCATGTCCGCCATAGGCAAAAACATCTCCACCTACCAGCGTGAGTGTAAAGTTGTTACCACCAGAGGCCATTGTAACCGAGGTATTGCTCATTATTTCATTACCCCAGCTGCGGTAATGATCAACACTTGCCACGGATGATGGTCGTGCCACCTGAAAAGCACTATTGTTCCCTGCAGACCACAATCTATTATTATTAGTGCTTATTACAAGAGAATGATTAGCACCTGTCCCTACCAATCTCGCAATATCACTTGCACCACCCGAAGTCCATGTAGGAGATGTAATCGAATTTGCAGAATTGTTTGTAGCCGTTTGTCCAAGATGGTTTCGCCCAAAAGCGATTACATCGCTTCCACTTCTTACAAGCACATGTGCTTCACCTGCCGAAACTTGGCTTGCGTTAGTAATACCGCCCACCACCGTTGGCGCATGACGCCTGTTGTCAGAAGTATTACCCGGTGCCGTACCCAGCTGCCCATGGGTGTTATCACCCCATGCAAACAACTGTCCGCCAACAATCGCATAACTGCTTAAATGGCCGGCGGCTATATAGGTCGCATTCCCAGACAGTGGTACCCGCACAGGTACACTGTTGGTCATAGCAAAACTATTGTTAACACCCAATTGCCCACGCTCATTGCTGCCCCATGCCCAAACTTCGCCATTGGACAAGCGCACCATTGTATGGTTTGTTCCGGCAACAACCTGCACTGCGGTTGCATTAGGGTTTGCCTCAACAACACTTGATATAAAGCCAATAGATGTCAGTATCATCACAAATGACAATACAAAACTAAGTACTTTCTTATTCAATTTTTTCATATACCTCATTATTCCCTCCTATGGAATATATTCACAAATGATTCTACTGGAAATTCGACAAAAAGACAAGCATTTCCGCTATTTAAATTATAAAGAAACGCAGACTTTATGGCATATCTCGCCACAAAAGTCTGCGTTTCTTTTTTTGTAATACATATTTTACACTATTCTCTTATAAAACTCGCGCTTAGCCGTCAAAGCGCGCACCATCGTTTTGCATTGCAAAAAGTCCAGTTGGTAACGATTTGTTACCAACTGGATCTCTGAAATTAAGAGTTTTAAAACGTCTCCATCATATAGAGTTTCTGCTTAGGAAATAGCTGGTCAAGCTGTGTGTGTCCGCTAAATATGGATGTGCCTTTTTTATACATCGCTTCTTCCGGGGTTAAATAACCTGTTACCAACTGGGTTAACGTTTCAACATTAGTAGAAACATCTGCAGTTGTGTCTAAAGACTTGTGAACGGTTAGATTTCCATCCTCCCACTGCACGGTATATACCCCTGTGTTACCCTTCCAAAAAGTATCAATAATATCAAACGTGATCTTTCCATTACCCATCGGCGAGCGTAAAGTAAGTAGTCCGGCTGTCACATCCAAAATGCGGTTCATACCCGCAGATTGCTTAGTCCAAGCAATGCTGTAACAATCTGAAAAAAGAGAAAAAACGTCTACATTTCCGGGCACTTTCCAATCTACAAAGCCAAACTCTGCACTTAATTTACCTAAAAAACCAAAAATATTATGCAAGCCGTCAACAGTGCTCCAGCAAAGCTCTTTTATATCAATACGGTTTTTGGAAGTGTCTTTGTGGTTGACCGCATTATATAAAATATAAGCGTCTGCATTGCCGTCACTATCCCGGTTTAGATATGTGTACTCGTATCTTTTGTATGGATCCCTGCCTAATATTTTTTTCCATGCAGGTTTATTTCGCACAATTGCAAGATTGCGATTTTGTATAAACTGATTATAAATTTTTGCAAAAGGTTCTATGTCGTCACCCGGCTCGTATGGCCGTATATTTTTGGGATATGGGTATTTAGCCATTTCTGATACTAGAATAGCAGCAGTATCATTTGTCATGCATATTTCGTATCCAAAATTGCGGTAATAGTCATAGGAAAACGGAAATAAATAAGAGAATGTTTGTCCGTTTTCTATCATATCTGCAAAAGCTTTTTCAAATATTTTGCGAACTAATCCGCCGCTACGCGCTTCCGGCAATGTTGCCACCCCGGCTATTCCACCTAACTTAACATCTTGTCCGTTCATTTGCATGGTGTAAGGCACTATCTCCATAGACGATAATAAACGTCCGTTCCCATCAAATGCGCCCCAACGTTCAATGTCATCTTTTGCGGCATGGGCCAATGGGTTTTTCATTTTTGTCCGCGCATCATCCCGCGGCATGTCAAGAAATACTGTTTGACAATTTGTGCGAGACAGTATGTGTTCTTCTCGCTTTAATTTTCTGATATCCACGGCTATTCCCCCATGCCAAATAATTTTTCTTTTAAGTTTAGATAATACAAATAATTTTCAACTGTAACATCCGGCGGGCAGCGATGGTCGCAAAATGGAATAAATCCACCTCGCTTTACATACGGCACTAAACTTTCCAAATATTCTTTTATGGCTTCAGGCCCTGCAATCAATTTAATTTTATCCACACCGCCCAAAATACGCAAGCTGGGATACTTGTCTAAAAGTTCCCCCGGATGGCCGGAATGCGCTACCTCAAAAGGAAACATACAGTTTATGCCCGAATCCAAGAAAATTTCCAAAATCGGGCGAACATCTCCATCGCAATCTGTCCACCACAGGTCTATGCCATGGGCATGCAATTTTTTGCTTATCCGCTTGTAGCGCGGCGCAACAACATCTTCAAAAAACGATGGCGGCAAAATGGGGCCCTTGTTAAAACAAATATCTTCCCACCCAGATGCAAAGTCAAAATCTATTTTGCCAAGCACTTGATCCAAACCATGTTCTACCAAAGTGCAGCAGGTTTCTACCATGTCTTCCAGCATATCCGGATAATCTGCCCAAGCGTAACAAATACCCTCAAACGTAAGCATGTCGCGTATTTTGCCTATCATCGAGCCGCAGTCGATTCCCAAAGGGTATGTTCTGTCCGATGGATGGGCCTTTATTGCCGCAGCAACGTCTACTTTGCGTCTAAGGCTGTCTAAGCGAAAATGTGTTTCCTTTACCCGCTTCCAATCTTCCGGCGTTTTTATAGCAGAATCTGTAAAATGAGGTATTGACGAACTGGAGTTTGCCAAAACTTCTGCCGTTAGACCATCGCTGTTTTGTATGATTACCTTATTACCACGGCGTTCAATTTCCCTGTATTCAAAACCCGGATCCATCCAAGTACCTGTGTACAAAATTTTCATCGGGTCAAAGGAAAAGAATTCATTTGCCGCGTCCTCTGTGGTGATGCCATTTTTAACAAAAATGTCCCACTGGGTATAGTTTTCGTCCCAGTAGCCAAACTCCATGTTAAAGCTTCGGTCTACCGGCTGAAATCGCATTTGCTTGTTAAATCGCTCTCGTGGGGTCATTGTGCCTTTCCACGGTAGCAAGTATGGGGTAATATTTTTTTTCATGATGCGCCTCCTACAAATGAGCTAGACTATTTGTGAAGATTATACGCCTATTTTGAGGATTATGCACATCTATTTTTATTATTCGTATTAAAACACCGGTACGACTGCACCATCATATTGGCGATAAATAAACTGACGTACCCGCTCAGATTGCAGATGTTGTAGCAACAATCGCACCGCCGGATGGTTTCTATCTTCCTCTCGCACGGTTAATCCATTTGCAAAAGGCGAGTCGGGTGTTTCGATAATTAGAGAATCTCGCATTGGATTTAAATCCGTACCCGCAAGCACGTGGTTGGTGTTTATTATTGCCATATCTACAGCCGGGTCGTCCAATATGCGAGGCAAAATTGATGCGTCAAGCGCTGTAAACTGCAAGTTAAGTGGGTTATCCGTAATGTCCGATGTGTAGCTGGCTCTAATGCCCGCCGCAGGATCTATTGTTAAAAGTCCATGTGTTTGCAGTAAGAGCAGCGCACGCCCATGGTTTGTAGCATCGTTGGGGATTGCAACGGTTGCACCATAGGGCAAGTCGTTAATGCTATCTAATGTAAGTGAATAAGCACCCATAGGTTCTACATGTACAAGGCCAAGCATGTGCAATTGATCAGCATGTGGCGAAGCTTCTAAAAACGGCGAATGCTGGAAGTAGTTTGCATCAATATCACCATCTGCAAGGGCCGGGTTTACCAATGGAAATTCTGTAAATAAGTGAAGGTCAAGCACAACACCATCTGCAAGCAAATATGGTCGGATGTACTCTAAAATTTCCGTATGGGGACGTGGTGTTGCGCCTACCCGCAGTGTAAAAGTTTCCCCATCTCGCCATTCAGGCAACGCATTTGAGGAGGAACATGCAGCAAGCACACCAAGTAGTGAAACAAACAATACAACCAAAAGCAATTTCTTCATAAAAAATCATCTCCTTAAAATTTTTTTCATACGGCTTGCATCTCTAAGGCATAAAAAAAACCCTCAAACAGGGTCTCCACATGGACGTTTTGCTAAAAAAGCATAGCATTCATCTTCCAATATACATGTATATATTGGGGGAATTAGCACCGTGCGTCCGCCGGTTGCTGGGTTTCATAGGGCCCTGATCCCTCCACCTCTCTGGATGCTGTATGAAATTGTTAAGCCGTATAATACAGTTTAAAAAAACATCTGTCAACTAACTAATTTGTCTACGCTAAAAAAGCACAAAGTAAAAACCACCACAACTTATTTATAAAGCGATAGTGGCTTTGGTAATTATTTTATGAAAGAACTAAATTGACTACACTCTCTTCATAATTTCCTCATTAACCCGCTGCCGTAAAGTCAAAATCCAGTCCTCATTTTGTGGGAAACGGTTAAATTTAATAGGTACATCTAATCCCTCATCAATTAACTGCAACACAAAGTCTCGCCCGGCCAGTTTTTCCAGCAATCTAAAGGCACGTAAGTCGTTAAATGTTTCCTGGGCTACCATAAGCCGTGTAGATGCAAGAGGCTCCCCATCTTCTCCAGGATACACAATAAACGCATCACCTGATGGGAACAGACCGTCCGCGTCCGTAGTAACAAACGGATTTATAGGATACACAGAATGCACACTGTTATAGAAATTGTACCCCCACTGTAAGAACCCGGCAATATTATATTTAAACAGCAGCGCACCAAGTACACGCTGGCGATATGACGGTTGCATAAAGAAAAGATTCGGCACTTCATAACTTTGTACACAGCAGTAATATGTCCACAGTTCAGACACATCCCCATCTAAAAAAGGCTCAATATGGTCTACCGCCGGTATTGGAATTGATACAACACCTTGCTTAAAGAAATTGTAATCTGTAAGTGCATCCATAATTTTAAAACCCTTCAAAAAGGGCTCTACAATTTTGCGTGCAGCAGTATACTGTTCAATGTTTTCAAGCGTAGGTTCGTCCGATATGTGGAAGTAACACTTTTCGGCTATACCAAGTTCAGCTAATTTTGCAGTCAAAGCAGGCAGCATTTGCTGCAAGAAGTTAGCATATTCCGGACCAGTGGCATCGGTATCCCAGCCAAACAATTGAACGTACTCACCCTTATTATTACCCATAATTTTAGGTGCGTATTTTGCTCCCCACTGGGTAAATAAGTGGGCTATTTCATAGTACACCACACCAACTTTTTTACACATTTTTACCCAGCGCTCAAGCTTTTCAAATCCAAAACTGTATTTGTCACCAATAACGGTCACATCAACAAGTTGCACCGTTAGGCGCTCACCGCCAATTGCAGTATCAAGGGGCGGTGTAAAAGTCGGCATAAGCAGCATGTTTATCCCATGCCGGACAGCGTATTCAGCAAAGTTTTCTACAATCTCCCAATATTTTTCGGAAAAAACTTCAATCCTATAATAATTTGCTAAACAATCCGTATGGAACCAGCGGGTATGAGGGATTGCAAGAGCCGGTAATTCCACTGGAACTACATCTATAGTTATCCCACCTGCTCCAAGCACTTCACCATTTGGGCCTTCTATGCACAAACTAAAAGAATTGCGCAGGTCAGCCGCCAATGATATTTTAGCATCTATCCAAATTGTTTGCCATTCCCCGCTCATTAGCGGCAGCTGGCTTGGGTTAAGTGGCTCCAACAAATCCGGGAAAAGTCCAGATTCCGTGGTAATATAACCATCGTCTGTTTTATAATGCTTCGGAATACTTCCGGGAATATTCCGCACACGGCGCAAGGTTAAATCTATCCCAATGGTTGCGTTAACCTTTAATTGCCCCCAAAGCCGCTGGAAATTTATATCAGTCAGGTACGAAACTTGAAACGAAACAGTTTCGCCATACATAGCACTCAATTTTAAATTTGTAGAGTAATTAGACGGCGCATCATTTGCAAATACTTTTGCTAAAGAGCTGTAAAGCCGGAGTTCAAATCCATTACTCACATTTACCATTTCCTCTCTTCAAGCAATGTGTATCCGTTAATCAACAGGCCTTCGTTAGTATCAACCGTAACCGGCGTGCCTGTTTTAACAAAATCGACAACTCTTACTTTTACACGAAGCATCGGAAGCTCTAATGCCTTTGCAACGGTTTCTGCATGGCCAAGGTCAACATTTTCCCAAGTACCGACAACCAGTGCGCTAGCCTTTTTAAGGTATTCAACCATCGTGTCATCTGTTTGCGTACATACAATAACGTCACCCTGTTCAAAAAACATCCGGTCATCATTGTCAGACTGGGTAAACAGGCGGGTTAGTCCTCTCACGATTCCTTGATTATTGCCGACACCTTTTGCAAGCACATTACCTACGGTGCGCACACGTATTGTGTTGGTGGTCCCAGCGATACCAACAGGCACACCGGCCATGGCCACAATAATGTCTCCATTTTTGGCAATTCCCGATTTCATAGCCATTTCTTCTGCAATTTCAAATACTTCACTATCGCCTACAAATGGTTTTTCCGAAAGTACAGGTATACACCCCCAAGAAAGGTTAAGCTGCCTGCATGTTACCGGATCATTTGTTACCGCAAGAATAGGACAATTTGGACGAGATCGCGATACCATACGCGCCGCAAAACCGGAATCTGTGATAGGCACAATACATGCAGCCCCTAGATCGGCAGCAGTGGCAACACCGGCATAACTCATTGTATTTGTAATATTTTTATTTATGTTGCGGTATAAAGATTTTTGAGAATAATCAATGGTACCTTCTACTTTACACGCAATACGATCCATCATAGAAATAGCTTCTACCGGATACTGACCGTTTGCGGTTTCTCCAGAAAGCATAACAACATCCGTACCATCATAAATGGCGTTGGCCACATCATTAGCCTCTGCACGCGTAGGACGTGGGTTGCTTACCATGCTTTCAAGCATGTGGGTTGCGGTAATAACCGGCTTACCCATAATATTACAGCTATAAATCATGCTTTTTTGTACAATAGGAACCTCTTCCGGCGGAATTTCTACTCCCAAATCACCCCGGGCAACCATTACGCCATCTGCAACTTCCAAAATACTGTCAAGATTATCTACGCCGTCACGAGATTCTATTTTTGCAATAATGCGAATATGGTCGCCACCATTGTCTTCAAGCACTTTGCGGATATTTATAATATCGTTTGCCGTACGTACAAATGACGCGGCTATAAAATCAAAACCTTCTTTAATGCCAAATTTTATGTCTTCGATGTCTTGCTCCGTTAAAGATGGCAAGTTGACAACAACATCGGGTATATTAATGCCCTTGCGGTTGCCCAAAAAACCCGAATTAATAAGCACACATTTCACTTCTGTGCCTTCGATGGCTGTCACTTTCATTTCCAGCAGCCCATCGTCCAATAACACACGGCTGCCCACTTGTAAATCCTTTGGTAAGTCGCTATAAGTTACAGCAACTCTGGTTTCGTCCCCAACAATATCTTTGGTTGTTAGGGTAAATTCTGCCCCTTGCTCTAAATAGACTTTATCGTTTTCAAATGTTTTTGTACGGATCTCCGGCCCCTTTGTATCTAGTAGCAATGCCACCGGTTTGCCTACAGCCTCGCGCGCTGTTTTTAGCATGTTAACAATCTCTAAGCGAGACTCAACCGTACCATGAGAACAGTTGATTCTAGCAGCGTCTAGTCCACTTTCAATCATTTGCTTCATAATTGCGACAGTATTACATGCAGGGCCTAACGTTGCTAAAATTTTTGTTTTTCGCATATGACACCTCTTTCTATATAGCCAACACCTTAGTTATATCATACATCTCCGATGAATACTCTCTTTTTACCGACAATGCCTCTTCAAGATCCATTAATTCATGCTTTCCATTACGGTAAATCACAGCAGTGTTTACATTATCCTCTTTTACAGCTTTAACCGCTTCATACCCCATAACCGAAGCATGCATACGATCAAGTGCAGACGGTGTGCCGCCACGTTGCATATGACCAAGCACTGTAGCCCGTGTCTCAATACCAAGTACTTCTTCAATTTTCTTTGCCAATTTATCGCTGCCGCCAACACCTTCTGCCATAACAATCAAGTGATGACGCCTACCTTTCACTCTATTTTGAATCAATTGCTCTATTACAGTCTGGGAGTCAACAGGATTTTCGGGAATAAACATTTCTTCCGCACCACTTGTAATACCACACCACAAAGCCAAATAACCGGCATTACGTCCCATTACTTCAACGATACTGCAACGTTCGTGGCTGCTTGAGGTATCTTTAATGCAAGTGATCGCATTCGCAGCTGTGTTCACTGCCGTGTCAAATCCAATTGTATAATCTGTACAATCCATATCTAAGTCTATAGTTGCGGGAATGCAGACCACTTTTATACCAAGTTTGGCTAATGTTAACGCACCTTTAAAAGAACCGTCACCGCCAACAATAATTACAGCATCTAATTGCATGACCTTAATAATTTCTGCTGCACGCCGCTGTCCGTCTTCTGTCATCATTTCTTTGCACCGTGCCGTACGTAAAATTGTACCACCACGGTGGATAATTTCTTTTACATCCTGAGTTTCCATTTCATTTACATCTGCGCGAAACAAACCTTGAAACCCCGTTCTAATTCCATAAACGCGTATATTAAAATGTATTGCCGACCTTACTACCGCGCGAATAACCGCATTCATACCCGGTGCATCGCCACCACTCGTTAATATACCAACTCTTAGCCTGCGTTGCTTCATTACAATAACCAATCCTCTCATGCATCAAAGGTATTTGCAAATTTCAACTGATTACATTTTGCTATCAGTTAAAAAACATTTTTACTTTGTGCTGTCAACTTTAATAACCTAATAAAATAACTATACTATACCCGCACGCGAAATGAAAGGGTTTTCCTGCCAGATTAAATCTTGAATTATGCGTTGTATAATCAGGAATCATTTTCCTGATTATTTTTCGCACAGTACCTTGCAATATAATATATTGCATGTTATAATGTACCCATCAAAGCCAGAGAGGAAAAATAAAATGAATATTCTATTTAAAAAAGGTGCATCATCACAAAAGAATTTAGACCAAATATCAAAGGTAAACGCACATGGATTTGAGCTTATAGGGATGAACCCTTTCCATGTAAAAGTATCAGACAGCGCCGCATCTCCATTACTTAAACGTATTAAAGACGAGTATGTTGGCAATTCAAATGGTGTAAGAACTTTTTTTTAACCCAAGTATCTTGCAATACAATATATCGTGCATCATGCCATATATATCAAAATCTCATGCTTGACATCGACAACCCTTCTGTATTACAATATTTTTTGGTTCAAGCAGTTGTGGCGGAATTGGCATACGCGCAAGACTAAGGATCTTGTGTCAGCAATGACGTGCAGGTTCAAGTCCTGTCAACTGCACTCCAATTAACAAAAGGGTGAAAACTGTGCAAATTTCAGTTTGCAGTATTGAAAAGGATTTTTCAAAATACAAAGGAAAATTACAATATTCCCTTTTTGTTTTCAATTTTAAAACTTGTTCTATTTCCTGTTAAGTGCAAACTACTGTTTGCACTTTTTTTATACACAAAAAAACTATTTACGCACACACCCATAGCGGACGCGGAGGAAGCTTTGCTTGGCGGAGCGATGGGGCTTGGGCTGGTCGCAAATGAAAAAACGCATTTGCTGCGCGCCCATGCAACCTGGGGCAGAGCCCCATTCCAACGGAGGACATATATGAAAAAAGATTTACTTGGCATGCGTAACCTGTCACGAGAAGAGATTTTTCAGTATCTTGAAGCTGCAAAAGCCCATAAAGCAAAAGTAAGAAATAAACATTTACGAGACAATTCTTTAGCTGGCACCAGCCTCACAACTTTATTTTACGAAAACAGTACCCGCACAAAAATGTCATTTCTACTAGCGGGAGAATATCTTGGTGCCTATGCAGATGACTTAAATATAGCCACCAGTAGTGTGATGAAGGACGAAACCCTAATAGATACCGGACTAATGCTGGATGCCTTTGGCACAAATATAATTGTGCTTAGGCATAGCATGGTAGGCTCAGCACATCTTTTGGCACGTAACGTAAAATGCGCTGTTATAAATGGCGGCGATGGCTCTAACGAACACCCCACACAGGCACTATTAGACCTTTTTACAATGTGGGAATACAAACACGACTTTGAAGGACTAAACGTCACCATCGTAGGCGATATCGCAAATAGCCGGGTAGCCCGCAGCAATATTTTTGCCCTAACCAAACTTGGGGCAAATGTTACCGTAGCCGGGCCGGCAACCCTGCTTAACGGCAACATGCGTGCCCTAGGTGCAAAATTGTCTACAGATGTAAAAGATGCAATAAAAAAGGCGGATGTAATTATGGCACTGCGGGTTCAATTAGAACGCCACAAGGCCAGCCAATTTCCATCACTTCATGAATATTCAAAATTTTTTGGCATTTCAAATGAAGTGATGAAATATGCAAAAGAAAATGCAATAGTCATGCATCCTGCCCCTATGAACCGTGGTGTAGAAATTTCCAGCCAGGTGGTAGACAGTGGTGCATCTGTAATATTCGAACAAGCAGAAAATGGCGTTGCCATTCGCATGGCTATTTTAGAAAATTTAGCGAGGTGAGAATGTGAATATACTAATAAAAAACGGACGTGTAATCGATCCATCCGTAGGCTTGGACGCACATATGGACGTACTTGTACAGGGCGGCAAAATAGTACAAATTGCACCATCCATTGATGCAGATTACAAAACAATCGATGCGGCCAACATGTGGGTTGTCCCCGGGTTAATTGATATGCACGTACATTTACGCGACCCCGGCGGACAACATAAAGAAACAATTGCCACCGGCACAAAAGCAGCAGCAGCAGGCGGCTTTACAACTGTGTGCTGCATGCCAAATACAACTCCGGTTATAGATAACGAAATTGTTGTAGAGTATGTAACATCCAAAGCAAAAAAAGAAGGCACCGTGAATGTTATACCCATCGGCAGCATTACAAAAAACCTAGATGGCATAGAACTTTCCGCCATTGGCGAAATGAAAGAAGCCGGAATTTGTGCCATTAGTGATGACGGCAAAACCGTAGAAAATCCTTCTGTTTTAAAAACTGCCATGAAATATGCCGCCATGTTTAACCTTCCGATCCTTTCCCACTGCGAAGACATGCGCCTTGTTGGCAAAGGCCAAATAAACGCAGGTGCACATGCAGAATTTATGGGCTTTAGAGGCATCGCCCCTGAAGCAGAAGAAGTAATTATCGCCCGAGACATTACCCTAGCCCGGGTTACCGGTGCACGATTGCATATTTGCCATGTAAGTACCGCAGAAGGTATTCGCCTAATTCGTATGGCAAAAGAGGACGGCCTGCCTGTTACGGCAGAAGTTTGCCCACACCATTTCACACTAATAGACGAAGACATAACCGAGTATGACGCCAACTTTAAAATGAGCCCGCCTCTCAGAAGCCGCAAAGATCGGGATGCTATAATTAAAGCCCTAATGGATGGCACTATTTCCGTTATCGCAACGGATCATGCCCCACACCATACAGATGAAAAAAATTGCGAATTTGAAAATGCCCTAAACGGCATTGTAGGGCTTGAAACCGCATTATCCCTATGTATTTCCGAACTTTTGCATAAAGATGTACTCACACCAATGGAGCTAATTGCAACCCTTACAATTAATCCTGCAAAAATTTTAGGACTAGAATGCGGTACTTTAAACCCCGGCGCAAACGCCGACATAACAATAATAAACCCAGCCAAAGAATACACAATAGACAAAAATACATTTCAATCCAAAAGCCGTAATACGCCTTTTCATGGACGCAAAGTTGCCGGACGTGTAACACATACGATTGTAAAAGGGGAAATTGTTTATGATACACCACAAACGGCCACAAATTCCCCCCATAACACAGTTTCGTAAAGTAAAGTGAGGAGGATAACTTGTGAGCGCTTGCAGTATAATTGACAAACTAATCAACAGGATTACCGAGTTATCTGCACCAATAGTCCTTGGACTTGATCCACGGCTTGACCAAATTCCTTCCTATATAAAAGAGGAAGCAAGTAACAACTATTCAGATACATTACAGGCTGCCGCAGAAGCTATCACAATATTTAACAAAGCAATTATTGATCAAATTTATGATATTGTCCCGGCTGTAAAACCACAAATCGCCATGTATGAGCAATTTGGCCCACCGGGAATGCACGCGTATCTTAGCACAATCGATTACGCAAAAAGCAAAGGCTTAATCGTAATTGGTGACATTAAGCGAAATGATATTGGTGACACAGCCAAAGCATACTCCAATGTACACATAGGCCGTGTACCGATTAACAGTAAAGAACTAGAGATTGCTCAAACAGATTTTATCACCATTAACCCATACATGGGCTTAGACTCTATCGCACCTTTTTTTGCAGATTGTAAAAAGTACGACAAAGGGCTTTTTATCCTAGTTAAAACATCAAACAAAGGCAGCGGTGATATTCAAGATCTGCTTATGGCAAACGGAAAGCCCCTATACATCCATGTGGGCAGCTTAGTAGAAAACTGGGGAAAAGATTTTATCGGCAACCATGGCTACAGCAGCATTGGTGCAGTTGTTGGCGCAACCCACCCTTCCCAAGCTGTAGAACTTAGAAAGGCGATGCCTCATACGTTTTTTCTTGTGCCGGGCTATGGCGCCCAAGGTGGCAGTGGCAAAGATATAAAAGATATTTGGACAAAAAATTACGGTGCAATTGTAAATAACTCTCGTGGAATAACCGGCGCATATCTTACGCCAAACTACAAATGTACCGATAAAGATTTTGCGCTGGCAAGCCGTCAGGCAGTGCTTGATATGAAAGCTGACTTAATAAACTATATTTCCATATAGAGGAGGAAAAAATGAAATTACAGCAAGTAAAAATATTAGAGAACAAACAGATCGCAACTGATATATTTTCTATGACTGTAGAAACATGCAATCTTTGGGCAGATATACAATTCCATCCCGGACAATTTGCAATGATATACCTAAACACCGGCGAACTCCTCCTACCCCGCCCAATCAGCATTTGCGATGCCACAAATAATACATTACACCTCGTATATCAAGTAGTTGGCGCAGGCACCCAAATAATGTCCGCAGCACAACCCGGCGAACAAATAAAATTCCTAGCACCCTTGGGAAAAGGGTTTAGAACGGATATTCAAGGTCAAAAAATCGCCCTCGTAGGTGGCGGTATAGGCACGCCTCCCCTACTCCTTTTGGCAAAAGCCTTAAAATCCCAGGGTGCGCAAGTGGATGCATATCTAGGCTTCCGCAAAGAGCCAATCCTATCTAACCAATTCGAAGCCACAACAGACCGCCTGCTTATCGCCACAGAATCCGGCGACACAGGCCATCGCGGAAATATATTAGAAGTACTGCAATCACAACCCATAAAATACGACGAAATTATGGCATGCGGCCCACGCCCAATGCTTGATGCCCTTTCAAAATTCGCCGCATCTCAGGATATTCCGTGCCAAGTTTCTATGGAAGAGCGCATGGCCTGCGGCATAGGCACCTGCGTTGGTTGCGTTCTGCAAGTAGAAGGCACATATTTACGCATTTGTACAGAAGGACCCGTATTCTACAGTAACGAGGTGTTTAAACATGAATCATAATCGCCTGGCAGTAAACATTGCAGGAATAGAGCTTAAAAACCCTATAATAACCGCATCCGGCACATTTAATAGCGGTAAAGAATACAACCAATTTTTTGATATTGCAAAACTTGGCGCAATAACCGTAAAAGGCGTTTCTCACGAACCCTGGGAAGGCAACCCACCCCCTCGCACAGCAGAAACCTATGGCGGCATGTTAAATGCCGTTGGCCTGCAAAACCCCAGTGCAAAAGCCTTTATATCAGAAGATTTGCCATTTTTACGCAGCCACGATACAAAAGTAATTGTAAATTTATGCGGTAAAACCGTAGAAGACTATATAACCGTGGCCCAAGACTTCGAAAACATTGACATCGACCTTTTTGAATTAAACATTTCATGCCCAAATATTAAAGCAGGTGGCATGGCAATGGGAACTGACCCAAAAATGACAGAAGAAATAACAAAAACAATTAAAAAATATGTAAAAGCTCCGCTTATAGTAAAGTTAAGCCCAAACGTTACGGATATCGTAAGTATAGCAAAAGCCGCCGAAGCCGGAGGCGCAGACGGCATAAGCCTTATAAACACCCTGCTTGGCATGAAAATCGACGTGCATAAAAGACAGCCGGTGCTGGGTAATAAATTTGGCGGGTTATCCGGCCCTGCAATAAAACCCATTGCAGTACGAATGGTTTACCAAGTGGCAAAAGCCATAAGCCTTCCAATAATAGGCATGGGCGGCATTACCACCGGCGAAGACGCCATAGAATTTATAATGGCAGGCGCAACTGCCGTAGCCGTTGGCATGGCAAACTTTTCAAACCCAATGGCAACAATAGAAATTTTAGACGGCATAAATACCTACATGGATAGGTACAACATTAAAAATATAAACGAATTGCGAGGGATTTGTTAATGATGACAAACTACAAGGGAGAATTCATAGACTTCATGGTGCAATCCGGCGTGCTAACCTTTGGGGAATTTAAAACCAAAAGCGGACGACTGAGTCCATACTTTGTAAACACTGGAAATTACCGCACAGGTGCCCAAATAGCAAAGCTAGGCGGATACTACGCGTCCTGCTACATGGACAAAATCGGCAAACCTGTAAACGTGCTTTACGGCCCGGCTTACAAAGGTATCCCGCTGGCAGTTTCAGCAGCAGTATCACTGTATCAAAACCATAATATGGACATCCCATTCTGCTTTAATCGCAAAGAAGCGAAAACCCATGGAGAGGGCGGCGTGCTCATAGGCAACGCCCCAAACCCAGGCGACAGCATCGTAATTATCGAAGATGTAATTACAGCCGGCACCGCCCTGCGTGAAACAATGGATATTTTAAAAGAAAACGTAGGCGACGTAAAAATAGAAGCCTTAATCATACAAGTAGACCGGATGGAACGCGCCACAGGCGACCTATCCGCAATACAACAAGTAGAAAAAGATTTTGGTATACCTGTATATTCCATTGTTACAGTGCGTGATATAATCGAACATCTGGGCGGCACAATAATAGATGTGACTACAAAAGAAAGAATAGAACAGTATTTAGCGGAGTATGGTATATTATAAATTAAAAACCAGAGAGGATGTTTGTCAATGTTAGTATCAACAGCAGATGTAATCCCCGGAAAAAACTACGAGGTACTTGGTATAGCCCGAGGCAACGTAGTAAGAGCAAAGCACGTAGGCCGGGATTTTATGGCAGGGCTAAAAACCATAGTTGGCGGCGAAATTAAAGGTTATACCGAGCTAATGAACGAAGCCCGAGACATTGCCACCGAACGATTGCAGCAAAACGCCAGAGAAATGGGCGCAGATGCAGTAGTAACAGTAAGATACGAAACTTGCAGCATAATGCATGGCTCTAGCGAAGTTATGGCCTACGGCACTGCTGTAAAATTCCTATAACATGAAACGATCATTTATAAACAATGAAATTGCCGCCGGCATAAAATTCTTGGACAAAATGAAAGTAAAACTGCCGCCATTTGCATACTGGACGGCAAATGACTGGAAGGCAAAAGGCCCGGAATACAATGAAATACGCGAATGTATGCTAGGCTGGGACATTACAGACTTTGGCAGCG
>Ga0136643_10005273_pt1 | contig 18153 bp, 16 predicted proteins | sample TergutLab28metaG_FD_96883 | JGI IMG/M metagenome (GOLD analysis project Ga0136643, IMG submission 96883) | Labiotermes labralis P1 segment gut microbial communities from Petit-Saut dam, French Guiana - Lab288 P1 (version 3) (version 3) | ecosystem: Host-associated > Arthropoda: Insects >...
GAAGAATAGTGTCAACAGTTCCCTTGCTCACAGACAGGCTGTCTGCAATCTCCCGGGTGGTTATTCGACGATTCTCCCTCACAAGGGAGTTCACTGCAGCAATTGATTCTTGAGTGATGACCATATGTACTTGACCTGATCGTGGCATGTCCGCTGTACTCACACGTCTATGACGAAAATCACTACACCATCGGAAAACTGCAGTACGTGACATACACTCAGTCCCATACACATTCTTCATTCGACTGTAAATGTCGGTTCCACTAACACCTTCTGCCGACAAAAACTGGATTACTACGCGCTGTTTGGAGGAATCCAAGGCACGATCGTTAACTGTTATCTCGCTTCTGTTTCAGTCAACAACACACTGCCGCTATTGAGTGTATACCAAATTTCTCCTGACATACACTGACATCTACCGGAGAAATCACAAAGTTCTACCGCTGGGAATAACAGCGCTCCAACCTCAGTCCCACTTTCACTTGGGCACGCCTTATAGTAACATCCATTCTTCCCTTTCAAAATTTGAATCTGACTCTAAACTAAGATTTAATAATATACACACACTGAGGTCTACACGGCAGAAACACTCAACGATGCAGATGTGACCAAACTGTGCCTGTATGTATGTACAGCTGCCTGTGCTGTGCTGTACTGTGCTCTTTTGCCCTGCCTTGCTAATGTGTCTCAGTGTGTGCCTAGCCCTGCGGATTATTCTAAAAAACTCAGCATTTCTTTTAATAAGCCTGGGGCCAATTCCATGGGACCTTTTAAGTTTTGCAAGTGATTTTTACCATAACTAGCAGTATCTCTGCATGAAAATAATAGAGGTTCACATATATATACTAAACGATTATTTTTCCAATCAGCCAACAGGATGCAGACAATTTTATTCTCAAACTTACAAAGCAACGGGAAAATCCAAAAAACTTTAAATATATACTTACAGAACAGTTCAAGTATGTTTTTTGTCCCAAGTGTTTTTAATATCACAACCATTATGCAGGTGTCTTAATTCAAATTATAAAACCCATCAATATTTTAAAAATTTTCCCTAGATGAAATATGGCTCTATAACAAAAAACAAACAGATTTACTATGATTATATACAAGCAGTATGACATGATTTGCACTCACCCCATTTGCAGCAATTTTATTACCTTTAGTTGGAATACTAAACAGCTGCTAGCTCAACATATTCCGCTCCTAGGTTATACATCACTGTTACCTCCTTGAGAGCTTGCCAATGGTTGCACAGAACCATTCTCTAGGGGTGTTGCGATACCACTCACAGACAGCCACCTGTGCAGTTTCCTTTCCTCTGATGAAGCTCCTTACCCAGCTGAACACAGTGCTGTGTGCAGGTGCTTTCTCTCCACAAATGCAGATGGCTGATGATGAATAAAAATAGGGGCAAATTTGTGTTGTATTAGGGTTTTGTTATACTAAAAATTTGTCTTTTAATAATGGAACTGTGTTAACAGAATAGTGCTTAATGCATTAAAAAAGGACAATTCAGTGTAAACCTGAAGCTTGCTGTATAAATGTAAAATAAAAATCTCATTTAAAAAAATTAACTTGAAACAGCAAGGGTAAGGATTGTGAAACTGAAACACATACATTATGTAAAAGAAGCTCCCATTTAACCTTCTTTGGGGATCTGCACATTTTAACACAAATTTAACTAAAATCTTACACAGATGAAATTCAATACCAAGATTACAGACTTTAAGTAAACAAAATTGAACATTGTGGTAGAATCTTGAATTGAGGAACACTGAATGGGGGTTCTTCTGTACATACTTCAGAAACTTAGGCCTCACACAAATACAGATAAAGCCTATAGTAAAATTAATATATGCACATGTTAAATATTCTGCACAATTTCCATGGTTTTCATTCACAAAACCATGGAAGAAAAACTGTGATTTGTTCAGATGGTACTGCACATGTGTGTACAAGATAGCATACCTTAAGCTTCAAATCTCAGGCCACATCACTATGGCACATTTATTCCTCCATCCACTTACGCTCTATAAGCAATACAAAAGAACATAACCATAAGAGGTGGAATTATAACACAAATTCCAACACATGCCACTAGCTACTTTTTCCCTCTGTGTATATGTACACTCATTGTAAAAGTTTAAAAATCCAGTGTTATTGCTCATCGATTGCAAATTCATTTAAATATTTATACACTTAATTTACAATTATTACAATATTACTGATTCATTCTTTGTAGAATGGATTTGCAGCCTGATGTCTAACTGTAGATAAACATATCACTATGTAAATGAAAGTGTGCATGCGTGTGTAAATAAAATAAGGTGCACAATTCTCGTTTCAGGGAAACATGACATGAGGCACTATGTTATTGGCAAGGTTAATATGAGTCAAAATGTATGTACGGACTATTATGTTACCAAACCCTTGTACTGTATATTAATAATAGCAAAAATAGAGTATCTGTAGTAACTGTTTTGCTCGGTATGTTCATTACCAAAATTATCTCCTACAATAAGTGTGTGTACATATCAGTTTAAAAAGAAAATGTTAAAAACTACATGTGAATAATATTGTATGTATGGATGAATGTTGTTCTTTACACTGTAATTTAGCACTGAATTAGCCAGTACAATTAGCATGATAAAATGTAAGTTGTCACAGGAGAGCAGACATGGAAGTAAAGGGATTATACTTTCCGCAGACAAAACTGATTATCTCCACGTGTAACATATTTTCTCAATTTGTTGTTAACAGAATTGTGTGGAAAGTAAGTACAGTGTTTTAATTCTTTAATACTTTTTGGTGGAAAATGCAATTACTAAAAGTTTATATTGTTACACAATCGCAGCAATGTTAAAAACTGTGACATAATTATGTATTCTTGCCGTAACCTTTCAACAGTTTTAAAAACTTCTAAATGTTTTAAATCACGTCAAAGTTTTAAATTATATTTTCCTTCACGTTACGTATGCAGGATAGGAGATAATGAAGTTATCTGAAATACATTTATTTTGGTATCTTCACTATTTAAAAGTGGGATCAGCACATTGCAGTTCCTTGTATTTCCATTTTGCCAATAAAATTTTATCAAATTTTTAGTTACAAGACATGTAATAGTGTTTTAAGTGATGAGAATAGTTTTGAACCTGAATACAGATGGCCATAAATTTCGTGTACAAATTATGTCCACATTTATAGCATGTTCTGTTAACTGCAATCATGTGGAAGGGTAATTATGCTTCATGGTTTTTTGTTGATGTGGGTATGTCAAAACAGGAAATCAGATAAAAAAAATTGAAACTGAAGGAAGAGGGTGACTCAGACATTTCTGAAATGAAGGATACAGTGCAAAGAGTATAAAATAGAAAACCATAATTTTATTTACAGTTACTTTAATGAAAGATCAGTATATATTTAACTGTACTTATTTCACTATGTATTAGGACAAATGGGAATAGGAACATAGAAAAATCTGTGGAAACAGCTACATCCTGCCTTGATTTGTACTTGGAATACAAACCAAGCTTCTCTCCATATCTTCATATGGATAACCCTTTATCATAAATCCCATTTTCCATGTGACCTTGCAAACTAGGCCATATAGTGGTTGACACTAAAACACACCACAATATTGTGAGAAGATTGCTGTCTTCTGGGAAGTAATGCCATGTAGTTTAAGAAACAGGTACCATCATTTGGGAGAAATATGCTGCCTCCAGCTTCAGGATAGAGAATATACTTTCAGCAAACAGGCATAAGGTAAGGAGAAATAAGGAAAACACATTAAGAACTAGTGGCACTTTAAAGGGCCATTACTCATGTGCCATGAGAATAGAAGGCACGATAAGGCACCTACAGAGGTTCATGCAGAGGGCAGAGTTGGGGAAATAAAGATGCTGAAGACAAAAAAATGAAATAAGTAAAAACAGAAGTGGGATGAAAGAAAAGAAAGAATGTCCTGATAATGGCAGTTAACAGGGCCTCAAAAAGGACAGCATCACATCCAAGATGACAGTAATCTTCACAGCCACTACTGTGAGGAATTCAAAATCTCAGTCTTTACAGAAGTCCTCTGTATGCAACATGTAAGTATTAGCTTCACACTGATGTCATGTAAGAAAACAGAAAAAATTGGGAAAACTAGTCATAATTACGACCACAATTAATTTTGATTCGTCTTCCTTACTTGCAGTTTTATACTTATGAAAACTGACATAGCTTTAGCCAACCATGGTGCGTGATGTCACCAAATGAAAGAAGCAGAAAAAGTGTTTATATTTTTATAAGATAATGTTTCCTGTAAAGCTGTTTAATGTATTGTACTGCAAATAAAAATGAAAATGAGATAATTCATTCACTGAACTTAACTAACCAAAACAGAAACCATATCCAACTTTACAGTGCAATTATTTTCTACCATGTCCAACCAGTTTCTAGTGCCTCTAGGTATGTCTGTTCAAACTTTATGGTTGTGTCCACCTAAGCAAGGGGCAGATTTAATATTTTCATGAGTGGATTGGTATTTAAATTCTAGCACTTTTATGATAAACATAGTATTTGAACAGAAGAAGATGAAGTTACAAAATGAACAGCATTTTATGGAAAATAAAACAGAAATTATACACAGCAAATTTCCTTGTTGACTAAACATATGAAGTGAATTTTTAGGGATGTCTTTCCATGCATTAGCATAACATGACTGCGGGTTATTTAAAGGTTAATTTATATGGTTGGGGTTCTAATTCATGCATTTGTCTATAATGAGGTGAGGGGAAGCAGCAGTGTAGTTAAATCCCAACATGCAAGCAGTACCAACCCAGTTCTTGAAAATACAGTATAACAATTATATGACAATTCGCACTATACCAAGCCAAGCAGCAACCTGACATACTTTAGCTCTCTGCTGCTCCTTGTTCAATTAAATAAACTCATCTACCTCTGTGGCTCAACCCCAAGGTACAGAATGTCATTTCTGAATGTATGGTACAATCTGTGGCTTGATATCTTTCCCATTTATGAGGGTAATAATTGGAATGATGGTCAAGAAATGGCATTTACAGCTCAACATCAACTCTGAACTATAAGTCTGAATGTAGTCATCCCATTGTGTTTTATTCTTAGATATTTTCTTAGATATTTAATTTATATATAATGGCTTCCCATGAGTCGTGGGAAGCCATTCACCCCAGCAGCAAGTAAAAGTCACACCGGGACAGAAGACCGTCCACTACCACACACAAACCAGCAGTCTCCTGCCATAAGAAACCTATTAAGACAACAATATACAGTCTGCAGAAACACAGAAGAGTAACAAAGCACAACAAACGAGGGAAGGACACGTACCCACTCCACTGAAAATCACGCAAAGGAAATCAACCGAACGGGAACAACCATGACCAAAGTAACAAATTACTTACTTACTTACTCCATGGTGCAGAGTCCTTCTTCAGAAGCTAACTGGTTTGTAGCTATATTTCAATAATGTAACCGATGGTGTATCTACACAAACATGAGATGGTCCATACAAACGAACATTATTCAACATAATCACTACAAACAAAGGGCATACAGTTGTGCAATACATAGTAGCTAAATCGGCATACAAAATACATCGTAAGCCTAAAACTTTTAGCCTTAATATCAATTAGATACATCAGAAATAGTTAATATAGTACCACAACAGTTTAGGCTTTGCAACTTTTAACTGTATTATCCACATATATAATACTTTATTTGACAGCCCTGTAAGCCTTTTGGGATCCCAAAATGTGCACAGTTACCTTGTACTCATTTGTGGTTCTAAACATAGCCTGATGATGACTCCTCCGAGTCGAAACATGTCGCTATAAACATAGTTGATATACTAATATTATTGTTGTGTTGACTGAATTATATATAAATTTAATATCTCTGAACTATAAGGCTGGGATTCTTCACATTTCTAAAGTATTATCTCTGGTAAAGATAAAGAGTTTCAACCTCAGCCTAAAAACCTGCACAGATCATGCAGGGATCAAACTCACCACTCTCTGAATAAGAATCCTGTGTCCTACATCAGGTCACCTTTGTAGCAAAGTTCTGTAATATATAACTCTAACTGCAAGGTACAAATCCAATACTGGGACTGCCTTACCACATCATTCTAGTCCCAGTGTTCCACAGTGCTGACAAATTCCAGTGTTATTCCCTGCCGAAATTCAAGTATTTTTGTAAAAGGGCAGTAAGTATAGTAATATTACAAGTGTGTGAATAACATGTAACCTTAAAATACACAAATCCACAATTTTCGCTACTGGTTTGTATGAATGCAATACTTGAAGTCTCTCACACTGAGCAAAGAACATAAATTCAGGAAGTATGAGAATAGAGTACCATAGAGAATATTTTGACTTTACAGGAAGGAGTGACACAATACTGAAGAAACATATGTAATGAGAAGCTTCAAGATTTGTACTCCTTGCCAGATATTTTAGGGTGATTGAGACGAATGAGATGGAAAGTGCATGGGGCATGAATGCAACAAAACAAACATGCTTCCAGGATTCTGATTGGGAAACCTGAAGTAAAAAAGACTGCTTGGTAGATCAAGGCACAGATGGAAAAATATTAAAATTGATTTTGCAAAACAGGGTGAAAGGATATGGACTGAATTCATCAGGGAGCAGTGGAAGACTCTAGCGCAAACAGCAGTCAGCCTTGGCAGAGAATTTCTTAACTAGCTGAGAAACCTTAACTTCTTAAGAACAACCATGTTCCTTGGAGTGAGTGTGTTTGTTGGGCAATACAGAGACAACACTACAATAAGCAAGAGATAAAGGCAAGTACTTATACTTGAACATCTTACAAATTCTTTACAACTTCATTTCCATTTCTAATGGTGGTGCATTCACTCTTCTATCCTGTAGTTTCTTCTGCTTCTCTACCAGATGTCATATCTTGTTTATCCAATTCCTTGGATTTCCCATTTTACACTTCTACCAGATTTTTCAATTAATCCTGTATTTGATCATCTTATGTGTTGTAAATTCACACTGCAAATGTAATGCATGCAGTGCGTATGCACTTGAAAACTAGAGAAGACAGAAACTGGTAAAAGAACTGGGAAAATGTTCCAGCAAAACTCACAGTGTACATTTTTAGAAGAATATAATTCTTGAAACACTTACCCTGATAAACAATGGAACTGCTTTTTCATGCATGGTCAATGTACAGGAATGAACCTACAACTGTGTACACCAAAATCTTCAAGAAGCCGAAAATTTAGATTAGGAATTTGATGCTCATGTGACCATGCATTGTCATAGATTCTTATAATAAAACCAACTAGATGCACTAATTTCTCAAATTTATTTTTGGAATAAAACTCTACATGTTTCGGATAGTTCGACTGTCTGTCATCAGGAGTTTTTCACTGTACATGCAGCAATGGTATATGTCATACAGGTTTGCTGACAGCTTGCGAGCAGGATAAGTACGGAACCAGTTCAATACTGATCCTTCTCGCAAGCTGTCAGCAAACCTGTATGACATACACCATTGCTGCGTGTACGGTGAAAAACTCCTGATGACGGGCAGAGGAACGGTCCGAAACATGTAGAGTTTTACTCCAAAAATAAATTTGAGAAATTAGTGCATCTAGTTGGTTCTATTATAAGAATTTAGATTAGGAAGTGTAAAAAACAGAAGGCTCATTGATGTGTAATACCCTTTTTTTAAACTATTCAACACTACACTACCAGAGTCCAATATCCCACCAGTGACTAAGCAATGGTTCACTTAAATTTTGTATTCCTTGTACTTCTAATGTTCATGCATTTTTAACACTTAAATATTTTACATATGTACACTGGTTCACAAACATCTGTAATATCTCGATGTACCTTTCCTTTGTAATGCACCTCCCTGAGCATGGTCACATGAGTGGCCTAAACATTTGGGAGGTACACTATGTTTATAATATATTTTCACACACTTCTGTGCATTTGTTGTTTTAGCTACCACATTTAATGCCAGTATTATTTACCTACATACATTGGCTCCTAACAGAAATAATTAAAATCTTAACAAAGTATTACATCAGCTCTTATCACGAGATGTTCAGAGCAAAAACGGCAAACAGTCAAGGCACAGGACACTAGACAACACTGAGTTAACATTTATTCACACACAAATTAACAAGTGACTTAAAATGTAACTATGGCACTGCTAATACAGTCACAAAATTTAACATAAAAAAAACATGAGAAGTGCTCTTATATTTGAGCCATGGCAGCACAGCTGAACAGCTATAATATGCTGCATGTCACTCTCTGTCATGCTTTGCTCTGCTTTCCCCCTCCTTTCCTTCCTATACCTGGTTCCAGCATCACAAAGTCACTCTGTGCCTAGTGCTTCACTCAACTACTTGTTTCTCAAATCACTTTCAGAATTTGTAGTTCTGAATTATGGTTTTATTGGCTTGGCTTGTTTATCAGGTTCCTTGTTGCATAGTGTGGATTTTGTTTCATTTAATGTTCTGGTATGTTTTTTTCAGGTTTCCCACAACACTCACAAGTATTTCATTTTGTTTTGAGTCAAAATTATGAAGCCTTCCTTTACTTGGTGTGATATGTTCAATGGGGCAGTCTCATTACTGTGTGGTGTATTATACATATGTATATTCAGCAGATTAAATGTATTTTATTTTATAATAAAATTTATTAACTGTTATTTATTTAATTCTTGACTTTCATCTGAGGTTATTAGTGTACATTCTCACATCAGCTTCCATTCCCTGCTTGTGGTCACACAGGTTTTGATTTTAATTCTGGATATTTTGGAGAGTCATGGAGATGGGGGGGTAAGACATTAAAGTAGTACACACTGGAGCTGAAACAAAATGAACTATGGAATATAAAATGTTTCAAATACTTCAGGCATTACAAGACAGTAAATGTATGTATCACTTAACCTTTAGCCACCACTCATCCTTTATATAGCATGCTAGTACTGCTGCCACCCAAAGACCATACTTCATACATTCAGTGGACAAATATAAATTATTGAACTTTTTCACACATGCTGTAACATCTCCATTTTTTCCTCCACAAAATGTCATGTATTTCATAACACTATCATTTTTCGTCCCTAAAATTGTCATGTTTAACTTTAAGGGTGCAACAAAATTAAATGTTCAGCTCTGGTGTCAAAGGATTAAGGTGTCACAATAAACAGCTGTTATGATTCCAGTTTCAGGAAGACAAAAATTCATGAATATACAGCAACCACATGTGGTACTATATTTTGCACTACATGATCCCCACTTTCTTAAGCTTTCATGTTACAGTTTTTTTCACTGATAATCTTTTACATGTGTTTCCACGATGGTAAAATTTTTTGGTTATGATACACAACCGTGTAGGTAACCACTTATAAAATAACATGGTATAACAACCCAGATGCCATCGCAATCATTTCAATTCTGCTTACGTTCACTGCACTGGCATTTCATGGTAGAGAACCACTCCAAACTTAAATTGCACCAAAAACGTTAATTTAAGTACACAATTAAACAATGACATCACAAACTATACAAAGTTTCCTACCATCCACTGATAATGTTCCATCATCATTCTGTTCAGTGTCACAGTTGTGGCAAAGCGATGGCTCTATTTCAGTGTCCTTTCTTGTGGACATCCTTTTCCTTCTGTTACCTGTTTCTTCTTTGAGAACCATTTCTGATGATGTGCTATTTGAAGTCTGTGACATATAGGCACAGAAAGAAGCTAGGCTTTCATCTTCATCTTCATCACTACCATATTCCTCCTCATTCTCAGCTACTTCCATCCTAAAATATTCTCTGTGACCTACCACAGATCCTACAGTCATAAGAATGACAAGAAATCAGAAACAGGCTTCAAAATTTAAACCTTCAAATGCCAAGTTAAATCCCATCTGCCATTAGGTGGCATTACTAGGAGCTCACCATATTCTCCACGTTAGCAGGATAAGGGTTAATACACATAGGTTAGCACTGGTCATTCACATGTGTCATCTCATTCATGTAGTTCAAAACTAGAATTAGGACATCTCTATCTAGTTCTGGTTCTGGCACTTTGGGGTCTGGATTTTTGTATTAAAAATCTATGAGCCTGTTTCAGCCCTTAACCTACTAATGTTGTACATATATGGAGCTCCTAGTAAAGCCAGAAATTTTAACATCATATATATATGGACCTACGTTTGGCAATGCTGAAAGCCATCTCTTTCTATTTGCTGCACAATGTTTCAACACTGAATCGATGCAGAGTGGTTTCCTGTGTCACATTTGTGTGTAAACACTTTGCCAGCTAGCAAGGTTACCCTAATTAGCCATGAATGCATAAGTGTCATAAGTCTTGAAAGCATATTGTGCAGTAAGTTCAGTCTTGCATTTAGTTAGTGGAATGGAATGTTGGGTCATAAAACTGTTATTTTAGTAACAGGTAGCTGGGTAGCAGCTGGGTAACGGTTGTCAGGTAGGGGGAAAGAGCATTTTCTCCAACTGTTTTGCAGAAGTTGCGACTTATATCAGTTGAGAGTTTGCTGTTCCACCCAGCAGTGGCACTACAGTTATCATCAATGGAACATGAGATTTCTCGTGTAAAATGGGCTCGTCTGCTGTCTCAGAATCAAATACAAGAAACTGTAATGGATTCAGACAGTGACGAGGAGAAATATTACGCTTCTGAGGACACAGAGGACGATGAGCCACGCCCACCTTCGCGACAGTCTTTAGTATCAGAGCCTCCAAGCCCAGATTTTTCCACCAGCAGCTCTGAAGATGAGGATGATGTTGGTAATATGGCAGGTCAACAGCCACAACCCTGCCTGTGGACATGCCCCCTCAACCCCGAAGGCGTGTAGTTCACACCTTTACTGGGGCTCCCAATGGGAAAAGCAGGGAAGCTGCACACATAACGAGTGAGTCCACTCCACTTAGCGTTCTGCTGCTGTTCTTTGCGGAAATTATTACTTTGTTGGCTGTGGAGACGAATCGCTACTATCACCAGTTCTTAGAAAATTCTGACGACGGACCTTCTCCCAAACGTGAGGTGACAGAAGCAGAAATTTTTGCGTTTTTGGCTCTGACATTACAGATGGGACATTCAGTTCAAGGCAGACTGGAGGACTACTGGACGAAAATGGAACAGCTTCGCACTCCATTCCATGTACAAACGATGGCACGTGATAGGTACTATCACATACTACGCTTTCTACAATTCACAGACAATAATAGGAATGGAGTTGACAGAACAGATCACAGACTGTGGAAAATACAAGACTTATTTGAAATTATAAGGATGAACTTTTCAAAATTTTACAACCCTTCCGAATATTTGACAGTAGATGAGATCATTGTGAAATTCAAGGGAAGGATAGTTTTCAAGCAGTACATCCCAAAAAAATGCAAATGTTTCGGCATCAAAATGTTCAAACTGTGTGATTCTACAGGATATACATATGACATGAATGTTTCCCTCAGTAAAGACAGACAAAGGATGGCACAACACCTGACAGCAACACACAATGCAGTGGCTAATCTGACAAGGAATGCAGAAGGATTTGGCCATAAACTGTATATGGACAACTTTTTTTTCCTCCCCTGACCTATAAGACAACTTGGCCCAGAAGAAAATTTTCTGTTGTGGGACGGTTAGGCTACATAGAAAGGGCATGCCCAAGGACCTCAAACCCAAGACACTGAGACTGAAACATGGTGACATTCCAGTAAGGACCAGGAGTGACTTGACAGGTGTGGTGGGTAAGGACAAGAGAGACATGTGCCTCCTGACAAACATTCACGATCCACCCAGAGAAGGCAATTATCGCGATGAACATGAGAATGCAATAAAGCCGGCAATTGTGGTGGATTATAACCGTCACATAGGGCACGTTGACAATTCAGATAGGATGGCCAATAGCTATACGGCCAGCCGCCGAACATGGAAGTGGGCAAAAAAGCTCTTTTTCCAACTGTTAGACCTGGCCATTGTCAACAGTTATAACCTTTTATCTTCATGTGGTGGGAAGAAAATTTCACACAGAGATTTTCATCTCACCCTTATCAGAGAGATGCTGGCATGGTCTGGGCATGAGCCACGACCATCCATGCCTGTAGGGAGACCAGCCCCAGCTTCTACTAACATTGGAAGAATGAACACACGTCACAATAAGCACTGGCCTGGCCGCAACGCCAAGCAGCAGCATTGTCGCGTGAGTTCAGCAAGGGGTGTAACGTGAACCGTGGTATTCAAATGTGTCAAGTGTGACGTAGTGCTTTGTGTGGACCGAAGTTGTTTTGAAGATTACCACAAAAAAAAGACTCATAAGACATCTTTTCATTCGTTCTCCATGCAAACTGTTGGAGCCTCGACCACAATGTAAGTAAAAGAACATGGATATTTACAACTTTTTTGGAAACGTATGTTCTCCATTACGCAATAAGGACATTACAGCATCTTTAAGGCCTCCTGAGCAATGTTTGATTCCTTCCCCACAAATTGCTTTTTGTTTCACAAATTTATCTCACTTAGTTCTCGAAATATTCAAGTTTTTCAAAAACCATGCACACAATTTAAATATCCCGCAGAATAATTTGGCAAGCTGGGATTTACAGATGGGATTTAATACGGTACGCTAGGGTTAATATTGTACTTATCATGCAAGATGCAAAAATTCAATTTATCAAACCAACTTTACTTATACTAAAACCTTAACACAGTAGACACATTATCTCCTACATGTTTTGGCACTTCTTGAGTGCCAACATGAAGGAGTCCCCATATCAGTTAAAATTGTGTCTATCATAACGGTCCCTAATGTGAGGCACAGTCACTCTCCAGCAAACACAGCCGAAACATGTAGGAGACTGCATATCTATTGTGTTCACATTGCAGTGCATGTACGGTTGGTCTGATAAATTGAAGATATGAGCTTGTATTTACTCAATACTAATTTATATATCTTCTTTTCCATTTTTTATCTACGTGTTATTCAAAATCATTATAAATTTTTGTAATCATATGATATCAATGACAGATGAATGAATATCAACCATTGATGGAATGATACAGACATCAGAAAATGAAGCACTGAGAAAAACCTGTCCCAGTGCCACCCTGTCAATCACAAATTCCACATGGACTGGCCTTGGATTGAACCCGGGCCTCCACGACACCAGGCGGGCAACTAACCACCTCAGCCATGGCATGGCCCCTTTGTCTTTTGTGAATCAACACCAGAATGCAAGACTAAAATTTGGTAATTTCTTCAAATGATCTCCAAGCAACTCCCTCAGAATATGTCTAATTGAAGAGTAGCTTCAATATTGAAAATGCTAGCGAACGTTGAGTACAGAATCTTTTGTCTCTCCGACTGTTGTGTAAAAGTAGAAACCTAACAACTGTCATATACACATGTAAAATTTGATCCCTCTTCCTAGTGGAAGAATATAAATTAAGGATTTATTTCCACATGTTTTCATAATACCTACTATGTTGGAGATCGAATGGGTCCCAGAGACATCCTTGGAAAGCTGGTTAAGTGAAAATACCCAATTCCCATGCCAGGAATTGAAACTGGTCATTCTATTCAAAAGCTATGGCCCTTTTGTCCAAGAAAAATCAATCCCATTCAAGTATTTCTTACCATCACTCTCAATTCAATAACACACAATATAAAATTATAACTGTGTAGCTGTAAATCACTGATCGCTTGTATACAATAAGCATCAGTAACATGTTAAAAATTGTGTATTTTCCTCACGAGGATTCCTAAAACATTTAGATAAGCAAACAGAGAACACACAGTTGATTTAGTCAAACCCCAATGCAGTGCCTCCTGACACAGTACCATCCTCACTTCATGCTCATGAGTGTCTGTGAACTGAAATACCTTAATGTACAGAAATTCTGTTCACTATGCCCCTTGACATACTGCTGCAAACAGCAATCAGCAACCAATCAGGAGGTGATTTTGACAAAAATTGAAAACCATGTAATGCAGTGAATACTGAGACTAAGATAAAGTTGTTTCAATACTTTAACAAGGCCTACACCATTAACACACATGCACTTTCTTAAGCTTGGTACTAGACAAAGATAAGTGGCCAAGTACATAACATTGGCACTTTACCCCCAAGGACAAGCCCCCTAAACTTCCTATCTGTAAAAGCCGAGTTGGTCTACAGATGGTCTGAATGCATTAGAAAGGGAAACATCTGATGAGAATCACACCCCCAACCTAGTGTATATACTGAATGAACTATGATTTAATTAAAAATTTAATGAGTTAAAATATGCTAAACAATAAAATAGGTTCTAAAATGCTAGAGTTCTGTACTGTTGAAAAGATTCCCCACTTTCCCCATTTCTTTCCAGAAAATTTACCTGCACTTCCCTCTGGTGGAGTGAGCCACCAGTATTCATTTTCAATCTGTGATTTTAGGTATGGAACTGTCTTCAGCATCTTCATCATCCCAGAGTTGCTACTCACAGACTTGAGGCATAGCAGCTGTAAAGTCGAAGGGAATGACGAGGAGTATATGACTTTCATTGCAGACTTTGCAGCAGTTGAGGATAAGGCAGGGTAGAGAGTTCGGCCTTGAAGAGAAGTAAAAGCTGTTCCTGTAAAGTACAAAATAATCAGAACATTCTCTTTTCTAAAATAACTTAAAAGCATATCTATAAATATATATTTTCTTACAACAGTTAGCAAATTTACATACATGGTGCCTTTATTTTAAATGACCACAATGATTAGTCACTTCCTGTCGGGTCACTTATGCTATACACCAAGCCCATCTGCTGCCTTGCAACCACACTGCATATCCAAAAGGTTGCCAGGTCATTGTGACTCATCTGCAGTCACTGTGAGCAAGTCTGTATGGCACACATATGAAATTCAGTTGCTGCAAGTGGTCATAAATTAATATGAAAACTTCCAGATGCACCAACTCCACACAGGAAAAAAATGTACAAATAAGTGACAAGGTCCTAAGCTACAGGTTCCTTTTTAGAGACTGAAGAACACAGAGAAGAAAGATTGCTGATGATACACTGACAAAATGGTGGTAGATTGGAGACATCTCCCAGAAAACCTTTGCCGTGACTGGCACAGAAAATGTCAGGAAAGGCAACACAACTGCTACATTTACGTCAATGTATGGCAACAGTTGTTCACAAATTCTACAATGTAGATCATGTAGCAAAACTGAATTTTGTGAACCAGTACCTTTAGGAAACCAAACAGCAGCTTATAGAATAGGATGAAGGCACAGAAAAATTTAAAAATAAATGGTATGATGAGGAATGCAAATTTGCAATAGAAGAAATGAAGAAACCAAGAGAAAAGTGTTTGATAAAAGAAGAAGGGAGGAGGAAGAGCAGGAGTATCACCATACAAGAAAAGAAGCTCACAAGATAATTAGGAATACAAAAAAGACATACATGAAAAATGCAACAGAATCAATAGAAGAAGATCAGAAGCATAATAACACAAGAAAAATATATCAAACAGTAAACCAATTTAAGAAAGGATATCAACATACATTTAGCATAAATAGGAACAAAAAATACAAAGGAGAAAGCAGAAATATGAAAAGAATATTTTGACAAATTACTGAACACAGAAGAATCAAGGGAATTAATTAAAAAAGGATATAAAGAAATCAGTGAAGATGAAGTTGAAGTAGAAAAACTTACTATAAAAGACGTAAAAAAGGCAATAAGAAACTTAAAAAATAACAAAGTGGCTGGAACTGATGGAATACATCCAGAATTAACAAAATACAGAGGAAATAAACTACTGAATAGAATGTATGACCTTGTAAGACAAATCTGGGAGGAAAGGATACCTGAAGAATGGAAAGAAATAATAATAGTTCCTATACACAAAAGAGGAGACAGAGATAGGTGTGAGAATTACAGGGGAATAGCACTAGGAAATGCAGCTTACAAAATTTTGTCCAATATAATATTGGGAAAAATTAAACCATATATTAAAAAAGTCATGGGGGACTATCAGAATCGATTTAGAGATGGAAGATCTGTAATTGACAATATATTGGCATTGAAAATAATAAACAAGATACTTTGGGAGTATAATCAGAGTGTACAATGTATATTTATTGATTTTCAAAAGGCATATGACTCTGTTCATAGACATACACTATGGGAATGTATGAAAGAATTTAAAATTCTTACTAAATTAATAAATGTGTAAAACACGTGTACAAAAGGCAAGAAGTGTGGTTAGAATAGAAGGAGCATTGTCATCCTTTTTTGAAAATAAAACAGGCTTGAAACAGGGTGATCCTTTATCACCAATATTATTTAATTTGGTATTACAAAAAGTTACAAAGATTGGTAAAGAACAACTGAATATATTAGCATATGCAGATGACATTGCATTAATTGGAAAAAAATTAAACAGAAATAAAACTTTTTGTGGAAATGGAAAACACTGCCAGAAAGTTCAGACTACAAATAAACTAATAAAAGAAAAAGTGGAAAGGAAAAACAGTTTAAAGAAAAATAAAATAGGACATTTGAAAATAAAAAATTACAAATTTGAAAGAGTAGAAAATTTTAAATATTTAGTAGTTATACTTAATAAAGATAACAATAACCAAATAGACTTGCAAGAAAGAATAAAAAATGCTAACAAAACGTATTTTATGCTACAACATTTTTTTTTTAAATAAAAACATACCAAAGAAACTAAAATTAAGGGCAAAGAACACAATAATAGACAAAACGTTAGCATGTGCATCAGAAACTTGGACACTAACAAAGAGAGATACAAAGCAATCGAATATTTTTGAAAGGAAAGTGTATAGAAGAATTTTAGGCCCAGTATATGACAATGAAAAAGAAAATTGTAGGATATCAACCAATAAAGAAATTTACGCAAGTGTTAAGAAACCTACTATAATAGAGACAATAAGGTTAAATAGCTTACATTGGTTTGGGTATGTACAGAGAATGGAAGAAAATAGAATTCCCAAAAGGGTATTATATATGAATTTGGGAACAACAAGACTGAAAGGTAGATGAAGAAACAGATGGCAAGATACGGTGAAAGAGGATGGATGAATAGTTGGTGGAGAAGGGTGGCAGAAAAAAGTACATAACATAGAGGAACAGAAGAAGCTCCTGAGAATGGCAAGGAATCGTTGCATTCTGCACATGCCAAAAGAATGAATGAATGTACCTTCAGGCAGTGTATGCTCAAGAAATCAACTCCAAACCCCTGCTCAGCAACAAAGTTTGGTTTCATGTCAGTGGGCATGTAAACTCTCATCAGAATAACAGGTATTGGTCTACATAAAATCTCACATTAGTTCATGGCATGCCAGTACATGATTTTAAGGTTGGTGTGTGGTGTGCAAACTAGGATTATTTGGCCCTCTCTCTCTGCGTACATAAATTCACATCATTGTATACACACATTCTAATGCCATTTTTTTTAACATGTGTCTAATTATGAGCCAAAATATAAATATTTTTCATCACCTTCTTTAAATATGGTGAGTAAAACCTAGTATTAACTGCACTTCATTAAACCAAGGCACAGGGACTCCCACTCATGGTAAACTGGAGCAGCATCTATCACCGCCCTACATGCCATCACATGACACAGTCTCAGTATTGAGTGATGCATGGGGTGATTTAAAAACTTATCCAACCGAAATCAAGTTCTTATACAGTAACTCATTTAAAACAGTAGGTAAATATAAAAAATGAGTGTCAAAAAATAGGCCAGAATTGTCCTCCAGCATTCTGAAGACATGCATCAGTCCACCTTACCATGTTTCAACAGATATCTGTTTCCACTGGGAAGGTGCAAACAGCATTTTCACTTGCAATTGCTGTATGCTTCTTAAACTGTTCTGGTACATACATTATGTAAGAAAGTTACACCAAAACAAGTCATGGGATGTTGGCCGCAATCACATCAAAATGACAACACCTCAAAAAATAAAAATGGCATGTCTAATGTTATCCTGTCCATAATTATTGACTGTTATGCTTCAGATCAACACTAAACAGCATAAGTTACAGACAGTATCATTCCATCATAAATAAATAAACAGACAGACAGACATAGACAGACAGACAGACA
>Ga0136643_10005274_pt1 | contig 18152 bp, 8 predicted proteins | sample TergutLab28metaG_FD_96883 | JGI IMG/M metagenome (GOLD analysis project Ga0136643, IMG submission 96883) | Labiotermes labralis P1 segment gut microbial communities from Petit-Saut dam, French Guiana - Lab288 P1 (version 3) (version 3) | ecosystem: Host-associated > Arthropoda: Insects >...
AGAATAAGGGGTAGTGATGCATAATACTATAGCCTATCCTACCGATATAAGGTGTAGTGATGCGTAATACTATAGCCTATCCCACCAGTATAAGGGGTAGTGATGCATAATACTATAGCCTATCCTACCGGTATAAGGGGTACAGATGCTTAATACTATAGCCTATCGCACCAGAATAAGGGGTAGTGATGCATAATACTATAGCCTATCCTACCGGTTTAAGGGGTAGTGATGCGTAAAACTATAGCCTATCCTACCGGTATAAGGGGCAGGGATGCGTAATACTATAGCCTATCCTACCCAACAGTCACCCTCACCTTCTCGAGGTAGACCCTGTTCTCACAAACGAGGAAATGACGACCGAGTCACAGCGGTATAACTGTTAAACCAGGAATGGAGGAAGTGCCATCCCTAAACATGCCATTCCAGAATGCTAAAGTTAGCAATCCTACCACTGGACTTACCCTGCTCTGGGCTGGTAACCCATTCAGGGGAAATTTTAACCACCGGCAAGTCTCACGGAAAGAAGCCGGACAGATTTTCTTTAAATGACAACATGGATGTGGAAAAGGTATCACGATTTGAATATGCTGCATGGAGTGTTAGAGAGGAGGAGATAGAGAAGGAGATTTGGACAGAATTTTAATCGAAAATAATATTAAAATATCAGTAATTACAGAAATTAAAAAGAAATTGCAAGGAACGCAAGAAACTGAACACTGTACAGCTACTGACAGTGGAGTGGACAGACACAGCAGAGGGCAGTCATGGGTCATGATATGGATCACAAGTCAATATTAAATAAAATAGACCATTATAAATTCTGGAACAACAAAGTTATAGAAACAAGACTGAAAACAGAAAGGAGACACTTAACAATATTAGCAGTATATGCCCTGATGGAAGGCAGGGATGAATTAAATGAAGAATTTTATGAAACACTACAGAACATATTGGATAAAGTGAACAGAAACGATTACATAATGTTGATAGGAGACATGAATGTTAGAGTCGGAAATAATAGAGTTGCTAACATAGTGGGTAGAAATGGAGAAGCTACACTAAATAGCAACAGTAGAAAATTGCAGATTTCTGCACGTTTAATCATTTAAAAATAATGAACACTTTTTCAAGCACAAAGAAATTCATAAATTTACTTGTGAAGCAAGAAGGCACAAATCAATTGTTGATTGCTTTATAACAAGTATGAAAACTTCAAAGGTAATCCAAGACAATAGAGTCTACAGAAGCAATGAAATGGGTACTGACCATTACTTATTGAGTGCAAAAGTAAATTTTCCACCACGGTGGTTAAACAAGATTAACAAAAAGACCTCATTAAAGCAGGATGAATTTTTTAAAGTAAGATTGCTAAATGATGAAAGCACAAGATGGCTGTACACCCGAACAGTGAAACTGCACTTAAGCAATACAAAGGAAGGTGAAACAGACACTGAGAAAGAATGGAAAAACTTACCAAACATATTAAAATCAACAGCAAATGTAAGATCAGTAACAATGAAGAGACAAAACAGGAGAAATTATTTTAAAATATGGGATGACCAAATAATCAATAGAATCAAAGAATAAATCATATAAAAAAAAAGGTTGAATTCAAAGAAACTAGAAGATAAATTGGAATACCAAAGAAACACAGCACTGGCTAAAACAGAAGTGAGAAGAAGACAGAGACTTTCTGGGGACAAATTTGTTACAAACTTAGAACCGGACACATACAGGACCCAACCCAAAGTAAACACAATTTTAAAACAAATTAGTAAGGATGTAAAACAAAACAGCACGTATTCAAGGAAACATAAGACAAAAAATAGGGTGATGAGAGAGAAACCAATGAGATGCAACCAATCAGATGTTTATTATCAAACTTCTATCTCAACATGTTTCGGGCATCATTAAGCCCATCATCAAGAGAACAAGACCGTGTACTACTGCATACGGTGTTCTGCACCGGTTGTGCTGGCTGTGGTTCGCAGTGGTTGTGTGGAACTGCAACCCAGCTCCACACAACCACAGCCAACCAACAATAGAGAAAAACGCATTCCAAATGAGTTGAGAAATGCTGTTATAACCCCCATATTTAAGAAAGGTGACAGAAGGGAGCCCAAAAAATTACAGAGGAATTAGTATTCTCACCACCTGCTGTAACTTATACTTTAAAATCCTTAATATGAAATTGCAGAAGTACTCAGAAGTATTTATGACAGAAACACAAAATGGATTCCAAAAAAGATGGTCATGTACGGACCCAACATTTTGCCTTAAATTATTAACTGAAAGAAGAAGGGAATTTAACTTCGAAACACACTGGTGTTTGTGGATTGTGAGAAAGCATTTGATAACATACAAAGACAGATTTTATTTAACATTTTGAAATCTAGACATATCCCAGACACATTGCTAAAGGCAATAGTGGATATTTACACACAAAAGAAAATATTGATAAATTTTAACAACAAACTATCAAAACTGGTAGAAATTAATAAAGCAGTACACTAAGGTTGCCCTCTTTCACCTACACTGTTTAATATATATTTAGACGAAATAATAACTAAATGGCAAAATCAAGACATAACCGGAAACAAACTTTAAAAAAAACCAACAACTGTCAACGCTGTTATTTGCAGACGACCAAGTCACAATAGCAGACACAGAAGATAACCTACAGAAAGCTGCATATAAATTAAATCAAATAATAACAGAATATGGTTTAACTGTATCTGTACAGAAAACAGAATCGATGGCATTTAAAGGGCGAGATCCAGTGAGAAGTAAAATTGCAACAGATAAAAAAAACTATAGAACAAGTAAATTTGTTTAACTATTTAGGAAATGTAATATCTTATGAAGGAGAATTGGACATTGATAACAAATTTAAAAACTTTTAGAAAGTTACAGTTATTTTAAATAATGTGTTTAGACCACAAAAAACCCTTAAGAAAACAAGAATAAAACTATACAATACACTGACCCTTCCGGTCATTATATGGCACCAAAAATTGGACTGTTAAAGCAAGTTACACCAGAAGAATAAGAGCAGCAGAGATGAAATACATGAGAAGAACAGCAGGATACACTTGGACAGATTACAAAACAAATGCACAAATTACAAAGGAGTTAAAAATAACACCAATTTTGGACAAATTACTGGAATACAAGAGACTCTGGATACAACACGCAAATAGAATGCCTCGAAATAGATTACCCAGGGTAATGAAACACTAGTCCCGAACTGGCAGAAGGAATCATGGTAGACCTTTGAAGAGACTTCTGGATATGTGAGACTGAACGGGTCAACAAGTGGCCCACCTCCATGAAAGATTTTGTTGTTGTTGTTGTTGTTATTGTTGCTGTTGTTGTTGTTGTTGTTGTTATTATTATTATTATTATTATTATTATTATTATTATTATTATTATTATTATTATTATTATTATTATTATTATTATTATGTAGTTAAGGAAACTATGCCCTACAAGACTGGTGTTACAAAGGCTGAGATTCACGTACAGTAACCAACCACAACCCAGCAAACTAGGTTATTCCTAGCACATTCATTTTGTAACAAAATTTCATAAAATAGTGACTGTATGTCAACAAGTTAAAGATTTCTCACTGAAGTTTCAATGAACCTGTCCTGTTTTACAATGAAAAAGTGCAAATATGATGCATACTTCACATCAGAATTGATTAAATGAATCACATCAGGCACAAAAACAGATCATTACAATTGAAATTAAGCTCATCTGTGAAAATCTGTTGCACTTTGGGAAGTTGTTAGAAAGAAAGTTGGGGAAATTTATGTACTTTTCATTGCCTTTTAAGTCCACATACGACTGCTGGACTTAAAGTTCGTCTCTCACACCCAAAAAGTATTACGGCCAATTTAAATCCCACTTGCCATTTGCCGGCATTATTAGGAGCTCACCATATTCTCCACGTTAGCAGGATAAGGGTTAAATCCCATACGCCATCTGCCATCTGCTGGCATTATTAGGAGCTCACCATATTCTCCACGTTAGCAGGATAAGGATTAAATCCCATCTGCCATTTGCTGGCATTATTAGGAGCTTGCCATATTCTCCATGTTAGCAGGATAAGGGTTAAATCCCTTCTGCCATTTGCTGGCATTATTAGGAGCTCACCATATTCTCAACATTAGCAGGATAAGGGTTAAATCCCACCTGCCATTTGCTGGCATTATTTGGAGCTCACCATATTATCTGTGTTAGCAGGATAAGGATTAAATCCCATCTGCCATTTGCTGGCGTTATTAGGAGCTCACCATATTCTCCACACTAGCAGGATAAGGGTTAAATCCCACCTGCCATTTGCTGGCATTATTAGGAGCTTGCCATATTCTCCACGTTAGCAGGATAAGGGTTAAATCCCACCTGCCATTTGCTGGCATTATTAGGAGCTTGCCATATTCTCCACGTTAGCAGGATAAGGGTTAAATCCCATCTGCCATTTGCTGGCATTATTAGGAGCTCACCATATTCTCCAATTTAGCAGGGTAAGGATTAAACACAATTTTAATCCAAAACTATGAGAGGAACTTGTCACACAAAACAGAACAGTGGCTAAAAGATTTCTAAGGTGACGGGAATGTTAAAGGAAGTCCATTAAGATCTTCAGTTTCACAGTGAAATTCTGTCTTCAGTTGACTGGCAGTACAGAAATACACCGGGAACTCCTCGCATCTGGAATAAGATATTCACTCGCACATTTGCAGCTGATGTAATTAATTATGGATACATGGCTCAAAACATTAATGAACACCTAAAAGGAGCTGAATATTTACAACTTTGTAACCCAAGGAGTTTCTGAAAATATACAATTACCTATTACATAATGTCCTGAAAATGTCTTTATAAAATATTTCACAACATGCACACTAGTTTGTATGAAGTAAATAAAGCAAGGCTGAAAAGGTCTGTGTTAAATTTGTAAAGTCTTATTCCATATATAGAACCCCTACACAGTGTGGCTGTTTTATGAATAAACATTCATAAATACTACCCACATGGCATGCACAACATATAGCATAACAAAGTTCACAGTACAATAATGAGTGATATGTCTCATTTAGGTTTTTTGTACAGGTATAACCCAGATACAGTTGTGTGACATCACTGGTACTAAATCAATGTATTATTTACAGTTACCAATCTAAAAAAAACAAATTCAACTTACTGTAACAGACTGTAAAGTTACATCACATATATTTTTAGTTGATTTACCCATTAATAAAAATATATTTACCTCGTGGAATTTACCATTCAGACTGGATTTTAATAAAGGAAATAGTATTTACAGGCGTTTCAAAATAAAATTTACAGACTTTATCCAGTAGCAAGAAGTGTAAATGCATTTTGATCCACAGTGATCAAGTATTCTAGATGCCCTGATTTAATATCTGGGCAAGTCAAGCAGAATTGTCAGCACTGCAACATTCTTTTTCAGAGCATTTTCTTTTTTTGCTTTCCCAACCAGGTGTAACCCATACATGTTTAAACATTCCGTACGTTTGTACTAGGCCTGACAACCTGATTGTGCATTACACCACTAGCATTCACTAAGGTGCTTACTCCTGAATTGGCCAGTGGCAGACGTAGTTAGTATTTTCGAACTGTGTAAAACGTGACACATAAACCACCGAAAAAATTATTTAACTTTCGGTTTCATGGCGATAACTAATAAACTGCTGGAACCAGATGTCTGAAATTGTCCTGAAATGGCCACTGTCGAAGGAAGTTAATACTTTCGTAGAGAGCAAAACAACGTGGCACATATGCATTTGTATTTAGGTTTCTGTTTCATGACGGTAACTAATAAGCCACTTGAAACAGATACCTGAAATTGACATAGACAAAGATCACAAACATACATACATATTGTATGTGAAATACTGTTTATAAGTCTAAGTATCCATGTACTGCGCCACAAAAAACTGTAAAAACAGCTCTGTATCTTGGAAATACCATTTAAAGTATAAGAAAGGAATGTTAAACCTTTCAGTAAGTAATGAGATTCTTCCAATACATACCTTCAACAATTCCTACCTATTTCACTCCCCAGATGATATCGTTTGCAACTTAATAAACACATAAAACAACCCACATCTTCTAACAACCAGCACACATTCCCAACGACATTGACTTTTTCACCCTGGCCGGGTACGCCACAGATGATTGTGGCACAGATCATACATGACATGGGGGTAGGCATTGGAGCATAACCACAGATTAATAATGCGTACGGAGTACAGATAAAAGATCTCCCACATTGCTCCATACCACGGATGAATTGTGATCCATACACTGATGAATTCTACTTGGAATAAGCGGGAAGTGCGTTAGCAGAGGACGGAGGCATTGTACTTTTTATAAGACGGGTATTTTGGTAATTATCGAGGCATATCGCTGTTATCAACTTAGGGGAATTCAAAAAAAACTAGAGGGGCTTGGAACTAAATGGTTCACATCAGCTCCTGGTTTATGCTGACGTTAATAACTGTTTGGAAGCATAATAACATAATCACACAGCTTTATTAGTCGCTGCTAGGGAGAGTGGATTAGAGGTAAATGCTAAGCAAGCACATGCATGTTCATGTTCTCGTGAACAGAATGCAAGACAAGATCACAACATAATAAATTCCATACATGAATGAATTAAGAGCAGACTGAACTCAGGGAATACTGACTGTCATTGAGTGAAGAAACTTCTGTGTTCCATAACACAACAATGTATATCTAGTTGATGTTTTATTAGAAAATGACAAACCACATGTTTCGGCCAACAATAACCATCATCAGATTTTTTACCCGAAAGATTTGCATGGTGTAAGAGTGTTTATATATAAACACTCTTACACCATACAAAACTTTCGGATGAAAACCCTGATGATGGTCAATGCTGGCCGAAACATGTAGTTTTTGCCATTTTCTAATAAAACAAATTAGATTCAAATGTTGTGTTATTGACGTAATTACCCTACCAATTAGTTACTACACAAAACAGGGATGGCAATTTTCAAAATTCTGTGTTCCAAATTGCTATCCAAAAATATAAAGATTAAAATAGACATAACTATAATTTTCCCTGGTGTTTTGCATGCTTGTGAAACTTAGTATCTATTATTGAGGGAGGAACATAGGCTGACGGTATGTGGAATAGGGTGCGGAGGAAGGTATTTGGGTCTCAGAGGGACGAGGTAACAGGGGAGTGAAAGAAATTAAATAACGAGGAGCTTTATTATTATCTAATATTATTCAGGTGATAAAATCAAGAAGAATGAGGTGGGCAGGGCATGTAGCACGTATGTGGCAGGGGAAAAGTGTATACAGGGTTTTGGTGGGTAAATCTGAGGGAAAGAAACCACTTGCAAGAACTAGGTTTAAATGGGAAGATGATATTAAAAGGATCTTCACGAAGTGGGGTATGGATTGGATTAATCTGGCTCGGATAGGGGCAGGTGGGTGGCGCTTGAAAATGCAGTAATGAACTTTCGGGTTCCAAATGGCGGGAATTCTTGACCCGCTCTCACGAAGGGCTCTACCCCGTGGAGATAGTTACTAGGTTAGTTCGCAAAACTTACCACCATGTACGGATTACGTCATTCGATGTACGAACTATCGACAATCCGTTGCTATCTAAGCAGTTCGCAACTACCATTCCAGCAGCGTCTCTGTTGGGAATTTGTGGGACTATTTAGGGATATACAAAATGACTTTCCAATAAAAATAGTGCTGAAATGATTTATTGAATTTTTCAATTAAAGATACTTTAATAGTAGTGATTTTTAAGTGTGCAACACGTTAAAATTATTTATGAATTTATCAATAAACACAATGTTTATATAATAAAGGTAACAAATAACATGTCATCTGCCTTCTAAACCAATACGCAAAATCCAATATGGCTGGACTTTGTTACAGTGTGTGATATTGTATCTCTCGAAGTGCACGCATGAACATCTTTCTTCTGGTCAGGATGGCTCGTACGCAGTGTAGGGATTCATAAATGACTGTTGTACTTGAATGCAGGCATTCGATTATGTTCAAGCCCATAATCACAATGGACGATTCCATCGAACTTTTGGATACTGAAGATTCGGTAGCACAAGTGCAGTCCCAACTTAGGACCAGTGCTTCAAAACAGAATTTTTTTTGTAAGCAAGGTTTAGATGATACGAAGATACCAACAGAAGATAACAACTGTAACCTAACTTTAATACCTTCTTCACCAAAATTATCTCCAGAACAAAATGAAGACAAAATGACAATTTCTCAAGTTTCTGCACATTTAAAGGAAAGACTCAATTTCAAAAGTACTGCCGGTGTAAATGGAATTGTGAATGGTTTAGGTGTAGGTGTGGAGCTTCCCCACACAACACAGTCAGAACATCGTTCAATTTCAAATGACAAAACTCAAAACTCTGAAACACCTAGTCATTGTGATAAGTGTGAAAAAATTAGCGCTGATTGTGAAACTGCAGTAACAGACTATGAACCTGTATCAGACTGTCTGAAAAGTCATCCAGATAAGCTAAGTAGATCTAGTGAAAACATTAATTGTGATGATGATGATGTATCTAATGACACAAGAAACATAGAAGATGGTGTTAAATATGTATCCTATAAATCCGAGCTTCAGATGCCTGACATTATGAGACTTATTCAAAAAGATCTTTCAGAACCATACTCTATATATACATATAGGTATTTTATTCATAACTGGCCAAAGTTGTGTTTTTTGGTAGGTATTTTCAGAGTGTATATTTTTTTTCATTTACATTATCAAATTCGTATGTAATGGAATTCTCATGTGTATGCCCCTTCACTGCAGGCAATGGATGGCAGTGAATGTGTTGGTGCCATTGTATGCAAGTTGGACGTTCATCGGAAGGTTGTGAAACGGGGTTACATAGCCATGTTGGCTGTCGATGAGAAATACCGGAAAAGAAAAATAGGCAAGTTTTTGAAAGGCCGTTCGCAATGCTCGCATTACTGATGTACTCTGAGATGTGGTCAGGTATCTTAAACTATAAACGAAAACAAATGTAACTAAGAAGAAGGAAGCTAATTTCATTTTGTGCTTTCAGGCTCAAATCTGGTTTTGAAAGCAATCCGAGCCATGGTTGCAGATGACGCGGATGAGGTATGTTGTAACATTGTTCTTTTCATGTGATGCTTAAAGTAAGTGTGAACAAAAATTCTGTGATTCTAACGGGGAACATTCAGGCCATAGCAATTGTATTGTAGTCCTTGTTTAACATTGGAGGCTTGTTCCATGTCTTAAGATGACATGGGTTTGAAATAAATCTATGAAGAAATAGTGGGTTATAAGTAAATAATTATAAAAGTGTTTCATATTTAGGCTGCAATGCCAGTCCCAGTGGCTGGGCAGTTTAAGGTGTGGGTCTGTGGCTGCTCACCTGCTGAGATTGTGGGTTCATATCCCACTGGGGGCATGCATGTCTGTTGTGAGTGTTGTGTGTTGTCAGGTAGAGGTCACTGCAATGAGCTGATCACTAATCCAGATGAGCCCGACCAACTGTGGTGCATCATCATGTGTTATCTAGAATCCTCGTGAATGAGGAGGCCCTGGCCCATTGTGGGCTGTTGAGCCAAAAAAAAAATCTCGCGTAATATGATTAGTTCTTGAATAATCAGAGATAGCCATGGCACTAAGAAATTTTGTTGTTGTGCCTACTACAGTGTGTACCATGTTAACATAGAACTCTCAGAGAATGTACATGAACACGTTATGATATTGTGCATCCACATATTCTCAGGTTGCTAATGGGGGAAATGCTTTCCAGATATTGAGTTGGGCAAGGTGCTGACAACTCCTTGCGGTAGAAACATAGCGTGTTACAAAACAAAGCACAAGACCTGTACTAGGATAGCTGCTTTGAGACTACTGGTAGTCTCTTGTGAACACAGTGATCAATCTTTGGGTTATATAAAGTATTGTTCAAGAGGCGGACACAGACTGCTGCTGTCAGATGATACATATTTTATGTCGTGAGATATCCTGACAGTTCTGTATATCTGGCATGTGTCAGGCTTTGTGTTGTAAGATGTGGCATGGGGAGAGTTATCAGTTGTCATTTCATTTCTAAAATAAATCACTAATTACTAATTAATTACTAATGGATTGACTCCATTAACCCTTTGGCCCTGGAGCTGGACATTTACAGTTCAGCACACCATTTACGTAAAATGTGAATATTTTATGAACCAAGAAGGGTAACATTAGGAAATACACGGAATTTTGTGGAGGAATAAATAAAGATGGTGAGAGAAAGTCTAAAAAAAAAATAATTAAATATATCTGTTGACTAAATATATAAAAAGCGTACTCTGTGGAGTAGCAGTATGTTTGTCCTATATATAAGATGCATGGTGCATAAAGGTTAATACATACTGCTTCACTTACAGAAGCAATTACAGCACCATGCTTCTAAATGTGTTCCGATATAATCAGATGCACGATGTCATGTTTGCCGTCACTTTGTCACTGACAAGGAACCAGTTTGAAATGTGTTCACTTATTCCTTTGTTGTCAGTTTTGAGGGTATCAAAAGATTGGAAAAGTGGCGTATAAATTTGCTGTGATAACTTTTTGGAGGATTTTGCCATTATGTAGGTTTTAACAATAAACACCTGGGGTGTTACACTACATGTCATTGGTTCTCGAGGGCTGTCCCACAAGTTCTGCCAGGTGTGCTGTAAAATTTGGATGTTTTATTACTGCAGATAAAAGAATATAAATAATTTAGTTTAAAGTGAATTTTACTTAGGCATATGTAGTGAGGGGTGAGTAAATATTCCAACAGTACTCTGCATGTGATTTCAGGCGTCCACCGTGCTGTAGATGAGATTTGCGCTCTTCTGGTATGTTACACAGCATAGAATGGTAATTCTTCACTGATGTTTCAGGACAGCCTTTCGGCCCCATCTTCGAGGGATTTCATGACCCTTGAAGGTGGGATTGATAGGTTGTCCCGAAATGTCAGTAAGGTATTACCACTGTACACTGCATAATATCCCAAAAGAGACAGAGCTCACATGTGCTAGTCTGCAACTGTACCATACTGTTCCTAACTTAAACCTTCCATTAGGCTTGTTGAAATGGAATTCATAGTATTGTGGAGGCTGTCTTCCCATCATCAGGGGCTGATGTAATGAGGGACAAGGCTGCACATTATTTCTGTACCCAAAATATGCTCTCAAAGCTTGGTGTTCTTTCTAAGCCAGGCAGTCAGACATCACAGTTCATGACATTTAACCTATAACTCTAGGATGGTGGCTGTCATTGTTTCTTCATTCTTTCATTCTTTATGAGCCTCCTCCATTCACACTTGGTGGTTGTGTATTATAATCACCTTTCACTGAGACAGGTTACTTCTGTTGAAACTGTCAGGATGTAGTGAGATTGTGATGACCTCATTCACAAAGTGGTCAATGCAGCTTTTAGGAGTCAGTACCGTAGCATCCTTGAAGTCTGTCTGCCATTATGCAACATGTGATATGCCCGATTGGAACAGTTGTGCCATACGTGTTCCTTAACAGCTTGTTTTAATGATGTGGCCCATCAGTCCAACATGCAAGGCACAGTTTCAACATGTCATTGGTGGCAAAGCACTGTATAAACTTAAGGGACATGGCAGGATTGTCGAGAGCAACTGGTTGCCTGGACTGCTTAGGGCAGGCCATTGAGATCCATGTACATACTAACGGATAACACAATTCTCGAAGTTGTCCATGGTACCTGCCCACTAACTTGCTTCAAAGTAGGGCCATCCAAAATTTCGGAATGAATGACGAACAACAGGTAGCTTTATAGTGTTGAGGTTAATCAACACAGACTGTACTGATGGACTCCCCGACATTGCCCATTGTTCCTTCCTTGGCCAGGACACAGGAGTTTTGAGGCTCATACTGTATTTTATCTGCTCAGTATTGTTTGTCACTTCTTTCTGCTGTTCGAGTTTGCTGTGAGTTTGGTTCAATATATTGAATTTAGTGTTAGATTTTTACTCACCACATTCAAAGAAGGTTATGGAAATACAGTAGCACTCTGTTGTAACATCATAAAATGGACTGAATATATTGTGACATTATAAACAATTGTTGTTAATAACAGAGGAGTATAATGTTATGGTTTTCAGTGAGGAATTAATTGATAACACAGAATGCCTCGTGCAGTAGACGAGATGTTGCACAAATCGTGTGGTTGTAACCAGGTTTGGCTGTATATCCAGCAGCTTGCAGGCACATTGCAAGTAAAACACCTTGTGCACTGCACATTGAAGGTCTGATGACATAAATGAAGACATCATTTCCTAAGTGATTTTTATTATATTGTGTTCAGTGCAAGGATCAGTAATGTACACTCCAAGCTTGAACATGCCCACAAGGAAAAGTCACTTGGGTTCATATCTGGTGAATGAGGAGGCCACAATTCCAGGCTTATTATTCTGCCACCACGAAAATTCTAAACAATGCAGTAGAGTGTGAGCTGTTGTACTGCGTTGGTGTCGAAAGGCATAGGTTCTCTCATAATCAGACAGGTGTACAAAAATTGTTGTTAGGATGTGTGTAACAACATATTGGTTTGAAATTATAGTGTCAAAATAAATAGGCCCAGTAGTTCTAGCTGCACTGAGAGCACACCATACACCAAACTGTATGCCATATAATTGCGCTTCAGGAATTAACATGGGAAATCTGTTATCCTTAAAGGCACATGCCTACTGAAATGAAACTGAGGTTGGGCACGAAACAGAACAAGTGTGGAGGGGGGGGGGGGGGCCTGTTTCTACAGTATGCATCCCATTAAGTTCACATTCCTCACTTCTGCATCACAATTTGTATCAGAGATTGTGCACTACAGTTGTCTTATATAAATGCAAGTACAGTAGTCCCGTTGCATTTCATGTTGATGCCACAGTCACACCTGTTAGCTGTTCCCACTAGTACATGTATGGGCTGGCTGGTGATTGGGCTGCATTTTAAAAATTGAACAGACCGACAGTAACAGATTGTATTGGTCAGGTAAAATAATGTTCCTGTAAATGTGTGTGGCTGTGTCCATCATTGTGTTAGCCCATAATGGAGATTGGGACAGCCTGCGAAATGTTGGATATGAACTCCATTTCAAAATATGAATGTTGATGTTTCTTTTTCATCTTTGTGTTCTCTAGTTACCATTCACCTCCTGACCAAATGGCTTGTAAAGGAGCTTGCCCTAATGTAATAACCTATAGGAACTGCTTCTATTTAACTGTATGGTTTCTGTAACAGGTTGTTCTCGAGACGGAAATCACAAACCGCCCAGCTTTACGCTTATATGAGAATCTTGGTTTCGTGCGAGACAAACGATTGTTTCGGTATTATTTAAATGGTGTTGATGCTTTACGCCTGAAGTTGTGGCTGAGATGAAGATATCAGAACTTCCCAGTGAAATAGTTCATATATATATATATATATATATATTAACTCACATACAAGATCAGATAAGGGAATTCAGCCAATGTGTTATGTACGTACGCACTGTTGTTGACAGCCATTCATTTCCGCAGTTCAATATCTTGAACAGACCAGGTTACTGTAGCTTCTGTCTTGTATTTGAGTCAATATGATAATTTTATTTTGTTACCAGGTAACAATAGAAATATAATTTCTAAAGAAACAAACTAGTTAACTATCATGCTGTCTTAGAGGGAAAGGAAATTGTTGCTCTGCTTGCTTTCAATGTGAAGTGACTGAAACCTCTGCTTGAATGGTCCAAATAAATTTGTATGGTTCCATTATTGTATGTAAGTACTAAAAAGGAAGTAAATACTGTAATTCGCATTCATTAAAGGGGACAAACTAAAGAGCTGTTGATATTTTGGTCACTTCTGGTGTGGTTAATATGAAGTTTTCATATTGATTTTTCAGTGTTTACTTTCTTGTGTGTTAACCACTGTCATTGGGATAAGTACTTTGGCCTTCATTTCTTTAAAGACAGTCTGAAAGTGTGCATTGTATTTGTTTTAGCAAGTTATAATAAACGTATTAAGCAAAAATTTTTATTGAACATCTGTATGGTTTGTACTTGGTTATTTTGCAAATAACATCTCTCCATTAAGAGTGCAACCTATTTAGCAATATAACCCAGAACAATTTAATGTTTTATGGACATCTGTTTCTTAAAAGATATAGTACCTGGATACAACATTTTTATTACTGTTTGAGCGCTCTAATTTAGTTTGGACGTTGTGTAAATACTGACTTGTTACATCTGTTTCAGTGACTGTCAGTTATCCATATGTTGTAGTTAAATGTCTGATATGAACAAGTGAATTACCTTTCTGTTTATAGGGCAGATTTACTAAACATTTGTACTGTTAAATAAATGTAAATACATAATTATTTTTATTACCTTCCTGGAAATGAACAATTACTGTCAAAAATATTGGCCCTTAGATCTAATAAGATACAGGATACCTTTGCATAACAGCTGGCCCTTAGATCTAATGGATACAGGCACTTACCTTTGCATAACAGCTGGACAGAAATGTTTAATTTTCCAATCTTAGATCAGATATTAGCATTGGCCAGTCATCTTCAAGGCTGATTTTTGTGTGTGGAGTTTATGTATTTAAGTCACTGTACAGAACACAAGATGAAGGGCCTCTCTTTCATTTAGAAACTATACAAATGGACATCTTACAATAAGGTTGAAACACATGAAATGAAACAGTGTGTCTGTGTTGAAAATGAATCAGGTATGCTGAATAGAAAGGGGGCGATAGCAGTGAGAATATTTGGATGTTGATGCAGAAATTGTACTCTCCTTTGAAATAATTTCAGAAATGCTTGTGTTTCACAGAAATCACTTTGATCATATTCACTAAAATGTATTTCCATATGAACCGAATTTTATATATTCTATATTACATTTCAGGTTAAAATTAAGTTCAAGGAACAGCAGGTCATATTTCTTCTTCTCCATTTTTTTTAAACATAAAACCCAGTCCTCATTCCATTACAGAGATGAACTGTGGTAACAGTTAGCTACTGAAGATGGGAAAAAATTATTTAATGCAAAGAATTTTAATACTGTTCAGTACATTGATGTTGTTAGTTGAATATAGGACAGATGTGTTTCATTATGACTACAAAGTAAGGTTAAATACTATATGGTCACCTTTTTACTTGACAACTGATAGCTGCCACCACCTGTCAGCTCATATTAACCAGCCCACTAATTCAACCAGCCACGCACATGGAAAGAAGTAACAACCATTCTTACCAAATACAAACGTAAGGATCCTGTACATTAACCATCAATATTGGGCACGTACATCTTAAATGAGATCAAAGCAAATTTTATTACATTTTATGTTATACACAAGTGTGGATAATCAAGGGCTTAACTTCACATCATGTAAAATGTACACATTTCCAAGCAAATGAAGATCAGGAACAACATAATTCTTTACCACTGACATGTGAAAAATATTATTAAAAGTTGTCAGAAACAGACTGAAGGAAGGGTAATATGTCAGATGTGCCCCCCTAATCCATTAGAACTTCTTTATTTCTGTACTGGTTTACATATAATTTCAGCCATTCTCCCAGTTGGATAGATTTTCCCCCTGGGTATGCATTATGATCCGTAGCACAGGCCTTTAATTCTAACTGCAGTATTTTAATAAGAAATTCAATATCATGCTGCTTCTGGGCTTGCGGTTGAATTCCTCAAGGCACAGTAATGTGCCCCCTTTCATGTACAGATGCTAGAAATTCCCAATGTATGGTTAGCATTAGGACAACACTGGCTTTGTGTACATCCAGTGCCATTATGATTTTTTGGATCTGCAGTGTCAAATGACTAAATATTTGGAAAGTACAGTAGGATGCTGGATGTATATTTTCAAGTACAGCAATTTCTCATTTTATAATCGTGAAATATTGAATTTTTGTATTAACTCGTTAAAAACGGTGATAATCAGTGTGTATAATGTATTTCTACTCGTAAACATGCCAGGTTAACTTCTCGGTCATCTGCACTGTAACCTCAGCCAATACAAGACTAAATGAATCAGCACCTGTGTCTATTGATAGCATCTCTTCATATTTTTAAAACTGTTGTGTTCTTTTCCTTTCTACTTTATAAACAATATTCTTTTCAAATTAATTATTATAATCAATTCACGTATGTGAACCCTCACCATCCGTTACAATTATGTATTTTTGTGGTATTTTGATGCAGAGTACGTCTCGTGCTGCTTTTGAATTGATGGAGAATTCATTCATGTTTCACAAATTTACACTTAAACTGCCTACATTGAATGTGTTATTTACATAAAGCGAGTTTCTGTACACCTGAAATGGGAATGTGGTGTCAGATTTAGTACTGTACTTTATGACAGTAATATGATGGTAAACGTACAGTTTGAAAATAGTATGTCACACTACATGGCATTGGCAAAGTTTGTTTTTATTATGTAATGGAATATTATTTGGTGTGTGTGTGTGTGTGTGCCAGATGTATCCAGTAATCCAAGTATCAGTGCTAGTTACAGCAAGATTTGTTTAGTCTGGACCAAGTACTTCCATGTAAAGGTACAGGTGAATCTGTCAGTATGCTAACTAAGCACCATGCCATTATGACATGGTGAGTGGAGGTGAGTTCCTTGTGTACATGACCTTAGTTCTATATGGGCATGTGTGATCAGCTGCATGCCATGTGACCTTATCCCCAGGAAAAGCATGCTCATTACCCACTGGATAAGCTAAGTAGTTTGTAGAGCCAGTCTGAATACCGGTGAAGAACAAAGTAAAAACTTCTTTCACCTAATAAGAATTGAACCCTGTTCCACGATCTTCCTGCCTGTAGTATAGTCACTATCCTAACTCAGCAGTCCACAATATTGTATATATTTTTGTTAACCCTCCGAGGTCTTCTGTACTTCCATGCGCCTTATGGGTGAAAACATTACGTGGAAGAGAGAATTGCAAAGGGATATGTACAGAGAAACTTTTGACCATTTCAGAATTGCCATGAATTCTGTGAGTACTCATGCTTGTTGATACTTGTATTTTATACTGCAATATGAAGCTGAACTTTTGTGGACATTACATTATAACCCATACAAAAAGTTACTTCCTCCCTCAGTGCAATCTGAAACAAATGTAGCTGCGACCCATTCAATGGCTTGAAGCCGTATATAGAAAGGTAATATGACATTACATTACACAAAGGCAAAACAAAATTTAGGGGCCCAAATTTTTAACAGGATTTGATAAGTGATGCCGTAGCTTTTGTTTTTCTACTGATGTCTTATTTTCTTAATAAGATCTTGTGTTGTTGCCATTTGACACTGAACTGTAACTCTCAGAGCCAGTCATTTACATATGATACATGTTTTTTAGAAACTTGAAAATTTATTCTGTTGATAATTTACATAATAAATGCTTTGTTTGTAATCAAAGTACAAGTTTTATGTAACTATTACCTTGATCCTTCATGCCAACTTTGTGTTTTTCCTTGAACTGCTTTAACAAGCAATGATAATTCAGGATCCTTGCCACAAACTGTGTCCATCTTCTGGATTTGGCTGGCAACTGAAAAAATAAAAATACTGAATTCTGAAATGTGCCATCCCCAAAACGAAGAAAAGATCACACGCACACACCAACAGTATGGAGCAACTGGACACATTAGAAATGCCAAAAGGGATACAAGATTAAAACACACACGTGAGTACCAATTATTTATTTATTTATCCCCGAGTCATGAGAGGGATACTCATTCCACTGAGGTACCAACCCACACACACACACACACACATATTTTTCTTTTTCTTCTCCCGCAGAAACTACCATTACACCAAGCCTACACACTAAGAACCCAAGAAGCAAACACCCCGTCGACAGCAGTTACCTAGAAAGGAGAGACATTATGCTGAGGAACGTTTTTTCACGTAGACGCCATGTCTACAACGTGAGAAAACTGGACACTAACCTAAAATGCAACCCCCCCCCCCCCCCCCCCCCCCCCACCCCCCCCCCCCCCCCATCACCCCTCACCCCCACACTCCAACTCCTACAAACACAAACACACCACTAAA
>Ga0136643_10005278_pt1 | contig 18147 bp, 13 predicted proteins | sample TergutLab28metaG_FD_96883 | JGI IMG/M metagenome (GOLD analysis project Ga0136643, IMG submission 96883) | Labiotermes labralis P1 segment gut microbial communities from Petit-Saut dam, French Guiana - Lab288 P1 (version 3) (version 3) | ecosystem: Host-associated > Arthropoda: Insects >...
AAAGCTCGAAACATGTAGAGAGTGAATGACGACTACCCATGAAAATAAAGGATAGTCTACAAGTGACATCGTGTTGGTTATTTTAAAGAATTACAATGATGCACGGAACAATGAATGTAAAACCGTGAACACCTTCTATACCACCGTCTAATAAAATTGTGTGCGTTCTTTGCTTAAATTATAGTAATTGAACTGTACTGCACGGAAAGGAAATGTGAAATTCTGTAATTTATACATTAATCCATCCGTATACGTATATAAAGCGTAAATTTGTGTAATTTTTGTACAGCGATATATGTATTTTATTTGATAATCTTACATACTCTCAAAGTTTTGGTAAGGAAGTCTGTTGGAGACCCATTCGTAAACTTCGGTATCTTGACAACAGGAACTTATTACAGCACTGATACAGCTCGAGATCCTGCAATGACCATTTTGAAGGATATAGCCAATGTTTGGTATTGCGGTAATTTTAATTTTTTTCGAATATTAATAAAGTACTTACGTGTACAGAAATTTACTCGGTAAAACAGCACCGTCACTCTTTATTTATTTCTATATTTTAGAACCCTACTTTAAATGACTGATTACTATTATATTCTATTAAACTTATATCCTCGCTTCTTGTTAGCAATTTGACCGAAAGTGAAGTTATATCTATTAAGGAAATATTTCCAATTAAATTTAAAAACTCAAGAACCAGAGCCTTCTTTCAGTCTGTGTACTGAGCTAATAAATGAATGTTTGTCATCGCTGACGGAAGATGGATTTATGGTGTCCTGATACTTGACAATATACGAGTTGCAGATTTCATCCAGTGTTTAATTAGATAAGTTAATCGGAAAAATATCTATGAATAAATCAAGAAGAACGTGATGACATATCTCAGTGTAATTGTGAAAACATTTATTAAGAGATTCTTCAAATTACCCAACAGACCTAAAGTAAGATAGGAAAGACGTCTACAACAAACCCGTCAATTCAATAGCCCGCACAAGAAGTACCTAAACGGCTGGAAATAAATCCTATACGGTATGGAGAATCCTTTTATAAACTGTCATCACATTTGTGAACTTCCATAATCTTATGGGTCTTGGCATTAAAACATCTTTCATGGTGTAATAGTCCTAAAAGTTTTAGTTTCTGGGATTAGTAAGTAGAGAAACAGAGTTAGTTCATTTTTCGGATGAGTTTAATCCTTGGCTGGGGTAAGGGTTGCAGGTTTCATGGGGTGATTAAAACACGCGTGACACGGACTGAAATAAGAACTCCAGCACCCACTCCATACAAAGGAAGTACTTCGGTTCTGAAGTAACACTTCATACTAAGGTTTTGCTAGACATCAATTTTTAATTCCTTATGTACTTTCAAAACATTTCGAATAAGGAAAATGCAAGTTTTGTGTAAAAACAACAGGAGAGTGTGGAATCGATAAATTTTGTACAGGATAGGAAATTTAAGGGACCTTGGTGAAAATGGTAAAGAAACTTCTGTTTTCATAAAACGCGAGGGATATTTTGACAAGTCCAGCTATTAGCTCTTCCAGAAAACTGGGTTCCACGGAGTTCTTTCTTTAGCCACCTGTCTGGCTTGCCATTCTATTATTTCGTTGGCTGGTAGATTTTTGCTTCGTTAGTTAGGTAGTGTGTTGGTTAGTTAATAAGTCGGCTTGCTTTACATTCCTGGGGCTAGAATTTATCTGCGGATAAATACGAAATAAAACGGTAATTATTTGGGAGGGATGGACAAAGTGACTGTTGAGTAAGGCAAAGAAATGTGTAAACCATGTCAAGAGTGACAGCCTGTATATTTGTGCAAAATTCCTACTAAAACTTTCAAAAGACAGGCTGCAGTCAGAATTATGATTGATTATATGAAGGCACGCGGTGGCACAATTGGTCGAGGCACTGCGCTACAAGCCGGAGAGTCGCGATTTTGATTCCCGATAGTCCCATTGGAATTTTTCATTATCATAACCCTTCCAGCCGCATATGGAAATTGAGTCTACACAGCCACCAACAGAAATGAGTACCAGGAATATTTTTTGGGGCGTAAAGCGGCAGGTGCTTAGTGCCAACAATCTTACCATATTCATGGCCGAGTGTCTTGAAATCTGGGATCATCGAACTCCTGGAACTCTCTGCGCTTTTAATAGACATGTCCAGGTATTTCTTTAACTTTTTTGTGTGTAGTAATAAATAGAAGATATATAAAGAGAAGCAAACTCTCGGAATACAGAATACAGCTGACAGAGGTGCTGATGTAAGCTGGAAGAACACGGCAAAACCACCCAAGGATCGGAAACAAGCGATTGAGGGTAATTCTGCACAGATGGCGAGGAAGGTGCCAAGGTTGACGAATTACTAAACTTTTATTTTACTCTATTAAATAATGCTCTTATAAGCGTGGCGAAAATTTATGGTGTCTCAGTGAGATGAAAACTGATCAAAACACTTTAGTTTCATCGATAAACGTCGCTATTGTTATAGTCAAGCAGACCAAAGTTCACGTTCTTCTTTACCAGCCGTTTTGCCTTCTTCGATGAAAAATTTGGGTACTACAAGCTTACACATAAGATGTCTTTATCTTACGACGAGAACGACGACGACGACGAAGTTGTGGACTACTACTACTAATGGTAATGGGCTGCCGGGACTGCGTAGTCTGTATAGCGACGGTCCGGAGATCAAACCTTTTTGGGGGCGAGTTTTTCCGTGTCCTTCCAGACCGGCACCGTGACTCAACGCACTTCTTGTACAATGGATACCGGGACTTCCCGAAGATAAAGCGGTCAGGACATGATGCTGGCTACCCACCCCCATTTACCGTCGATGTTCGGAATGGGTTGAAGCTAGGCCTCCATTTCCCTCTCTGCCAGCAAGGGCATGCCTTTCAAATTTGGCCAATGCTCTAAGTTTTGCCTACATTTTTAAATCTTGTTCGCATTTTGAAATATAATAGCTTTATTATAATAAATAAAGGAAAGACTATTCTTTTTGGTTGGTAAGTGGCAACTAGTAAAATGTATCTACAAACTGACTAGAGATAACTTACCAGAAGACTTGAATATTCATCAAGAATTGTATGAATATAATATCTCGCAAAATATAAATGTTGAAACCTTTCCGAAAGATACATAATATCATAAACGTTTTTATCAACTTGAATGTTATAAAACTACAATTGAAACGCGTGTATAAGTACAATATAAATAATTATTTCACAAATTTCCTCTGCTATTTTACATGTAGAATACGTTAAATAAATTCTTAAATTAAGTTTTCCTGGAAGAGGTGTTATTCTAGCAAGACAACAGATGAAATGTGGTATTATTTGTTATATTTGTAATCGGAGGAGACTATCCTTACAGTCTTGTCGTGTTCGTGGTGCGTTGTATTATTAATGGGCATAATGGAGGAGGTAGGCTGCTCTTCATGTCTCGGGAGTTCTTCTTTATATAACCTGCTGGCTTCTATGCCACCAGCTGCCTAATCTCACAAGCTTTATTTGATATTTTCATTGTAGTTTAAAAATCACTAATTAGTTATCCGTTTAGTGACACGTAGAAACGTAGTGAAGGGTTCGGAATTATCATATGAATGTACGCGCGGGTAATGTTTAGGTTATTTCGCAGTAAGTGTTTTCAGTGGCATTAATTTGTATTTACGTTACGAAGGAGAGTTTTGTCTCTTTTTGCTGTTCTGCTGTCGGAAATAAATGCAGATTCTAAAGTGTTTGTTTGTAAATCTGTTATCTTTGAAGTCTCTTTTATTGTTTCCAATGAGCAAATTCGAATGCATATTTTATTGTGCCTGCGCCTAAAATTATATTACTAAAGTTGAAGAATTGTCACTTTTAATTTCATTTGAAAGATACAATTTTCTTGCTGCGATATCAATAAAGATAAGAATTTTCTCAGATATTGCGCCATGTCGAATGTTAAATAACTACAGACGTTTCAGAGAAGATATTTCACATTTATCGGTTCGGTAGTCTGCGTGTTTGTGTGTGGCAAGATTAATTTTTAAACACACTTCCTATCGATATAAAGCACGCCTTTATTGGCTTTTCGTTTTTTTTAGTGTATTAATAATGGTTCACCAAGCACATTTCACATCTCTCATTTTTCCTATCTTAATTTTCTCTTCAACCGTCAGGTGGGAATGGCGCGACAGGCACAAGAGCAGCCGCACTATCAAGAGACCCAGAGTGGCTCAGTCCAAGAGTTACGAGGAAACGCTTGAAGTTATTAGACTCACATTCTAAAGACTTTGTTTTTAGCGCAGTAGGTGTTTGTTGGCTGCAAACCACAGTGTTCCAGACAGAATTCATATAATATGCAGTTATTTTATTAAGAATATTAGCAAAAAATGTACCTTTCAACATCTGAGCGAAATATTCTAACATTTTTTCTTAGTTACTCTTATTTCAAGTTTAAGAATACACGATCAGATCTGTTAAGGAAATCGAACTGATCGACTCCTCCACTCGACTTTCTTATGTAGTCTCTCTTTGTTTATTTTGACTCACATACGTACATTTCAAACCTCTTTTCCTTTTTCAGCCGATGTAAATGACCGGGGTTCCTAACGGTTATCGATGTAACCTTTGTAAATTTCGTAACTTTGATATCATGGGACTGTTTTATTTATAAATAAAATATATATTAATGTCGTGAAAGTTAATTAAACTAGCCTAAATTTTAGGACAATGATTGACCGAACTGACACATTAAAAAACACAAAACTAGCAAGTAATTAGGCACTCTGAACCATGGAGATCATAAGATAATATGTAATTTGCGGTAACTCTCTCAAGGGAAGTACGTATCAATTCCATGGAAATGATCGGTTGCTTAATGCAGGTTAGAGAAGCAAGCAATATTTATTTAGAATCTTAAAAAATGAATAGAATATGCTGCCACGTTAGAGATAATCACAACCGTAAGTTAAGGATAAAGTAAGTCTAAAACAACTAGTTTATTAGCAGGGTTAACACCCTGCTAATAAACTAGTTGTGTTAGACCTACATTAATCTTTAACGTATAATTACATACACAAAGGGGACGCCTCAACTTAAGATACTCCTAACCGTATATAAAGTGGTAAATATTGACACTAATTCCCTCTGTAAGAATTCTTTCATTATCTAATTTTATGTACTGTACTTTAGTCACTCGGCTGTAATGTTTTCAAAGTTTCAGAAATAGCGAGTAGGTCTAGAGTACAGGATAAGGGAAATTAGTTCCCTTATTTGAGAACAAAGACTAAATCACCCGAATGAGGGAAGCGAATAGATATTTGTAACTCCTTAAAAAATTCGCAAGTTTAACTTTCTTCTTCACACCTCGGTGTACACACATCTGACATATTTGTACCAACATACTGTAATAAGAAGGCTGATCCATTTTCATTCTTTTAGTAGAGCTTTCACAATTCCAGACCGGAGATTTAGGAAATATGTGTACCGGTTGCCCCTGATCAGCGTCGACAATATCAATAATAATGGAACTTGAAGAGTCGAACTCGACTCATATTGTTCATGTGTGAACTCACAACAGAATGAATAGCTTAAACACTAATCTACGTCATATTTATAAAAAAAAAATAAAATTGTTTTTTCTTACTGGCCTCTTCCTAACAACAGCCCTATAGAAAATTAAATTACAAAACAGAGAACCTAAACGTCCGCAGGTATTGCAAATGCTGGGAAATATTTGTATGAAATTTTTGGAACTACAAACAGAACAATGGCAATGCATGGCTGGACAGCAAAGAATTTATAATGTTGTAATTGTTGACAGTACCCACACTTTTATAGGACCGTGAAATTCGGAGCAAAGATAATAAAAATTCCAACAAATATCAAGCACTGGGAATGACAGTGAGATTTGTCAAAGAATGTGTCAAACTAGATAAAACTTTAAACTGAAGATATAAACTAAGAGCAGGTAGCAATTAACTTAGTGTAAAATATTTAAACCAGCTTCAGAAAATGAGTAGTGACAAGCTTCTAAATCTTGCACCACTGATGTAGCCTTATAGGCAGGCAGAGCAATATTCGTTGTTTAGCAAAACTGGGTTATGTAGGCCTGTGGATTTTGCCCAGAAATCTGTATTAAACGTAGGACCTTTTATTTTAGATGTACAAAATCAAAATATTTTTTGTAACAAAATCTTCTCCTCTTGTACGTCAGAGACGTACAAGAGGAGACATCAAACAGTCCAGACCTTGCTCCGTCGCCACGCAAATACCTCGGCTGTTGACAAGCCTAATGAGACTATCGGGATGATTCAACGGCAGAGTTGAAATTTGCCATAGATATAAGCTTCTATAATAATTGCTTCGAAGTGTATTTCAACTTCTACGTCTTACATGAATAAATAATTGTGTTGAAAAGTTGATCAGATATATACAAGTATTGTGTATGGTCTTCAATACAATAACAAAAATGCACTTAATAAAAACAACACATTTCAGATCATATAATACATAAATGTATTAACATCTACATGTTTCGGCACCAGAGTTCCATCCTCCGGGAGTCCACCTGAACAAAAGACACAAATCCAACATGCAAATCGAGACATATGTCGCTCTCGGGGCAATGGATACCTGGATTAACGGGTTTGGCTTATGTTCCTTTGCTCAGGTGGAATCTTTGAGGATGGAACTTCGGTTTGGAATTATGTACGAGTCGACACCAAGATAATGGAAAAGTTTCATAGGATTTCGTAAATGGAAACGTGTGGTTTAAACTCATATTTAACACTTTACATTAATAAATATTACACAGAGTTTTGTTTTCACTTTCCACTGCTAAACTATAAAAAAAATTTAGTACAAATTCTTGGCAAAGGAAAATTAATACACCATGAAAACAATGCGGAAAGAAAACGAAAAACGCAGGTTAAAAAATTTTATTTATTACACAGCAAACAAATTACATTTGTGAAGAATATTTCATACCTACCAATCTCCATACATACTGGCTCATAAAACAATCAACATTTTTTTAAAAAATCAATCAGAAAACCTCCGATCTTCAGACGTAAAAATTTGAAACATAGATTCATGAAACTTCACAGTTATTTTGCTCTTTAAGAAAGTAAGCGGGTGTCACAAAAAAAAAAAAAAGAAACACGCTGCTCACCAATGACGCAAGAAGGCGAAATACTTTTTCTGAAATACCAAAAAGTCACTCAGATTGGAGATGACTGATTTGATTTTAGGTGTCTCATTTGGAAGACGATTATATGGTCGGAATAGCCATAAGCGAAGGTCACTTAGAAGCAAACACGGAAGAGGATGAGAATACTAATTTAGTAATCAATGTTTCTGTCTCAACAAATACATTTAAAACTAATTCAGTTGTAATGACAAAATGCGGACGCAGATTTCCCGGTTTGCAGTTATGCATTTTGCAATTGCGGGATATGAAGCTCTAAATACAATTTCAGGTATAATGTAAGAAGTGTATAAAATGAAAAACACGCGCTAGGAAGATTGTGTCTGTGTTTCCGTCCTTATGTTAATTTCGGCGTCTAATGAAAAGAATTCAGTAAGCATTAGTACTGTTGACTTTACTGTAACTCTGAGTAAGTACAATATCGGCTTATACCTGCGACACACAGAGGACAACGGAGAAATAGTAATTTGTTTCTCGTAAGTGTATGAAACTTTTCTCCAAGACATTCAGTCGGGTTCTGAATCCCAAGTAGCCTCTTATTCAATGCGTACTGGATGATTTTCCTCGGCGGCTAAGTTAGCCAAGCGTGAAGCTGGCCACGCACCTCAATCTGGGGACGGGGCTAAGAATGACGTGAGCTACACATCCAATTCCATACATGGATTTACGGAGTGCATATTGAGACTTACTCGGAAATGTTTCCTCGCAGAAGAACCATGGGTCTCACGTACAAATCGCACAAATGTTTCACGGGAAAAACTTCTGTCAGTAAGTCGTTTACCGACCTAAGTGACGGGGGTAAGAATTATGACTCTTACAGGTACTGACTGCAGAAAAACTCTATTTTTGTACTGCTCTGAAATCCAATCATGAATAATCCTAATGTTCTGTCGTTCTTACTTTATCTTTGTTATAACTGATAAGACGCCATCAATTACTTTTACAAAAAAAAAGTGGTATAAAAATATCGTTATTTTCTTGCTGCGTGACAGCTGAATGCATACAGCGATCTGCTCTTGACGTCACAGTTACACATGTTGGAAAAGGTACTTTCCATTACATCTTTAATTGCTAAATTTTAATTCAAAGAAAATAGCAATTATACCGCTTTATTATTATTACTATTATTATTATTATTACCATTTTGTCTTGTCACAAACCTTTTCTTCCTGGCACTTCTTTCGAACCAATGGCGATCTCCAACTTTCAGGCTTCCGGTTTCAGACTGCAGTACTTTCCGTATTATGCGTGCTGTTCCAAGTACAGCTGTCGTTTATAGTATATCCATTGATTCTTTTATTGTTACGGCTTCCAAATTTTTCCTTAGACATTTTGTTATTATTATATTATTAGGCAATTAAATTTTATGTAGCCCTGACGAATGGCTGTTACTAATTATTAAGTAAAATGTTTGTTTTGACGACAGGATTATATGTTTATAATGGTTTCGCAAAAAATCGAAAGTTTGATTTTAGAAAATGAATTTTTAGAATGGAACGGATAAGGAAAATTTTAATCTTTTTATTTGTGTTTTGGGCAAGATAGTCTTAACGCTGTCACTTCAATATATTTTATTCGGACGTTTTCATTTCTAGGATTGTATGGTTCTAATGTTAAAAGAAAAGAAATATGAGTGCGGATCGTTTGTGAAGGCTTACTGACAGAGAGAAGCAGCATTACTTTCTCTTTCATTGACACTTCTTGCACAAGGACTCCAAAACGGACTGGCTTGTAATCGGTACTGAACAAGATGAAACTGGAACAGCTTTATATAATAAATATGGGATTTCACTTTTTGGTACATTTCATTTTAACGAAGCTCCGGACAATCTCGCCACCTAGAATTAAGATATATTGTCATTATCTTCGTGGATTAGGCCGTTTGGCCTTCCCAGTCTCCAAAAAGGATACTGTTCTTCCATTTGTTTGCAACGGGTTTCCATATTTTCTTCCAGTTTATAACATATGTATGTATAGAAAATCCTTAACTACATCGTATATTACGATCAGTATGCATAAAAGGGCAAAGATCATACAGTGAAAAATTATTTTCTTTGTCACCAGTATGAAGATGTATAGGACATCGGAGTTTTAGTCCCACACATACTTAATCGCCGCAAGTTGTCAGTTCCAAGCCCCGTCTGCTTTAGCTCCGGGACGAGGTCCTTCACAGCCTTTCGAGCATGAGGCTGGGACCTCGAAGCTTGCACGGAGGCCCTAAAATAAACATCAGCTTGCTGCTCCTGCCGGGAAATGAAATATGATTCCTCTGTCTTCCGAGCCATAGCGCAGTCAGCATACCGACTGGCACATACTGGAATAGGTAAAATATGCACCTTCTCCCTTAGAGTAAAGTTCCCTTGATAACAGTTCCACGCAGCTCAATATCTTCTTTGTTATTAGAAAGGTGAGATTAGGCAGCGCGAAACCCAACCCCATCTCCAGCGTACGGAACAAGTTCTCAACCACATGGCTACAACTCATCATTTCCTCCTTTTTACTCGCTTTATTATATTATCCTGTAACTCGAAACCATGTCGTCACTGACTTTATTGCGCTGTGTATACTTGGGATATACAAGAGGACCTGTTTAGAGAAACCCCCGCTGTGCGCCCATGTGGTGGTATAACCGATCCAAAAACCGCCCCACTCCATGGAAAATGTGTGTACGAGAGGCACAATATCATCAAGGAATAATAAATTCTTGTAGAAGCAGTTTCTGTGCTGTAACGTCTTGTTTTCTACATACTTGTAAACAGTTTACCTCAAAGACCTTATTAATGTCCACAACAGTTCTATTCAGACGTGCGCAAAACTCCAAGAACCATCTCTGTTGTGAATTACTATATGTGAGGTAACAAGTAAAAGTGTTAATTATATGCAAATGAGAGGACTCAACAAGGCAACTTCAATTGAGTAATACAGCGTTGTTTAAGTGAACATATAGAAATATTTCAAGATAATGTAGCAGTTAAGCTGAAACCAGAGATACAAAATTTGTATTCCAGAAATTCAAGCGACTCACTAAGGTGAATTTGTAAAGGTATACTTTGCCAATTTTCTCAGAAACGTTATTTTTAGAAAACAGTCATAGTTTCATGCATTTTTGTCTTCGGTACTGTATAGATATGATTTTTCAGCTTCACGTCCTTGCAGTTTTAACCCCGTGAAAAGGCCCATTTTAAATTTGATTGGGCGAGTCCCAGATTTGGCCTAAACGCCTTGGAGATGAGACCCTACTCAACTGAGAAGACTATTAATAACCCTGTCTATCGCGCTTCTCTCTATGCAATATAGCCAGCAGCAGTGACATTACGGTTAAATTATGAAGAATATTTGTATTAAAATACACTTACAGTATTTACAGTTTTAAATAGATAATATATTCTGTGTCATTTCCCTTGCACATGACGGTTTCATTTCATGCCTTCACACTAGGTTACGTGTATTTTTGTAATTCCGTCAAATGCAGGTTAACTACGCTTGGACAGGCCTATGGACTATACAAAATAGTCTGTATTTATGCACTGGAATGTACATATCTCCGTCATTTACAGCAAATTATTTCATTCCTTCACTTGCTACAGTATTTTCAAACTACATCTCTATTTTTAATTCAATGTTGAACTAAAAAATATTCATTGTTTAACACAATTCTTAATTTAGTCATTAAATCTATAGAATTAGTCATCAATCCATGTTTGACATGAGAATTAAAAGGCCACTTTTCGGGGAAGCGTTCTTTGCCTTTACGTGGGCAAAAGAGTCAACATGACCCCAAAAGAAACGTTTCTCTAACTTCGCGTCCCAGATGTTTAGAATAGATTTCACTGTCCTTAAAAAGTTGTTTAAATTTTTATTTTAGGAGACTGAAATGGGGGAAGTTCAAAATTTGAATGATTCCAAATGCGATATACTAGCGACAGAAAGTCTGTACAATTAAAACTATTTTAAGCATTTTTTGGGGGAACAGTTTGTTAAGTTCAGGAAAGTGTATAAATACATCTTAAACTTTCAGTTTTATCATTAAACAGCAAGAGTTACAAAGTATTATGAAATCGGTTCATTTGTGTGTGCGTGTCTTCCGTTACTTGAACATCCAATTCCATGGAACATTGCTGCACTTTAAAAACTTGTAGTATTTCAAGGGCTCAGTAAATTTTCAGACTTTTATGGCACCTAAAATTTGGTTACAACTTTTACAACAACCCGCTAGTTGACCTTAATCGGAGCCAGCTGAATCCAATCCGTACCCTACTATCTTAATTATTTTAAAAACATTCTTTTACTAACATTTTTCAATATGTATCTCCAAAAAGTTCTTTTCAATTCTGGCTTGCCTAGCAACTTTCAGTATTCCTTCTTAATCGTTAGAGCCTTGCTGCAGGTCCCCAGTAATTCCATCAGTTCATTTTCACTTGAGAAGCGAAATAAAGCAAACTGCCCATTATCTGATTTGTTTAAGTTTTTAAGGAAAGAGACTGCGTGAAGCATCTAGGTTACGTCAGTCTGTAACACTCACATTGACATTGATCTAAATTTATAGCGTTTTGAACGTGGGGACTAGATCCGTGTAGCCGTGAGTGGCGTGTTCTTGGAGCACGGTACTGCAGCTGTGATTTCTACAAAGACGGAAACTGTGTTAACTAGAAGATCAGATATTATTCCAGCTTTGAAAACGTTGCTTCGCTGCGATCGTTGTCATGTACTGCGATAAGACCTGGAGATGCGAAGAGTACTGACTCGAAAGTCCTCTCTTCTTAAGTCCTTACCAAATGACGGATGTAATCAATCCACGCACACCTAATTAATATGTACTGGCTAAACTATCTACACGCAGTTACTTTTGACATGAAATGTGATAAATTAGATTCTGCTTAATGAAGAAATTATATAAAACACGTAAATTTCTTGTTTAAAACACAACGAATAAATTGTGTGTGTCCGTGTTAGTTGCGTGCTTGGGAGAAGAGAAAAACGCTTAGTTCGCCGTTCACTGAAATTTATGCCGTCCGAGCATAGTGCTAGCTGACCCGCCTTCCAGGTGGCAGCAAGATCGTTCCTTCCCCCCCTGGGGGGGCCATCCTGACCAGAAACCCCCCCCCCCCCCAACAGAGCCTCAATGCCAATAACCATACCAAATGAATGCTCCGTCTTCCAATTAATAATTTACAGGGCTACATATTTAGTCTTCACATATTGTTGATGACCTCAAGGGGAGCTACACGTCAATATAATTCCTATTCCCCGAGAGTCGGTGTAGCTTCTCTATGTCCTATGAAGACCGTAGATGTATTTGTAATTGAGGTGTTTGGTTGAGGTTCAGTCAATGGCTTTTCTGTTAACGTCCAACTGCCTATTTTTTTTACTAATACACTTTTTATAATGTTTATGACTTTAAAATTTTTTCGTGATGTGGCGAAGATCGTATGAAATGTGAAAAAATAGGGCTTGATTCCAAGGCACAAGTTTTAAACACGTTTTGAAATTTTAAGTTTTGGTTTACCGCAACGTCTGCGACCCGGTTTCAAGAGAACTCTGCCTGTAATATTAACAGGTCAGTTACAGTAAATAAGAAAAAATAAACTGTAATATTCCATCATGTCACCTTGGTGTGAAATTTTAAAGACGTCAGAAGAAAGACAAAGACAGTTCTTGTGTATTTACAATTATACTAACTTGGCAATTCGTTCTTTAGGCCTAAACAGAGGTAACTTTTTCTTTTAGTGGATTAAAAAAACGCGGCGACATCAGAGAGTATAAACAGTACATTTGTAATAATAAAACTACAATCGTTAGTACACCTAAGCGAGTATTATTTGCTATATTGAAGACACAAGTCTCCTCTCGGTATTCAAGATAACGTTCTGGCACACTGTCTCTCTGAGTTTCTGACACGTGTCCTATAGGTTTTGGTTCTGATAAAACTGTATTACAAGTAGGAAAGACAACTGTAAAAATGACCGTGTCCACACCATGATAGAATAAGTAGGAGTGGAGGTACAGCTCCATTCATTCGTAAGCTCCGGACTAGATGAAAGGGAGCGGTCAGATTCATGTTCCGGGCACTTTAACCCCGGGAAAACTGTACCGGTACGCATGCAGTATGAGGTAGTGTGAGTAACAGAACTATGGGAACTTAGTGAATACAAATAAATATTTCCCCTGCTGGGAATCTAGCAACGAATCCTCAGCTTACCGGCTCGTATTAATACAAGCTTCTGTTGTAATTAGTCTTTTGAAATAAGTCAATACAAAATTCTTCATCCTCTAAAAATAACAAAAGAACATTTTTCCTCGATTTTCAAAAGACAACTAGTCTTGTTAGATCCATTGTTCTGTTTCGTGTAGATTTAAGTCCAAAGACGAGAATGCGGCATTAAAAATGGCGTTCATCGAAACTGTATATACAAATTCAGTTTTAACAACATAGGGAAGGAACTGCTTTCCAATAACAAAGAAAAATCTCATAAGATATTCCACTAAATAATTGTGTTAATTTTAAAATTTACACGAAACACATAAACCGACTGCAAAGGAAAAAAGCATATTTTTTATTGTTACAGCAGGTTGTTCATATATATATATATATATATATATATATATATATATATAGACCATTGGGATATAAAATGTAAGGATAATATTGGCAAACAGAGAAACGAACATATTTATGTGAGATTATCATTTTATTTTCCTATTAAAAAGTTTAAATATAATTACAGTTGATTTCCAAGATTTGTACTGAGAACCGAACCCTTCACTGTCACACAGGGCCGCAGAACATCAACTTAACACGAAAGGTTTTCTTTTTTATTTTTTATTTTTTAGTCAAACAAATTGACAGCAACCTCTCATTAGTTACGCTCAATTTTGCCTGTGGCATCACTTAAGACGAACCGTACGCAAGAGTGACTATCATCGCTTCGTAATTGCCTCTCATTAGCCAGCTAATTCCAGAAAGGCTCTACAAAACTTAACAATCGCTGATGACTGTTTGATTCGTCCCATTTCTGAGTCTAATAACCAAAGTGTATATATTGTTGAACTTGTAGGAATCCTATTTGTTACGTCTGCTGAAGATAGGCTCTTTTTCTGACCAGAAATTGTTGGCTGGCTGCTGATAGCAAATTTGTCCGTTCCTTGAGATTAATTCACGTCTAAATAAAAACAATTTTATTGGTTCCCTATTCGCATATATTGTCTTTGGGTGGTCCATTTAGATTTACCGGCCAGCAACAAGTAGGCGAGTCGAGAGTTAAATCTCGTAGCTGTAATGCCATGTTTGCACGACCCGAAAGAAAAAGCAAAATTAATTGGCGCCTCAAATAATTTGCAGCCCTGACTCCCCATGCAGGCCATTTAGGGCTTGTGTAATTGTACAGTAGACGTTTTGCTTTTCGTGATCCGAGCTCTAATAATATGAGAAATTTGAGGTTACTTCTTGGCAGGAAATACTAATAATTCATCGGAAACGCGATATTTTGTTGAATTCACATAAGATTCTTAAGAAAACGACTGGAAGCTTGATAAAAAAATATGAAAGTCTTCATCAGTTATGTAAGATAGAATTAGCTAACTTCAGTAATTACGTCTGTGAAGGGCTGGATGAAACTACCATCACAGTACATTTCCACTCTATGTGCAACCAGTTTTCATAAGTCTGTTAGGCTTACATTTTGCCTCCATCGCCGAATCGGGTCTTTAAAGATGTTGACAAAACAGCCACTATTTGCCTTAACCTGAAGACGCAGTGTCCACACGGTGAGGTTGGAACTGTATTCTAAACAAGATACAGATCTGGGCAATTGTTCAGACAGTTACTGGTCTTCCTGCCACAGCAGAGACCTTAGAATTTTCCCGTCAGGTGTCAGCCTATGTGAGATTTGTGGTGGTCAAAAGCGCATGGAGAGAGTTTTTCCTCCTAGCATTTCAGTATTACATTATGAGCATAATTTTAGCAGTGATCAATACACATATTTAGCCTTATACTGCTTCTATCAGAAGGAATTCTGGTGAACCTGCGAAAGTTAAAATAAACAATTTTTAGGGCGTTAAGAAAAATAATTAATTCATTCCGCCAGCTTTACAAAAACCCGGAAGGAAGTGTAACTGTCAATAAATTAAAATGTTACTGACAGACGGTAGGCTGTCTTTCTTAATTATTGAAAATTTAATGTAATGGAAATTGAAAGATAGTTAATATTAAAAATATGAGAAGATGGTGAAGAAATTTAAATATTGATATGAGAATTCATATATTTTAAAATTGTAGAATAATTAGGGTTAGTTTGACGAGACGAGTAGCACAAAGTCGGTGGTGGAATATACTTTCATAATTCATTGAATGCCTAACATATCTTACAACAGGTACCTATCCTGTTCGAAAGAGACTACACCGTAAAGTGCGATACAGCTCTTCTCCTTTCAAATTCTAGTACCTTCAATTTCTCTAAAGGTGGTCAGCCAATATTAATGTACCATGGAACACACACTCTCAATAAGTGTGGTAAGTACGCGTATGATATTCAACTTGCAAATATATCGGAAATATTCACATGCTGAAACCATACGTAAAAACTATACTGAAGTAATCAAAACTGAAATTAAGTAACATAAATCAAGTGTCTTCTAATTTCTGCACTGTACATTTGTGTCTGCTAGGCGTAGTCGCAAATCTGTATATACATACGGCACTTAAGACAGTTCTACAGCAGACATGAAATGAAGATACACGTAATTTTAAGTTGTCCTTTGTATAGGAGATTTTAAAATTATGACGCTGAGAACTTGTTAGTAAAATCAAGCAGTCCTGAAACAGTTCATGATGTGCCAGCGTCACATAGTGAAGACCCCGTATTGCATATCAGGCACTAGAGGTATAAGGGTTTATCACACCTGCACAGTTTCATTTTCAGTATCCTAAACCTTCAATCTTTGAATTTGAAAAATTGAGGCACAGTGTCAATAGCATCTTATATTCGACACAAGAGGATATAGTAGCAGCATTCTAGTTATGTGCATTGCAATACTGCAATATTACCCACACTGAAATATTAAGTGCTGTGAAATAACGTCCATGAAATGTTCTCTCTTAAAATATTTTGCCTCACAAGTGGTAAAAATAAAGTTGTAACTACAGGAAATATGAGAAAATATTCTTTCCTAGTGGCGTTAGATTTAACAGGTATTTCCAAGTTGTTCTGCTGAGTCGATTTAGAGGGGGTTGAATTTAAATTTTCCTTTATGAATTATTGAGTACCGAAAGTTAGGGAGGATTCATCGAAAAGCCATTGCTTTTAAACGCCATTGCTTTTAGCGCAGTACAGTATTCATTGCTACAACGCCGCTGTAAATATTTCGGACTACTAAGAGAATGGTAAATTTATTAGTGAATATTAATTCGAATGGTTTCGTAAGGAGGTGTTCTTATTCGAAGTCGTGTCTCAGAATTCGCCCTAAGTGTTGCGAAATCAAAGACCTATCAGTCAGTATAGCGAGCCTCCGGGTCGAGATTTGAACTCGCGACCTCAAAAGATATTCGGTTGCTACAGTCAAAGATCATTAAGCGCTAATATTGGCCTTACATAAAATTTACTATGAAGTTTCAGTTCCTGTATTCGCACTTATTTCGTGAAGTCTTATCGTGAAGTCTTAGGCCGAGATACTTTACTTACCTTCAGCTACATTAAGTGTGACCAAAAAAAACAAAATTTGTTTAAAAATAACGCTTTAAAATTTAAGCTGTTCTAAATTTTCATAAACCTGCATTTCGTACAATCTCTGCGTGGACGTGGTAAGTTTATTAACCGGTGATATAAATCTTTAAATGAGTGGTATTTGTATGAAAGACCTTAAATTAACTACTAATTACATGGAAAAATATGTGAAGTACGTTATGATATTCAATTTTTTTTTCAAAATAATTAAGACTGAAATTTATCTAATTATTATTTAAAAATTAAATACCGAACTCAAGGAAAGAATATATCATATTCATTAAAACGTCAATCCGCTAACGCCCCTTAGATAGACAATTGCTCTTTTTGCACGAACTATGTGAAACACAAAAATAAGCCCTGTGGTCAAGATGCAGAGCTGCTAATGCTACAGCAGGTGACAAGTAACTTACCAGTGGGCTTTAAGGATTATTCCCCTAAGCAAATTCTTTCCCAGTTGTTAGCTAAATAAAGGCTTCAGTCAAAGCTGCCGGAGTCATTCAGAGAAATATTCACAGCACAACGTTGAAGTACGTAGAAAACATGAAATAATGCTAGGTTTAGATCTTTAAGGCTCGGTGGCTACTGTACGGAACAAGCGCTTGTAACGTTAGAAAACGGAGTTTTTTCCACAGTGCATTTGTGCTGCTTATGATTCTTACAAAACTTGCTGCTATTTCCATTTAAGCTTTAAACACTTTCCTTGTTAGAGAATCTAAGTGGTCAGTGTGAAGTAGAAGCTTCAATTTAAACATCTACTACACGAAATTTGTGCTCCAAAAGTTCAAAAAGAGTATTCATATTTAGAGAGGGATTTAAATTCAAAACTCCGTTACACAAGCAACAATATCGAATTTCTTACCTCTTAAAAATTACGAAAATAAGGAATTTGTCATCCTGAAATTCATTCCAAAATCACATTATAATTTTCAACTTCCAATCGTCCAATTCTAAATAACAGAACAACGTCCACCACATGTCAACAATAATGCCTGTATGTCCCACCGACAGAGAAACGGAGCGAGTAAGTTTAAACATTGCGGCTGTTGTGATATTAAAAGTGTTGAATGTGGAGGAGAAAAACGCGACGAAGACTGCAGAATCGTGGCGGCACCATACATACAGAATGTCAACAGACTGCAGAATCGTGGCGGCACCATACATACAGAATGTCAACAGACTGCAGAATCGTGGCGGCACCATACATACAGAATGTCAACAGACTGCAGAATCGTGGCG
>Ga0136643_10005279_pt1 | contig 18147 bp, 11 predicted proteins | sample TergutLab28metaG_FD_96883 | JGI IMG/M metagenome (GOLD analysis project Ga0136643, IMG submission 96883) | Labiotermes labralis P1 segment gut microbial communities from Petit-Saut dam, French Guiana - Lab288 P1 (version 3) (version 3) | ecosystem: Host-associated > Arthropoda: Insects >...
ACCGTCCAGCCCATAGCCAGTCACTACACCGACTGAGCTACCGGGCCCACAAAACATAAAATATAGAACTACTGAATAACATTTAATTGATGAAAATTCAAATCCTTTGGTACATCATGTCATGTCATGCCATGTCAACTGGTAAGTATTCCTGCTGCTTCAGAGGAGCATGGAGCTTCCAGCTTCAGGGTCCAGCAGTCCAAGAAGATTGCCAAATCAGTTACTCACTGCAGATTTCATGAAACATTCAAAGGGTTAATAAAAACATGAAAAATTAATTTTAAAAGAAGAAAGATCGCATAGATACGTAAGGTAAAAAGTGTCTCATTTACTGCAGCGTCTCCTACACAAACTGTTGGAAGCTCAAAAAGCATGTATGATAAACTGACCTACATGAAGCCTCCTCTTGAAGCATCCGGATATTGTATGGCTGTTTATGTTTCGGAATTCCGTATGTGTTTGCCCAGTATAAGGCCTCGGATTCATCCCCGTTAATATTCACACCCTCAACAAGTTCCAACTGTAAGTCTTCATTGTCACCAACTGCTTCACGCACCATTTCCCTCCAGCTCTCATGTCCTAGGATAAATTGATTATAGTATCATGTGAAGTATACAGCACACATGAGGGAGAACAGATATGCTGCAGAGTTTTGGTGGGAAAACCCAAAGAAAACAGACACTTGGAAGAACCAGGTGTAGATGGAAGAATAATATTAGAACGTATATTCAAGAAATAGGATGGAGGGCAGGGCACAAATTGGATTTAGCTTGGCACAGGGACAAGCAGCAGGCTGTTTAGAACATGGTGAATAGCATTTGGTTTCCATACAATGCAGGGATTTTCTTGACTAACAGGGGATGGATCAGCTGCCCATGAAGGATTCTGCTCAGTGGAATTACTTGTTACTGAAAGTTGGTTCAACAAAAGCATACATCATGATCTTGCCAACAGAATTTATTTGTTGCTTCTGTATCACCACTGTGAGTACCTCCAAGTACACAGTGCTGAGTGACAGGATGACTGGTAAATCATAAATATAAAAAGATGTGGAAGGCAGTGGTCATGGCCTGATCTCAGGTACTGTCCAAGCATTTAAACCTAGGGACTTATGATTGTCAGTCTCTGTGCTGAGATATGGGGCCAAAAACCACTTAACAGCATTGAACCAGTCACATTTGATCTGTACATCACAAACACAGCCTGCAAAAAATAAATTTTGATGCAGCTTTTTCAGTTTCACAGACTGCAACATTAGACAAACAGAATGCTTACATGAACCAACACACTCCTTGCTGTATTTGTATGTTTGCATCTTCTTCCTTCATCAACATTTCCTCCTACATGTGGGTCAGCTCTAGCGTACAGCTGCTCAGTACAACACAGTACATTCTTAACAGCTTCCTAACACTTCACTATTTACATTTTCCCTTTTCCATTGCTAATTTTACTGGGACAATCTAATCACAAACACTTCAAGCCATCACAGAACATGTGATCAATATTTGTACTTACCTAAACTAGTTTCTATGTACCGTTTGTGGATGAGGAACTGGAGGGCCCCTGCACTTCGTTTTCGGTTAAGGTTTGGGCAAGATTCTGGTGGTAAGTTATAAGTCTTTGTTAATCTAGCAATAAGTTTGCCCAAAGGTTTATAATGCAGTTTTGCTGTTTTCACATCAGGTATATTCAGCCTTCTGCAAAAACACAAAAGAGCACATCAAGACGTTTCTTTTGTAACTACAGTAAAACCAGCACATTAGGAGGACACAATATGCCACATCCAACAGCGTATAACACTCATCCGTATTACTGTAACACACATACCCAACACAATAATAAATACAAGGCAAACCCTCTCCCTCCACACAGTCACAACAGTGACAAGAAGTTAGATCCATACTAAGGGCCAACAGTTCTGGAGTGAGCAGTGAACTCCACTGTTATCTGGTGCACCCCACTCATTGCATGTGAGCTGACATACATCTTTGTAAAAGCAATCCCATTACAGGCCTGGACAGGCCCAGAGGTTTCCAGGAAGTTAAGGTTCCCAGATTTCATGACAATGGCACAGGATTGTGGTAGGTTGTCCAGCCTTACGTACCAGCCGCCTTAACCCCCAGAAAATACTCCTGGTACTTATTTTTGTTACAGGCTGAGTCGACCCCAGGGCCATAATGCGATCGGAAGGATTTTACGTCAATGAAAAATCCACTGACACCAGCAGGGATCGAACCAGCGACCTTCCGATTTGTAGCACGGCACCTTAACCACTGTGCATCATGGTCCTCCCATACATCTTTGTAGGTAAGAGAAATACTGTAATGATTATGGTCACATTGTTAGGTGCCACTGTACAAAACTTATGTCACCTGGGTGGCCAGATACCCAGGATCGTGCATCCCTGCATTAAGTGCCACTGATCTACTGCAGAAGTGGAAATTTTTGTTAACAGTCCTTTAAGTAATCCTGACATACTGTAGGGATGAAACACACACTGGTTTCAGTCAGAAGTTTCATAATTCTATTTTAAATTACTGTACAGGCCATTTTCGCACGATCACATTTGTGAAATTTGATTACTTCCACTTGTTTTATACTGTTTTACAATGAACTCCTTAACAATGGCCCAGCTGCAAGCAAAACATGTTGCAGATACAATAAAATAGTTGGGGTATCCCAAACACAGTGTACACAGTTCGTGTTGATACAAGGTACATGTTAGAAACACATCAAATAATGCTTACTCAACAATAGACTCTGCCTCAGCAAAACTGTTGCGTTTACCCAACAACCCATCCAAAAATGATACCAGAATCTGCTGATGATTTGGGCTACCCAACAGAAACTCTTCAGCAACTAACAGCTTGTCTTGGAACACTAATGGAATGATGAAATCTTCAACAGTAAAGTGCTCATGGAGTTGAAGCAGAACTGCACTCTGACATGCCTACAAAGATCAAGTAAAAATTACTCACATTTGAACACTATTTGGAAAAGAGTAATTTGTTAGGGAAAGACAAGGTTTAATTAAACACTGATCTTGAGCAGAAAGAGGCAGTCCTTCTTTAATGCTGCCTCCAAACAGTCTTTCACTTTGACAAAGACAAATTTTACTGATAGAAGAGTCTGCAAACATTACCTGGTCGGATATTTTAATTAATTCTTACTGTGAAAAATGCTGTTCTACATTGTTCCATTGTTGTACGTTGCAACTTTCAGAAACATAACCTCAAAGTTAAATGAAGGCTTACAGTAACCAATGAGACTTATGGAACATAAATTATCACCTTATATTATTACATACATTATGATACTTTCAAAACTGTGTGATAAGTAGGGAAAATAAATTTCTGTACAAGATTTCAATGTCAGTCAGAATCCTTGTGATTTTGCGCAGATCTACAATGACGCAACTCTGCACCAAACTACACTGACCAGCAGTACGACCAAGGCAACACAATGACTGAAGATGAATGAAAGACACATAAATAACTGCCAAAGTACAATCTCAGGACTTACTTCTTTGTACTGTTTTCTGGAAACCAAGTTTCTTATTGGTTCTACAAACAGTTCCTTATCATCCATCAAATGATAAGTACTGAACACCATTCTGGTTAATAAGGTGCTTCGTTGCTGGGTAACCAAGGCGAAAGCTTCAAATTTTATATGAGGTGTTAAAAAGTGCTTCAGATCAGCCTCTTTATTTGATGTCCATCTCGAAAATTCTTCCATTACTGCAAAAATTAATTCTACATAAAAACCAGGGATGAAACTTTAGTTATGAAACTATCACTGTGTTACAGTATTTAAGCCTCATACATTTATACTGGAACAACAGAAATAATTCCCATGGTCGGTTGGGATGACAACACTGTACACTTTCCCTTTTCCATCTACCGCTGTATTCACCCCCAACTTCCTCTTGCCTGTTCAACAGTCCAAAATGCTGCTGAATGTAAGAACTATGATAACAGGATTGGAGACAGGAAAGTACGGTCTATGTGGAAGCACGAAAAGTTCAAAGTAGATAGTAAAGAGGTCAATCCACGAGCCTTCTTTCTGTGACCTTAGTATAAGTATTTCACGTATGCTTCATTTTTGTTAATGCTACAATACTGACAAGGCAAAGCTACAAATTATACCATGTTCACCACTGCTTCTTATTTGGAATGGTAACGACACCTTCTGCCACTTTGGAATGGAACAAAAGGGACTTATCAGAACTTAAACTAAAATGAGTACAAAAGATCAGTACCTATCAGTTTAGTCTTCTGGAATGTAATATGAAGCAGTCTGGTACACAGGTACCAACATTTCAAAGCAACCCACCACCTCCAACTTCAGGGAATAAAACTGAAGTTATAATTCTAAGTTCTCTGAAAATGTTGGTAACTGCATACCAGATTACATGCAAACTGCTTCTCTGAGACTACAACCTTGACATTTACTGCCATGGGAACTTCAGTCTCAATACCAGTACGTAACATACACAACACTTTCAATAACACATATTCAGGGAAAAAATTCAGGCACGCTAACTTTGTAAGACTCTCCTGCTTATAACTACAGTAATGCCTACTAACCAAATGATTAATATGAAATTATTTTAAACTTGTTGATCAGGTATGTTAAACACACTTACTTCTCAAATTACACTATTACCGGAATCACATCAGCATCACTCTACACAACAAAATGACAACAAGTTGCTTCAAACGCCTAATAACTAACCTGTAAATGACAGAGAACTTTGTTTGCACTGGTGAATATCCCCACAACACATCATCATTTGCAGTGTTGCTTCATATGGATTGGGCACTGATGCAAAATACTCTTGCAGCATCTTCGTCACCCCCTCACTCTTCTTCCCTGTTAAAAAAGACTTTTAACAACAAACATGGAGAAAAAGAGGTGCCATCAACAGGACAAAAATGCACTGGAAGGACAGAAAGTGTAACTTATGATTAATTTGCATCTAAATAGCACAATGTTACCATACTTGTCATTTTACAATATTTGTGGGCATTGAACCAATTTAAAGTGATACCAAGTAGATCATTTAGCCTTTCAGCATCACAACACAACTACAGTCTTCATTTTATTTGACAACTATCACTAGTCACTTCTCACTGCTATTCCACTGCCTGTGTGGGTGAGCAGCTGAGTCAGCTATAGTAACACAACAAACAAGATGAGAGGGGCTGACAATCGAGTTGCCAGATAAAATAACGATCCCATATTTGTACCTTTACTAGGCATGTCAAAATATCAGGATACAATTATTTCTTCTGTGACAATTTATCAACTTGGTATATCAAAGAGTGGTATAACATACGCGTCGAACAGCAGCCAACCAGATGCATTTCACCAGTATGGCATCTTCAGTACAATGTAATTGCTTGTCAGATGTCCTGAAAGGAGTTGTCAACTGACAATCCATTTTGGTGATTCGGGCGTGAGCTTAGATCATAATCGCCATGCTTACATATAATGAATATCACCTACATACAAGAGACATTGTATGCCTCCAGTTACTTTCTTCCAGTGCTGGCTTTCAAACATCTCCATCTACACATTACTAATTAATAATTCTCTATTCAACATGCTTAATAAAACTAAAACAATGGAAACAGTGGCAAACTTTGCAGTTATAGCTTATAGAAATTCTACAAAGATATGTCATCCATATTGAATTATATAAATCTACAATTCTTCATAAACCACATGTTGATCAAATATTTTTCAAGGAGGCATTTCATGTCCTTCTGGAGCTTCTTGTGCTTAGTACCTTCTGCTTACAAGTTACAGTTTGTTCATGCAAAGGTAAGCAGTTTCTGTACAGCAAATATTTGTGATGTGTACTTTTTTATGGGTACTCTGCTGGAGGTTCTCTCTGCACAAAACAATGACATCCAATCTCAAATTACAATCACAAAAAACTTATGAACAGATTATGGAACCTTCATACCCACATCTAAATCAAAGATACTGACATGATACGGCACAAAGGCTACTGAAGGAAATTATAATTTCATGAAGTGTGCCAACAGAAAAATCTTCTCAGAACACCAACAAAATCTCATATTAACAAACGAAGCATTTAAAAGAGACTTTATTAACTGCATACATAACCTACATAATGCCCAGATGCCTTTCAGCTGATTCATCCATGGTGTTGTAACATCCCCTGGATCACCTGATGGATATTGAAAATGGTTATGTTGACTTGCAACATCAAGGATTTGCTGCTGAGAATTGGCTGAATCTGATCTCAAATTATTATTTCCTCCTCCTCTGGAAGCCATGCTGAAGCACACAAGATCATGCTGTTACACTAAGTTTCATAAATGTACATCAAAATGCAGTAATAAATCACTAGAAATCTGCTACCTTACTTGCTACTCGTTTTAACGCAGACTTTCACTTTTAATACGCAAACCTTACAAGTATACACTCAAAGAACTGGGACTTTGGGCAGCACTTGGAACCAACCACGTCATAAAACACCCAGAACCTAACCTAATAATTGTAACAGCTTGTTACAGATTTACGGGCATGTAAGTAACCAACCTTTTTGGTATAAACTGTTCAATTTATATATATTATATTAGATTTTTTTAAATCGTAACTTGAAACACCATAAAAAAATCCCACAACTGACACAGATGATATCTATAAATGAAAAACTTAAATCACTCTACGTAATAAACAATGCGTACGTTGCTTCTCTTAATCTATTTTCAGATTATTTTACATCATAAAAACTCTTCATTCATTTTTACACAAATCGTACTCCTCGACATACTCTAACCTCATCATCATGAATTTGTTTGCCCACACACACACACACACCCACATAAAACAACTGCCTTCGGAAGTTCCGCCTTCATCCCATTGATCGCGGTATCCCCAATACATGTAATTTCTCTTTTCAAAAACCAATTTCTCTTTTCAAAAACCAATTTCTCTCTTACTGAAACAGATTTAACAAATCTTCGAAGGACCCTTCAACAGAGACACGAAGTAAAAGTGGTTCACCCACACTAACGTATTCATTTTTTCGCCATTACGTGAAACAGAATCGACACACATACACACTCCATCTTTAAAACGGTTCCGTTCCGTGGTGGCATGAGCACAGCTCCGATAGGATAACAACGGGGATGGACGTCAGAGGAACCGTGGTTTCATACCGGGCAAGGATAGACTTTTATTATGTCCAAAGCGTCCAGAATGGCTTTGTTACGCACTTCGCCATCACAAAATTGCTACAATCTCTAACCACATGACGAGGACCAACCTAACACCGAGGAGCTGGGTCCTTGAGAAATTCGTCATTCATCTTCCTATTTATGCCCAGTCCCCTTCGTGCTCCCATCTCTTCTCATGTTTCAATATACTGCAGTTATTTTTCATGTATTATAATTATCATACTCACCTCTTCTTTTGATGTCATGAACCATTCACATTCTGTGGCAAGCATAAATCATAAAGCTAATTAGTTTCCTCCATTCTCCTCTTGCTTCCTCTCTTATAGGACCAAATCCCATCCATGAGACCTAAAATGTTTACGTTCTCCCCTAGGGCCAGAGGCCAAGTTTTACACACCTACAAAGTAAAGATATACCTTCATGTCTTTGGATGGCAAACAGAATTGTTCCGAACTAAATGGTAGTAACATGCCTATTAACCTACACAAAATTTGTCAATTTCATTTTGACTTGTCACTGTCATTCCTAAGTATGCCAGTTATCCAAAGGATTTATCACTCATTTGATATCACACGTCCTTGCCATTTTGTGGCACCAGCATGTACTGTCTATTTGGCTGCATTTACTGCTAGACCGTCTTCTTCGTTTCTAACCTAGAATGTGATGAGACTGGTCCACAGTCAACAGTATTCAACTGATGTTACCAAACTGTTGTACACAGCAACATGCACTCCCTTGCATTAATAACTGGCAATGGAATGCAATGTCATACCCATAAACTACATGTTTTTCTTTGTCAGCATTTGCTGCATAATAAGGTGTCACAATATTTAAAGTCTCATACTTGATGGTATCAGAAACGTGACTTAAAATGTGTGAAAACGCATTTTAAAATCATGTCTATAAAGAAACAATGAGGTTCAAATGCAAATGTCCTAACCCACAGACAACTGCTTTTCCTGGTGACTGTGTATGAAACCTCTATAAATTGAAATAAACAACATACATGAATGCAAATAAAGATAAGGAAGGATATTTAGGATATTTCTCAGGATGGGTGAACATCATGCCCAGTGACTCTAACCTGGAAGTAAGGGTAAGAACTTGAACAACTGGCACATTTCACAATATCGAGAACTGCATTCACATCTCCAAAGCATTAGCAGCACATATGTAGAAGAGAAATGCATACATTAGCTTCAGCTCTGACACAATCACATCAATTGCAATGAAATTTGGTATGCAGCCCCACATGGAGTTGGTGAACAAGTTAAATTTTGGTCCGTGTGATACAAGCATTGAGCTCAGATCATATTTTACATACTTCCCACTTGCAGGAGTCATCCAAATATTTTTTACTTTGTACGAAAATCAAACCTCGAGTCATATCAGGAATATAATGCTTTTTGGTGCTATTAGTAGTTAACAAAATGCAAACAAAAATTATTTCTAACACTTACCGTGTTTGCAGTGTACCTGAACTGACCATTTGTGTTCATTTTTTTTGGAACTGACAAACAAAACAGTCAACCAACAACCAGTTTGTGAAGTCCTCACAGCAGCACAATCAAGGATTACATCTGGGATGTGACACCACATTGCCTTCACCTTCAATAGACCTTGAACTCTTGAAGGTGCAGACAACCCATTCCTTCAAACAATGGAAACCGTACCCAGTGACTTAGCATCACATCCCAGTAGACAAGAATCACTCACACAGTAATAAATTTTTTTGTAAAATACTTATCTGTAAAAGTAAGGTGAGGCTGTATACACACATGTGCATTCTAGATTTGAATATTACATCATATCAAATAGAAGCCAAAAGGCAACAAAGATAATTAAATTCAAGGAGTTTGCATTCCAACATTATTCCATGCATGCTTTATAGCATTCATTTAATAATGCAGCCTTAACTGGCTGTGAGATATGAATTAGGAGTACATAACCTGCAAAAACAATGGATATATAAAAAAGAAATAAAAAAAAAAGAAAGAAAGCAAGATAAATGAAAATATGCCTTTTCCACTTTGAAATTAAATCCATCAAAGACAGGAACACAAGTAGACAATTACATAAATACGACAAACAGAAATAAAACACAAAATAGTGAACAATTAACAAGCAACATTTTATTACATATTTCCACCCCCAACTACTGATTCCACAGCCACACCATTGCTTTATCATCATCACACAGGCTATGGATTTCTCAGGTTAATCTACACGGGATTTGCAGTTTGTGAAGTGGCATAGGGTAAGGCTCTACTCTGGGCACTTTGGTTTTCCCAGCCAATTATCATTCCACCAGGAACCAGTACAGTTGGCCCATTTTAGGTTGCAGTACCAAGGACTACAGACACAGCTCACGTCTAATACAGTGAAGAAATAGTCGTAAGTCATTTGATGTAACAGCAGCACTGATAATTCACATTACATCAGCTGGTAAATACAGTAGTAACTGCAGGTGACTTGGGCTGCACAGACCCCAACATGTTGGCAGTCAGCACCCCCAAAATACCTGTAACTATTTACCATCAACAAGGCATCATATTAAAAACCCAAATCTTCATCCACACCACTGAGAGACCCAATACCTCACACAATGGCAGATGTTCCAAATTGATATTTGAGCCTATTTGAATGCCACACAACAAACAAGGACACATCTTCCAGTACCTGCCAAATCCAACCTTTCTCACGTATTGTACATAAAAGGTAAACCTTTTGCATTGGATGATATATTTATTTCATTTAGACTTGTGTTCTCTTCATGGATTTGACTGTCACAGATTTCCAGTGACAGAGTGCTTCTAAAAACTGGATGCATCTTACAGCGAAGATGATTTCAGTATTCTGGGCTGTGATGCCATGCAGTTCTGTATGCAGTTAACACTTCAGAAGAACCTGCCTTCTCCACCCCTACCCTCCAACCCAAACATATCTACAGCAGGCTCCTCATGACATATTGGGCATTATGTACCAGGCTGCTAGGTGCCTCAGACCAGATATTCACCACTGTGTAGACCTCACTCTCGAGACTAGACAGAATATTTTTCTGTCATTCTTCACTGCCTCGAAGAACATTCGGAAACCCTGCCTTCAGACATGCACCATCATCATAATAATCAAGTCAGATGTATACCAGGCTGTGTCTACTAACAGAAGGTTAACTCTATGGAGCAGCTTCCATTTTCAAATGTTACCAGTTTCAGTTAACCAAAAAATTCCCTGCATTTTATGGAACCTGGAGGATCATCACTGTGTACAGAACCCACCATTGGTCCCTATCCTGAGACCGGACAGCCCAGTCCACACTTGATCTTACTTCTTTACAGACCAATTTTAATATTATTCCATACACACCCAGGTTTTTAAAGTGTTATGTAACATGTTTTCCTACCAATATTTTTTGAGTACTTACCACCTTCCATGACTGTCTTCATTACACCTAGCTTACACTGGCATGGACGGCCTACATGCAGACTGAGTAACTGAGCTCTAGACTTCTCTCACACCCAGACAGGGAGAGAACACTTAAATGATAGACTTCTGAATTACTGCACTGTGTAAGGTCACAATATGCTACTTGCATCTTCAGGCTGAGTGAGTGTGGTTCAGGATAAAACCATACTAAAAGGGACTACCGTTTGAATTAAACCTGCTGCAAAATCCTCACATTCATAACAGGCACACACCACAGCACAACTGCTCAACTGAAAAAGACTTTTACTAATCCACATACCTCCTCTCACAAATAAAATGCCGAAAGTAAAACTGTCTATTGTACTTTATCAAGTACGTCTTCAGGAGTGGACACATAACTCCATTATAAGCCTTGGCACTAAATCAAGGCCGATGTTCAGCTTTAAGCTATGGCCACTTTCTCAGGGACAAAGCCTCCTGCACCCATTGGTTATGAAGCTAGGTGGATCCCGAGGTCGTCAGTGATGAACAGAAACATCTCTGTTGCGGTCACAAATAGAACCCTTGATCCTCCAGATAATAAGCTAGTTGCCCAGTCACTATACTGAGCTATGCCAGCTCTGATAGTCGCTCAGCTTGTCAAGAAATTCCATTCCTTCTATGGAACCTAACTTTTCATTACTGTGGTCACAAGAACACAACTGCGGGTACTGCTTGTGACCCAGTCCTGCCCACACCCAGGTTATATTAGTACCACAAATGTTACCCAATCCCTCTGGAATAATTTAATTTGCTAAAGCTGCACTTCAGGTAATTAGTTATGAAGTGCTCCTTGCCTCTGATGTTACCAACTGCCACCATCTCATTAAAATTCTGTTCTGCTTTAGTAACACAATATTACCCCATTCTTGTTGACACAAACAGTTTTAAGGACACGCTGTAAATATTCAGTTGAAGGCGAAGAGTAAAGACCAGAAACTGGACAGCTGCAGATGTGTGACAGTACACAGGTATCGCCTTCCACATGCAACCTGTTGTTATGTTTATTCCAGGAGCATTCATTCTACAAAAGAACCGGGAGATCATGTAGCCAATACTTCTACACATTTCAAACATCCTAATAAGCGTTAAAACTTACTTTCACTCTTGATTAACAGAAATGCATCAGTTTATTCATAACAAAAATTGGCTTTTTTGACACAATGAAGCCTGCGCCCCTAATGAACACAGTGCAGCTGCAAGCTTTTACTGGAGATGAGGACACTTCAATGCACTAATGAAAAACACATTAACATGCCTGCAACCAAGTCAAGTCATCACTGAACATACAGACAGACTCATTAGCCCTTACAGCTCAGTGGTTACTACAAGTACAGCTTGCTGTAACACTACAAAACCCTGCATTTTGTCCACAGAATATTCATGTCTTACACTTAATGCTTACTATAAACCACCATTAGTTTCCTAACCAGCATTAACTGGTTGGTCTTTGTAATGGAAACTACAATCTCTATGAGGCAGGAATTAAACACAAACTTTTAACAGCCCTGTTTGCTGGGATATGACACCATGTGGTCTTTGTCTTATGACAGGAAAACAGTATAGCCTCCTCCAAATTCATAACCAAGTTTGTTACCATTTCAACGAATTTCAAACTCAAAAGTGTGAAGACTAACACGGATGTCACAACCATCTGCTTCCTGATAAGATGACTTGCTCTGCTTTCCTAGAGCTGTCTAAGATTTACAATGTGGTGCCTCAACTGTATTCACTATGAACTATGGAATTTAGGCCAACCTGTTAATTAAAGGAAGGCACTTGATTAGTAAAGGGGAAGATGAATGGTCAGTGTTACACCCTAGGCCACTTCATCCTCATCCTCTAGGGTAGGATATGAGGTTGGGTTTGCCTCAGAGCAAGTCTCAATATGGAGGCAGATAACTCTCTGACACTGCGAAGAATCATGACAGTCACCCACACTGCAGTCCAGTTACTTCAGTTTCTAGGCTTCTAATTAGCATAATTATTAAACATGTGAACAAATCCAACATATAGATTACAATCTTCTGTGATGTGACACACTGTAGTTTGGTAGATAGGTACCAACAGTTTGGTGGAATTTGCAGTCTCCATTCCAATCATCTCCTTGGTAACCTCAAATGCCATTATCCATTATCAGCTGCATTGTACATTTTTCCCAGTCTTATATATATAGTTAGGCACATTCATGGAAAAGGTTTGCTGGAACTGATCAGGAGGGCTACCACGGAGAGTCTGTAATTAAACTGGTGATGTCATATGGAAAGGACACACTACCCCTTATTTTCATAACATCAATGCATAGAATAAAACGTTAATGAGAAGACAAGTTTACAAAAAAGACGGGCTGCTGTTTACAAGCTATTGTAATATTAAAGACACAATTTCAGAAGCTCCAGCAACAAAATATAGATTACAAAATCAATCTCAATAAACAAATGACAAATTCTACCTCTGGTCCTCAAAACATTTGATTGTTTCTTAATGACTCTCCTAATTCAAATGGTTAAATGTGATCACATTGGGTTATGTTAACAATTAGAGAAGTGGCAATGGCCCTGCCCACTGTCAGTCCAGTGAGGGACCACCTCCACAGCCATCCACAACTACCTGATCTGTTCTCCATCGGCCAGAGTAACTACATGATCAAGCAACTCTGCTGTATTGCTCTACACACCATGTACACAAGTAAGATATGGCCTGTAGCTCAAATTACTGAGAAAGGATGGACAACATCTTGTTCACTGTGCACAACAACAGGTCTTCTGATTTTTCCTACAAAAATTTTTTTTCCTAAAATATCCATTTTTCCAAAAAAAGAAATCCCGAACAAAACCCAGTCTTTGTAATGAAGCACATGTCTGCTAGTTGCACAGGTGTGTCCTTTGAAAAGCACAAGCGAAGAGGTTGCACTGCTCGGACAAATAGAACTGTACATTTCATTGGTTCAAGTTTTCATTATCTTACTATACACATTAACTTAGCACTAGCACTTTGTTGCACAGTTTCAACAACAAGCGCCACATTCTTTTACAAGGCCAAACACACTCTCCTACATCTAGATGGTAAATTTTTTTTTTTCATTCGACAAAGTAACTAAATGCCCTTTACCAAGAACTAGAGTAGCAGCAGCAGAAAATAAGGATATTTTAATATGAAGATACTACATTGTATGAAACACGAATAAAGTGGAAGTAAAATGTATAGTACAAGAATCCAAGGCTCACCATATTGTAAGGCATGGGTACTATGTTAACACCAGGGATACATAAGAAAACAAACTTTGCAGAGAGTGTGTTTGCATTTTGGCAGTCATGGTAGCTCTGCTACTCGATGTCCAGAGGCCCTCTGTTTACTGGATAACACAGCACTTGCACTTCGGTTTCTTCTTGATGACAACGTGCTCTATTTGTGTCGCGTCGCTAGCTGGGACAACCGTTCCACGTTGAACCTCAACTGCTCCTGGTGCCGCTGATTTCTCAACAGAACACGGAGCATTTCCGTTAGCTCCTACTTTGCTTTCATTGTTTTGCTTTGAGGCTGCCAGAGGTGCAGACTGTGACACCGTAGTGGCGACATCTGCTGTGCTGGCAGGTGTCGCAACAGGTGAGGATGTATTGTGATGATCTGCCTGGTCGTGACCATCATCCTCGCTCGTCGACGGCAGTTTGGGAGCCACACTGCCTGGGGTTGGGGTGATTGGTTTGCCACCCTTTATCATTTCAACTATCTCGTCGGCTTCTCGACTGAGATCACCATCAGGTCGAAATGGGTTATCCCAGCCACTGTCAGTGCTGAAAACATGACAGAATAATAAGCATACAGTTCCAGCTGTATCAAATAATTCTTTACAGCCTACAAGTAACTAAGAAGACACACACGCACGCACGCACACACAGAGCCTTTAGTGCAATATAACAAACATCTGCTTTTCTCCACACAGCATAGCCTATTTCCACAGAGTGTATCTGAAATGCTTAGACAGACAAACGTCGATAGGTCTTCATACCAGAACGAATAAAAAAACAGAAGGTTCATACAAACATTTACCCGGAAATCGGTTGTTGTGGGGTTCAATTGAAAGATCAGTCCTGCACTCAACAATAAATAGACTACCGTAACTATGTAATATTTTAATTACATCTGAAGTAACACATTTACAGAAAACGTTCCCAGTTTAATAACTGTCGAGGTCACATTCCAAGTCACAATTCAAAACATACACTCAAAATATCCTCCAACTGTATCAGTGCACACACATGATGCGTCTGATTATCGACTGTCGCGCCATTTCACAGACCCCGGGGCGGCTGTAAATGATGCGACAGTTATCAAACATACGTTGGTTCATGTCTCTTTATTTTCAGTCACAGATGAATACAATGGCATTTCCAAGCGTTCCCACAGAAAATAACCTAAGGACTAGAGTCGAGCTAACGCGCAGGCTGTACCTCGAAAACCCAATGTTTGTGGACGTACAATGTGGATTTTTATCCTCGTTCTAGTGTGGAGAACTCGCTCCTACAGGTTGTCCAAGCATTTTAGATACACCCTGTATGTGCTGTATGATTCTCGCCATATACGGTAATCATGTTAACCTTTTGGCGCCGGAATTATTTGTTTAATTTTAGCACACCTGTATATAAAATGTGAATACAGGAACCAAATATGTTAGAATTATGAAACAAACTGCACTTTGAAGAGAAAAAAACGGAGAGTATATACCATGTTTAAAATATTCAGCACCTATATTTGTTGAATAAATATACAAAATGCAACTTTAAAGGTTAGCGGTGCGGTACGACCACTATAGTTGACATTAGGCGTCTAGAGGTTAACACACAACATCACGGGATTGTCTTTGTAATGGTGAGGCCACAGGTTGACAGTGAAGTTAAGACATGACTTCTTAACCATTCGAATACTGTGTACGTACCTGTATGCCCAATACTCCCTGACGTCTGAAAGATCATTGCTTTTTGGACGGTTCCCTGACTTCGCCCGTTTGTCCTTATGATAGCAGTAATATTAATATGCAGATGTGTATGGATAATATTGGCAGGGCACAACAGAAGTGCTGGAAGAAGAATCTCTGTGCCACGAAATGACCTGAAATCGAGCCCCGGACCATCGAAGTGACAGGCCGGCGACTAACCGCCTAAATACCAAGTCCACTTCATATACCAATATTAAGTTCAGAGCCGCGTGATATCACGTACCGACGTTTCGTGACAACCTATTGGCCCCATCTTCAAGGGTCAAGAATTTAAAGAAGAAAAAGAAGACGTCTTGACCTTTGCACATGGGAACGACAGGATGTACCGACACGTCGGTGCGGAATTGTCACTATACGCTGCGTAAAGGCCAAGAACAGCGCGAGTCACAAGGTCATACTTCCCCCGAGAACATGGCGCCCTTCCACTAGTCAGCCCAACTGAATGGATGCTGTAGGGGGAAATATTTGAGTTACGCGGAGCATGTAGCACGTATGGGGGACAGGAGAGGTGTATACAGGGTTGTGGTGGGGAAACATGAGGGAAAGAGACGGCTTTGAAGACCCAGGTGTAGATGGGAGGATAATATTAAGATGGATCTTCAGGAAGTGGGATGGGGGCATGGACTGGATTGATCTGGCTCAGGACAGGGACAAGTGGTGGTCACTTGTGTATGCGGTAATGAACCTTCACGGTCCATAAAATGCAGGGAATTTCTTCACTAGCTAAGAACCGGTTAACATCGCAAGAAGGACTCCGCTCTATGGAGTGAGTAAGTATGTAAGTAAGTAAATAAGTATAGGGAAATAATCGCTGTAAATAATCGCTGTCTATTGTTAACGATCACACGGAAAGCCTACTGCACTACATATATTAACCACCAGGCAATGAACCCGGTACCTAGCCCGTCTAGACATTGTGGGGAAGGGAAACATCTCCCACCCCTGGCAGGATTCGAACCTCGGACGGCCCAGCCCCTAGCCTAGTCTCTACACAGACTACGCTACCCCCGGCTACAGTGGTGTCTTGAAGTCACAATATCGCCTCGCCGACAAGCACGATGATGCGACTTGGACAGTCGCTGCGCAGCAGGTGCCTCTGACGCTGGGTGCAAACCAGTGTGAACATGCGCGCACAGTATGCCGTCACAAGCACGCACGCACACAGACACGTTTTCCTACTAACTACAAAAATATACGAGGACTATAAGACCAGGCAGGCTATCCAGTTTACAGACCTTGCATCTTCACTTCTGCGAATACGGAAGGTTGCAGAGCAAGGGGCGGGCAGCCTGAAATGAACTTCCCGTAACCAGACCAGACCCAATCGCGCTTCTACGTCGATCGGATATTGGCGACATCTCCCATCTCAAATCCATTAGACACGCCCAAATTTCCGGCAAGTAAAAACATGTGATGTGATGGAGGAGGAAGACGATGTCGCTTCGCCCGGCGCTGACTGTTAAAAGGTTCGGACGTGTCCCCACAGCCATATACTTCTGGCGTTTGCCGTCTGTTATTCCCTACAGCTATTAAATTCACGAGTGCAATCCAGAAAAAAAAAACGCGGTATTTTGAAACAGGCAGTTAAGACGTTTCCGTATCTTGGCAACAGATTTACATACAACTGATGCAGTTACTGGAGGCATGGAGAGTTAGTCGAGATCTTCACTCGACACAAACATTCGATCATGTCCCATTCTCTATGCTCAACTATTTCTTCAGCCTCGCCTCGCAGTGTCCCACCTATGAACACTGTTCCTTCGTCCTCCGTGCGTACCTCAAAGAGAACACGCCTGAATTATAAAAACAATTATGGTGACATCACATAGGCCACAGAGAGTGGTCGGTATAGTGACCAGGCTACGAGCTGAAACAAAAAGAAAAGGTATTCTCTGCGTGGTACGCCACTGACCCACGTCAGTGGCGTACCCAGATTTTGTTGGGGGGGGGGGGGTTTGAACATATTCAGTTGAGGACAGAGAGAACGGGGATCTGGGGGCGGTAGCCCCCTAGTCAGGGGTTCTGGAAGCAGCTGTAATTTCGTACAAGAAATTTCATTTCATATTGTAATTTTTCTTAATTTTTGGTACTTTAAGACTATTTATGACAACCAATCTATTTGTCATTGCTAATATAAAGCAACTACGAACCGGCGGTAGTTTTAGAATTTTACTGCCTTTTTTCCGAACATCTTGGGGTGTTGGCGTCCTAAATTCAGCAATTTTTAACAGTTTTCACAATCGGGTTGGGTTTGGCACGATATTGGAGGGCCTTCGGAATTTCGGGGGGGGGGGGGGGGTGACCCCCCGGAACCCCCCTGCCCCACGTTTTTTCCAAAAAGTTTTTCATTTTAGCCAAAGAAAAAGACCCCCCGACCCAGGGCGGTGCCGGGGGGGGGGGGGTTTGGGCGTTCCACTCCCCCCCCCCCCCCCGAAATTCCGAAGGCCCTCCAATAGGCTACGAAACTCCTAT
>Ga0136643_10005280_pt1 | contig 18146 bp, 8 predicted proteins | sample TergutLab28metaG_FD_96883 | JGI IMG/M metagenome (GOLD analysis project Ga0136643, IMG submission 96883) | Labiotermes labralis P1 segment gut microbial communities from Petit-Saut dam, French Guiana - Lab288 P1 (version 3) (version 3) | ecosystem: Host-associated > Arthropoda: Insects >...
TAGTAACTTCACTCTCGATATAGTGCATACTCCCTGAGGATGATCCCGTATGGGGATCGAAACATGTAGGAGGAATATAAATATGTTTTAATGTGAAACTTAAAAATGTGATTTTAATGTTTTTACGTATATTGTGCAATTTGTTGGTTTTAAACAAGTATTGATATTGTATTGCACGGCAATAAAATGAAAGCGTAATTACCAGTCCGATATTGGTGTTATTGTAAGATGACACATATTCAGAGACTTATGCGTCATCTCAATTTGTTTAAAAACACACGCAACACTGAATCTTCGGGTAAAATAAAAAAATTATGAAACAAACACAGCAGGTCTCATTTGATAGTGCTATCTCTGTCTCCAGCCAAGGAACATCATGCCTGCAGTAAAATACAGCAATTACGAACCCTGCTCTACTACATCCATTCTGTCGAGATAATCACTGTTCCTGACAGCGGAAGCAGAGGAAGCTTCTGGAATGTTTTCTTAAGCAAAAACAGGACAATGGAAAAAGTCAAAGAGATATATCACATAAATAAAGAATTAACGCACACAGACTACAGTCTGTTTTTTAAGGAGCAGTGGTAAAAACAGCCACACATCCTGTACAGAAATCCCTTGCATGCATTTTTGTGTAGTCACTACCATACTTACAGAACAATCAGCCTTTCTGAAAAGGTCCACAAATGAACAAAGCATAAAAATCCTGTCTTTCATCTTAAAGAAACAAAATAAAGGTTTTATAATGTGCAACACAGGAACTAGCACATGCAGTTATAGCAGCTACAGCATCTTCCATTAACAATTAATAAATTTATATTGACTCAAGAACTGCACAGTATCAACACCTGCACTAATAATTGAAACATGGGTGCACAATGACTTACATCATCCATCCTTCAATGTAACAATTACACACTGAAACACCTCTACCTCTGCTTCTATAAAGAGTAAGCTGATTTCCTACAACCATATCAGAGGTCCCCTCTAAAAACATACAAAATGACACAATCCCACCAATTATGTCCCTATCCCATACATCACTAGCATCCCAAAAATACGACAAACCCACGGACCTGAAGTCCCCAAAGCAAGGTAACCAAACTTGAGTTGTTTCATCAGGCTCACTCAGATGTTTATATATTATGAAAAGATCAGAATGAGTTAAAAGGGTATTTTATTTACACAACACTGACTGCCAAATTAAGTGTTATACATAGCAAAAAAACGAGTTTCAGTTGAATTCTGTGGAACAAAAGGACTTTACCCCATATTTTCATCACTGTCAGGTATCCATCCAACAGCACATTGAAAACTGTTAGAATATTATAACCATTTTTTGGAATAAAACAAAGCACATGCTCAAAACAATTGTGCTCGATGATTAAACTTATAAAATTATGTATGTTTCTAACTTAAGTAAAACAATGCCATAAGTCACAAGTTTCTTATTATCATGAAGATCAGAACAACAGAAATGCTACATTAACTACATCCTTTCAACTTCTAAATTTTCTCTTCAACATCAAAACTGATGTAAATTATACCGTACACATACTTCAAGATAGTATACATGCTGAGAAATGAAGAACTATGCTATGCACACGTACATGGTCTCCTTTCAGAGCTTTTTATGCCACTATAACAGGCAAACATACACATTTATATATAATCCTGTAAGTTATGGGAGAACCTTGCCTTATGTTTACAGCCATTTAAAACCATGGTTTTCAAGAACCCCACATCCACAAAAGTGTGATGCTTTATTGCACTTGCAGGATGGTGGTTTTAACAATGTGCACTCTTATCTATGCATTTCAGTGTAATTTTCATGACAATGTCTCCGTAACCAAAAAATCCTCCACAGGCCTAGTCTGATTCCAGTCCTGTGGAGCAGAAGAAGAAGAAGAAGAAAAGCCATGTGTTTGGCCAATGGGGTTCAGGTTCTGACTTCATTAGTAAAGCTGGCAAGAGTTTCACTCCCTCACACAGCATTTCCATATTTGTTCCATACCACAATCAATTTTATTACCCACCTGGTACAGAGCGGAATGCACTCGTAACAAATCAGTTGCACTTTGAAACAAAATATCATTACAGGATTTATATTCCAATGCTGCAATGAGCCCATCTATACAAATACGTCTGCATGGTATGCACAAGATGACTGGAAGGCAAGAACAGCATGACAAAGGTCAGTGATTATGCACTAATTATTACATGACAATCATGTGTGTGGTTTAAGAACACACAACAACACAGTAACCACCAGTCAACTTTTGCACAATCACAGAACCATGCATCACACTAGACCACATTACCGTAACCAAACTATCAGTGAGCATACAGCCCCATGTTCTGTGACCATTACCAAACTCTTTCACTTCATCACTGTTTTCATCATCTCATGCATTAAAGGTATTAAAATTATTTATCTCAGTAATTAACCAACTTGATGCACGACATTTTTGTTTTACAATAAGTTTATTTCATGCCTCTATCATCAGGAGGTCAAAATTGCATTACACAGCCTCTGGTATCATCGCACCTATAGGTGGCCATCTCGTGCACGAGACAGCCACCTATAGGTGTGATGATACCAGAGGCTGTGTAATGCAAATCTGACCTCCTGATGATGAGCACATGTGCTCGAAACATGTAGAGGTATGAAATAAGCTTATTGTAAAACAAAAATTTTGTGCATCAAGTTGGTTAATTAGTGAAATAAATATACTGAAATGCAGTCAGCAAAACATCAAAAAAGTATTAAAATTAGTATAACACTCTGTTGTGTTACAGAAGAACATGATTCCTAAATAATATTATGTTTTAGAAACAAGCCTGAATACGGTGCCCAATAATTAAACTAATAATGTCTCATTTACATGTCAATCAGTATTGTAATATTCAGTATTTGTCAAAATATACATAATGGGCAAAGTTTTAATTACAGCAGAAAATAATCATGCCATATAATGATTCTTACATAAGCCTGTCATAGGATTTACTGTGCAAGAATCAGAGAACACTTGTCTATTCTTAACATGTTATTTTAGTAGAGTGATCCCACAATGAAGTGTTTCTGAAGTTACTGTCTTTTAACTCTGACAATGCTGGTGCTGTACCATGTTGTAATTTGTATTTTAGATCCTTAATTAGCACTTCAGATATATACATCCCTATAACACACTTCAATCCAAACATAAATTGGCAACGCACACATATTATCATAGTAATAATTCTAAATCCACATACAGTATATTTCTTGACATATTGTCTCCAACAACTGCTCTTTTCACTTGCTTCATTTACATTTGTCAATTCCTTAAGGGAAACTTATGTCAGTTTGCTAATTACACATCTCATTGTAAAAAGCAAAGAGCAATAACACACATTTTCCAGCATGCTACTTTGCTGACCTCAACTGCCTATATTTCCACTGTGTGTACTTCATATATCTCTTGCAACTGTCCACCTACAATTTATATAAAATTCTTGGCTGATCAAAAAGTAAATTACGATGAATGACTAAGCCAAAATGCATCTGCAAGGGAAGTCATGATATTACAACACCTACACTACAGCATTACCAAACCCACAAACTATCAGACCCATAAGGTTCTAAGAAAATGCAGTAGCATAATACTGATTTAACTGACACCATGGTTATTCAAGATTAACATACTAAAACACCCTTGCATTCCTGAATTTATTTCCCAGAAATGCACAGTCCATTTGTTCCAACGTATTAACTTCATACAGTTAACTATCATTTACTACAAAATATTATAAACAACTGTGCCTATATATATATAGATGTATGTATGCACTGAAGCCGGGCAGTCCAACACTGCTTGTGCAAACCACAACAGTAGAAAAGAATGTGAAGTACTATTATATTTTGTACTTATTTTTGCAGAGGTTCAGATAACACCAAAGATATTTTGTTCACACAGAAGTTATTTCCTTTGATTTTCAAGCAACATTCTTATAAATTCGTATATTAGTATGGCTGATACATCTAGAAACATATCAAGAATTTGTAATACAAAAATACATTTATACAAAGACCACTCACTCACTCACTCACTCTCCCATTCACTCACTCTCACACACACACACACAAAATCACTCACTCACTCATGCATATGCTCATGAATATGGCTGTTAAAATTACATACCTGTATATAAAAACGGAGAGTTATGTTTCTTAAAGTCTTTTGTGAGATTATTTAGATTCAGAATGCATATTTTACAGAATATTCATTTACTGTCCAGGAGAACAATGGGGCAAAATAGAGATCTCAATTACAAAAGATAGGGAGAAATTATACCTCTTTATTCCCATCATTACAACCAAACAAGGAAGAGAATATGTTGCACTTAAACGGGATCTGGAATAGTACATTCTTGAATATTCTAAAACTAAGATTATATCAGACGTTAAGCAGATCTTGAAAACGTTAGTGGCACGGCATTTACGTTTTCATATCTCTTTCACATTGTTTGTACACACCCTGTTATACTCAACCAGCTACCAACTGCCAAAATATTCAGTTTTAAAACTGGCATCAGTCCATATCAATAATGGGGACAATTTTGCCACTATGTATTTTATTTGTAAGAACTGTCCTTCCACCATTTCTGCAGCTACTTATTGTGACACTGAAATAACCTGATATACCATCAACTTCATAACAGGCGTCATGCTGCTAATAAATATCAAAATATTTTTGTAATGCAGCATGCATTTCCACCCCCATTTCAGTTTAGTGAGATGCATTTACAATAAGCAACATTTCAGCCACTAACCTCAGGGTCATGTGTTTACATACATATCCAATCAGCACAGAGGTTCTTTCAAAAACTAAAGCTATGTACACCCACCAACAGTTTAGTCAAGTTGCCATAACATTATTTCAAGAAAATTTTCAGTGAAACAAATGAAGATGTCTGAAGGAATTACAGCATGGTATAAAGGCAAGAGTGCAACCAGAACAGCACAGTCAATACAGTAACTCGGTAAGAACTGGATGATCCAGCGTACAAACACCAGCGCAGACAAGAGATTTTCTCTTCTACATTCCTCATCCAGACCAGCCATGCCACCCACTCAGCCTGCTATATCATGGATACCTGGGTTCTTTGCTGGGGGTAAAGTGGTTGGGGCGCAGTAATGACTAACCAACCCCATCTAGCACTGAGGTTGAAGAAAAGATGGAGCTATACCTCTACCCAACTGCAAAGCATGTTAGAGTGGACTTTAAAGGGCAGAAGACATCTAGACAAGAAGAGCAATACCACTTATTAACAAGACATGCTGGTTACAAGCTCATACACCAGAATATGTGTTGTGTATTAAAAATACTACATATAAACTTGATGTGCATAACTGCAAATTAAGTCACATAAAGAATGCAAGTACAATTGCACAAGATCAAGCAATTTTGGGCTTTACTCCTAGCAAAACATTCTACAAATATTTTTAAATATTTGGTAAATACTCAAGAGGGAAGACTGTAATTCCAGATAATTCCCAAATGTAGCATGCAAATGGAAAGTAGTAACAAATTTTCATTGTGCTCTGATCTCTAATTAACAAGATCTCATTGATAGGAAAGCTTTATTCCACAAAGTAACTATAACTTTTAATCTTCTAAAGTCCATTTATTTTTACACATTCTCATATTTTTGACACACAATCCACTGTTGAATGGTATCAAATATACAGGACCATTATTTTATAGGTCCACAATCACTAGTCAGTTCATGTTACCATCACTTATGATTTAAAAAAAGCCCCCCCCCCCATTTCCTGTCATGTCCCTTATGACAACACAAGCCCACCTCATATCCTGCCATGTCACTTGTGACAACACAAGCCCACCTCAATTTCTCTCATGTCACTTATGATAACACATGCCCATCTCAGTGCCCATCAAGACCCTTATAACAACACAAGCCCACCTCAGTTCCTGCCATGTCACTTATGATAACACAAGCCCACCTCAGATCCTGCCATGTCACTTATGATAACACAAGCCTACCTCAATTCCTGCCATGTCACTTATCATCACACAAGCCCATCTCAGATCCCGCCATGTCACATATGATAACACAAGCCCACCTCAGTTCCTGCCATGTCACTAATGTTAACACAACCACCTCAGTGCCCATCACATTTCTTATGATAACACAAGCCCATCTCATCATGTTGCTTGTGATAACACAAGAACAGCCCAGTTCCCATCATGTCGCATATAACACAAGCCCACATCAGTGCCCATCTGTTGCACATGGTAACACAAACCCACACACCAGCTTCTTATGTTCCTTGCTGCAGAAGTTTCCAGTTATTTATGGAGTTACTTCCGGTCACTCTTCACATTCCAATCATGCAATATGTGTTTTCGTACAATACACACACTAAATACAGTTCCCACAGAGACACCATTATTTACTGCAGACCAAGGGGGCTTACAAGTTTCAACTCCACATGTTCTTGAAATAATGAAAGATGTACTGTCTCATGAACTTTGCAGCCAGTTTCAGAATCCATGCACAAAATAAACCCTATATTTTAAGTGTTATATTAACTGACAAACACAACCATGCAGATCTAATAAACTGGCTATTGATACAGCGGTATTACATGTTTTGGTTATCTACATCAGTCATCATCAGGTAGGCATCAATTCACAAAAAGAATAAAAAGGAGAGGCCTCTCCTAACAAAGAGTAGTGTAAAATTGTTATAAAATTGTAATAACTATTACTTTAAAAACAAAATAACAGCATTAAAGACTGTATTAGGCTACTTATCAGGTATAATTTGAAGTAATGGAATTAAACATAAAACTGTACTGTAAAGTAAGATAAAATAAGACAAGATGAAAGATGACAAAATGAGTAGAAGAAAAAGCCTTAACACTATCTATAACAATGCAGTATCAAGCATAGTATATAGATTAATATGAATTATAGCATCTTGGCTCATAAATAGTATTGCACAGAAATCCAGTGGTTGTCTTGCTTGTTCTGTACACTGAATTGCATTCCACTGGTTTCCGTACACTGAATCGTGTCCCGAGGGCCACTCCCATTTACTTAAGAATGCAAGGGGTTCAAGAACAAACAAGACAACCACTGAATTTCTGTTCAACACTATTTACAAGCCAAGACACGATAATTTACATTAATCTATATACTATGCTTCATACTGCATTGGCATACATAGACTGCTAGGGCTTTTTCCTCTACTCATTTTGTCATCTTTCACCTTGTCTTATTTTTTCTTACTTTACATTACAGTTTTATGTTTAATTCTGATACATCACATTATACCCAATAAGTTTCCTAATACAGTCTTTAATGTTCTTATTCTGTTTTCAGAATAATAGTTATCACAATTTTATACCACTATTTGTTGGTGGAGACCTCTCCCTCCATATTCTTTTTGTGAACTGATGCCTACCTGATGTTGGCTGATGTAGACAGCCGAAACATGTAATAGTGCTGAATCAACAGCCAGTTTATTACATCTGTATGGTTATGTTTATCAGTTAATATAACGTATTAATGATAAGAAAAATACAACTGGATGATGTCACCTAAAGAAACCCTACACACATTACAAGGAGAACAAACACAATGTGCATTACAGGATATTAAACTACAATTCACAGCAGACTCCCATTATGAAATCATCGGCCTAACAGTATCTTACTAAATCAGCTCCTACTTTTCAGACAAGATCTTTCATCTATTCAAGTTGTGTATAACACAATTTCCACTAAATGCCACATCAAAAATTTAATGTAAGAAAAGGGTGCAGTTATTTTTTACTCATCCCAACATATCAGTGATATCAGCATTTGGTAATGTGCTTGACTAACTATATCCTCAAAAGTTCTTAGTGCTGTAACTTCTTCTTCTGAGCTTTGAGTCACCTGTTCAATTTCACTGCTACTTCTGTATGACTGATGATATACATAGGAACTTTTGATTTTGGCACTTTCATCTTCTGTATCAGTACATGTAAAAATAAACCTTCCCTCGCTCATGGGATCTTCTTGAAAAATCATACTACCAAATTTTGGGAGATTACAAATCTATTTCAGAACTTTTCCTGATGTCTAAGAACAGTACTGTGAAACCCATAAACTGAGTCTGGGTGGCTACCAATGTTTCCAAAAACATCAATCCTCAGCTGGGTCCAAGGCAAATTTCTTTATCGAAGAGAGAGTCAACTTCACTTTATCTGGAGCGCAGAATCATGAAAACTGTTTTCATTAAGTGCTTACATCAAGAATTTACATACTATGAATCATAGGCATATTACATTAGCTCAAACCTCTGCTTGTAAAAATAATGTTAATATAACTTCTTGACATTTACAGAAAATTACTGATACACACATGCACGCATACATATACATACACACACACACACACACACAAAACACAAGGCTTCAATATTCATTTGTAATTGATATCACTTAAGTGTAAACTTTCTCATGTCTTTAACCACTGGATGAAAGATGCTTGAAGCAGCACAAAAAATTAAATATGTAAAACAAAACACTACAAATACTGAAAAAATCAGTACAATCTGAGTGTTGCTGTTGCTAAAATCTTTCATGGCATTCTGAGTTGGCACACAGACTATAACAATGAACCACAAGACTCCAATAAAAGTCAGAACATTATACTGAGCACAGTCCACGCATATCAATCTTCTCACCCCAGCAGGAATTAAGAGTGCTTCCCAAGATACAACATAAAGGAAACTTTAATGAACTTGGGGTTAATTAATTTTAGCATTTTTACTAAAACCAATGAATGGAGGCAGAAGTTTCCTAATTCTAGAAAGAATACATCACGCATCCCAAGTTTAAGAAAGAAATGAACACTGCCCTACGAAAATGCATGTTAACAAATGTGTCAATACACATTCATAGCGTTGAGATAAAACCATATACCAAGAAAAGTTAATGCAAAATCAATAAGACTGTATGTCAGCCACACTAACTAATCACTCTACATGACACTAGTGATGTATGCTCCTGTACACAACACATTTTGTATGACATCTACACACAATGAAGCCTTCCGAGTATTATACTGCAACTGGAACAGACACACAAGTCAAAACCAAACATGATTTCACGATTCTGCTGAGACACACGAGATCTGTGTTCTTTTGGGATTTTACGCAGCAGAGTGGTAGCTTCTTATCAACATTTGGGACAACCTATCAGTCCCATCTTCAAGGGTCAAGCAGTGACACACTGGTACAAAACTACCACTCTACGCTGCATAAAATTCCAAAAAGAGTGCAGATCTCAAGTCAAAACAAAGTTTTTAATCCCAGTCAGGCACAAACTCTGCTACCACTCATGTCTCATTTCATGTCAATCACATGGCACCCACTAACCACACTAAGATGGAACAGAATCTGATGACAGTATTAACACATGGGACATACAAAGAACTGATGGAAAGCAAACTGTCTGAAACTTGTTACAGTATCTTTTACACATGTCACTACATTCACCTCTCCATGTGATTCCACTGATTGTACATTCAACTCACAATGCAAGGAAAGTATTTACTAAAATACAATTACTGAGCTCAGGAACTGCTAAAAGGGAATTTTTACAAACAACTGTAATTCTAAAACCAAGAAAGGTGGAAGCCATAGGAAGAAGTGTTTCATGGGCTGAGCAACGATACGGATGTGAGGAACATAATTCCATTCTTCCAACCCTGTGATTTGTACTTCATAAATCTCTACAGATACACAAATGCAAATTCAGGAAGGTAAGAAATCATCTGTCATTTAAAAATCCTATAGGAGAAAATAGAAGCATAAAGCATAACAAGCATATTACTGAGGTTGACATATGGTATTTGTACCAAATATACAGGAGCTTGACCTCTATAACCCTGTGTACTTTATATACATAGCACATTGGCATTACTGTTATTGAAGTAAAGAGGAACTATGAACAAATACAAAAACTCAGGAAGACATTAGCTCAACATCTACCACATTGGGTATATATTAAGCCAAGCCAGAGTTCGTTAAGAGGTAGCAGACTGTTACAACAAATGTGTAGTTTGGCAAAATACATTATTAACATTATGTATATGAATTCAGCATCCCATGTGAGCATAGTATAATTTAAACCTCCCTGATTATAGAAGACATCCTTCTTAGGCCTTACAGGAAAACTATAAAATTCATATACATGCATCTGTTCTGGAAATGTGTAATTATTTTAAGATTTTTATTTCAAACTTATTGCAGCCCTGTTGTCAAGGGAACCAAAACATCAATTGGCTAACACAATACACACATTTAAAACAGACTACTGTACTCCAAGGAATACTTCCACTTCTTTTATCTGACCTAATGTTTCAGTGTAGCAACATTTATTCCATCATATATTAGAAGTTAGGTTTCATAGCTTTCAACATATATATATATAGATATATTCTCCCCTCCCCCATATTTCTACAAAGTCAGAAAATTAAAATATATCACTGAACAGGAACTATGGCAGATAATATCAACAGCCAGTACAGTGTTCACTAACAACATGACTATGCTGAAGGAAGATACAAATTGGAATAGTAGCAACAAACAGTGCACTTCATGCATAAATCTACCAACTGAATTCTGCTAACTCACATGTTCCAGAGTGTAATCCAAATAACGACAAAATTCACATCCTTATGTACCAATAAGCCAAATGGGGCACAATACTATACAAAGAAGTGGTGTTACATATGTAATGGATAATGAACAATAAAATGAAAACTGAAGCCTTGTCTTTACCTCCAGAATCTAAGAATTCATATTAAGAATAATAAAGAGAAGTAAGAATGTTCAGTAATTAATTTTGTAAGTTAATCAAGTCAACTTTCTGAATCTTGAGGGACACAATCACAGATTTGGTTATGAAATGACTTGTACAGAGAGTAATGTGATCTCAAACATGGAAAATATAAAATGTGCAAATATAATGGAAATGTAAGAAAATGCTATATCCCCTAACTGTAAATCACAGCAACCATAACATGTATATCAGAAAACTCTGACTGCTTCCCTCAAGAATTAACACTAATTACCACAAAAACCAATATAAAATATCTAGATCTAATAAATCTATACACAACATATCTGTTATAATATAACTTAACGCTACTACTTTGTTTTATACAAGGGACCCTGAGAAACATCTGCCACCAGTATATTCCTATTGTAGAACAGTTTATGGGCAGTATTTAAATGTGAAAAATTTCTTTAAAAAATTGAGTCCTGAATCAATAGAAAATTCAGGTTTTAAAATACTGTATGCAAAGTTTCCTTACTTTCTTAAGCTGTAATGAAAAAAGGAAAATGAGCTTTCCTTTTGAAAATCAAGTTTCAGCTGACATTTTATACACTTTTTCATAATAATTATAATATACAATAAAAACCAGGTACTTAGTTACATCTGTTTGCATCATTGCTTCCTTCTTTCTGGCTACTTTGTGCTAAAACTACTTTAAATAGTCATATTCTATAATGTGGTTGCATCTACATTATAGTAAGCAGGCTCTTGACAAATAAAGAATCACAAACACAAATAGGTACATTACTTTAAAATGTACAATGGTTCTGTTTGGGAATCCACATCCATTGCAGTCCAACTGTACAACTTACTTCACAAGAATTAAACATTATTATGTCAGTTTAAAATTAAATAATAAAACTTATAAGCTCACTCACTCTGGGCGAGGTTACAAACTATAACATACTCCAATATACAGATGAAAAGTGTGTATACCATGTATGAAGAATAAACAGGAAAAACTGCCAGAAGCAACTTGCCATACAAACTTCTTACCATTCAAATAGCCATATGGTGAAACATTTTTTCAAGTTACACTTGTTCAGGGTATAAGGTAAAATGTGATCAGTGACAAGACATATTATGCCAGTTGTTTAATGCTGGAGTCTCCAATTAAACTTGTTACATTTCAGCCCAGAAAGCACAACTCTGCCATATCTATATCATGCCTTGTTATCTGTCCATAAGAGAACCATTTAAAGTCATTATCACTTGATCCAGACAGTTGTTATCAAATTCTTATGGAAGGTTTCTGACAATAACAGCACTCACAGCACCTCAGCAGATGCAGTAGCAATCCATCATCATCCTTACACCACCACCACAACCATAATCATATCAACTGCAATGATCATTCACTAATCCGCTTGGTAGAAAGTTATCTTTCTGTAACAGGACAGACTTTGAAAGCAAAAGTACTGAAGCATACCTGAAACATTTTGTAAGTGGCTTCAATAAAAAAAGTTTCAAAATACTGAGACGGTCCTCACAAAATCAGTAATACGGACAGAACTGTCGTAGTTGTAATTGGCCTGTTGGTCAGTTAAAAAATTAAAGAACAATAAAAAATAAGTTGTACAAATTGGTACAAATAAAGTCCTGTTATGAAGGATTCACGTACAGACTTTCTGAATTCACATGCCAAGAGTTGCAGTGAAATAAGCTGACTTGACAAGTGTTGGATATCAGTCAATAATGTGACCATGAAACATCATGATGATTCTTCAGTGCAATCAAGAGCCTTCTACTATTATGTACCTAAATAAATACGTGCAAATAAATTACCTTTGCATGTCATGTTTGGAACTCGTGTAAGAGAGATCAACTGTGTTGCAGAAAATCACATTGAATTTCAGATGTCTTTATGTAATAAGCTTTGCACAACTAACTTTATATCAATACTGACAATGTCATAACAAATTAGTAATGAAAAAAACCTTGGGTAACTTCAGAAATTAAAAGGAAAACCAGCAGTCATGAACACAGATATCCTCAGACACATGCCGACAAATCACAGATAACTGCCATCACATGCAGACACATCACAGAACTTGCCATAACCAACACGACTGAATGCCTTTATAGATGGCACCAAAGCAGACTTGAACAAATGATACTCTTTACCCTCAATTGCATTAGTCAGCTTTTCAACGAAATCCCAAGCCTACTCTGCCAAGAAGTAAAACGCTGCTTCCTTCATGCTGCTCAAGCATAATCCAATTAAGAAATGGCTGGTCACAGAGTTTGGTAACTTTCGGCAGCTAAATCAGTGCTTCGAAACCTTTGGGTCATGACCCAAATTTGGTGACAAAGCTGTTGTGAGTGAGTCTTGAAACAATTTCATGAATCTACTCATTACCACCTCATGGTAATTTGACAAATTTACTAAGCAGTATCTTCTTTTATGTAATCACTTGCACTGACACTATCAACGTTGGCTTGAAAATCAAGTTACAGAAAATGTCACAGTCCACTTGACTACCAGGGTTGCCAGCCTCTCAACAAAAAATTACCGCATGATCCGAAAAAAATTAAGGTTTTCTTGCCAAAGTTTATCACATGGTTGGCAAAAGTTTCTTAATTTGAGGGATGCCTCAGAAAACATGAAACTCAAATTTATAAGATCATGAAGACTAACTCCAGATATACGAGTCATATAAGGAGTCACAGTATTAAAATCAGGTTCAAGCAGAAATATGTAAATCTTAACTTCATCAGATCACTGAAATGTCAAATTCATTACATCAATTCATGTTTCTCAGTTTACACATATCATTAATTCTGACTCCTGGGGTCAGGACATAACTACTGGCCTTATCTGGCTCACAGCTCAAAAAGGTTGAGAAAACCAAGTTCGATGCATCTTTCACAAAAGTGGATTGCTAGTCAAATATATCACATCCACAATTCCTTCTGATCTGGACTTCACTGTACCACCTAACCAATAAGGCTCCCAGCGACTGCATTAATTAGTAGCATATCTTACATTAATCAACCTAACAAGGGCCATTTCCACAAATAATCTCATTACATTAAATAAACATAATTCTTCTTATTTCATCTTATCATTCTGCAATACGACAACAATTATATAATTGTGTGTGTGTGTGTGTGTGTGTGTGTGTAAGAGAGCGAGTGAGTGAGTGAGTGAGTGAATTTAAGTACACAATACTTGTTATTTGGTTCTTCCTGTTTTGTGAATTGTATGCTCTAAGCACCAAACACACGAATAAAAAGAGAAAGTCATTATGACATTATCAGTATCAGACGCGATTAGTATAAAGGATTTCAGTGTCTCTGTACACAGTGATCTCTCTTGTGTATCATAAAACAATTAATCTTTACTATCTCATTTAATTATTCCTGACCTACAGCTAAGATGCATTAGCAAAATCATGTTCACTATTACATAAAAAAAACCTCCCTTGTGGTTCCCATTCACAGATGGACAACCACTTCACAAACATATATGGCCATCCAATTGTGAAAAATATATCTTCAGTTTTCAGAACTGTCACAGTATTAGAAAAAATGGTTAGATTGAGCAAATATGACAGGTCAACTGAGGTAAATCAATTTCCTGATTCAAAGTTTAAAATATTGTACAGATGTACACACTTTCACTGTTATACTACAGTAAGTCAACGTTTTGGAAAATGACAGAAATGACAAGAGAAACAAGGGGTGTTGGCAAAGAGAGAAAACATGTATTTTCATGCCATAATAGTGAACTAAGAGATTACTGCATTGAGATGGTGACTTGAACAAAGACGGGAGACAAGATGTGCATGGTACTACAAGATTCCAGTGAGGAACAGCAAGACTGCTGACAACCACACAAAGCTACATACTGCACTCTGTTCATGGAACCTTCTGATCATTATTTCATCACAGAACATTACCTTGTGTGCATCACTCAGCAACTCCTGCTGTTTCATACCCTATAATTTTACACTAATTTATACCCTTTTCAGATCTCTATTATTTTGTAAAATGATTGTACTGAATCTCAGGGATGTGTCCTTCGAACATGCATTAGCACAGTGGAGATGCTTGTTGGAAAACCTTATTTTGGGGTCAAGTCACTGTCATTGCTGCCTGTGAGTTGGTGGAAGAGCAGCCACTATGAGGCGACAGATTACAACTAGTCACGCCAGCCCCAACTCCAGCCCTTGCTCCTGGCAACTGCTTATCAGCTTGTCTCCGAAACGGATCTGAACATCATTCAAATATAAACACTTTCAGGAAGGGTTAACTGCAAGCAGCATACTATTTGATAAACATCAAACACCAAAAACTTCAGATGAACCTCACCACTGTCAACCCGAATTTTATGACCAAAATGAAAAATCTGTGAGCATCAAGCACTGAGGAATTAATTGATGATTACATAATTGCACATGCAAAGTGAAGACGGCTAGGAAAACGTTTTCCAAAGGGACAGTACACACTACTCCCAAACACATTCATTAGAATTCTGCATATCCCACTCATTCTACAGTTCATTTACTGCTGATGAAAATGCACTTCTTCATTTACATGATGTGGGAAATAAACTGAATTAGCTAGGAGTGTACTTGGAGAAACTGCAAACTTAGTAATGGGACTGAGCTTGGTTTTACTAATGATCATCATTCACATCACATAATCCATTCACCAGGAACAGTCCCCGCTAATAGACCCTACATGGTATACGAGTCTGTATGATCAGACTTTTAGTTCATTAGCAGAAAGTAACTGTAGTAACATCTCTGTACCACAGCATACAGTCCTCAATCATTCAGTAACTTCTGATCAGTCCCATGCAGTAAGTGGAAACTGCAAGCATCAGCCTACATGTCTCAACGAGAGTTACCCATTTATTTATTGTATTAGTACCATCAATACACAACATATGCAAACAACAGATGTATTAGTACAACTGGGTTATATCTGGCAACATGTTTCAGCCATTAAACAGCCATCCTCAGGCCAACAAAGAATAGTATTGTTAAGGTACAGTCAAATTGTTTGTTGTTGTTTATGACGTTCTTAGTTATGATTAACTAAGAACTTCATGTTTCAAGTTTTAATGTAAACAATGGGATCCCATTGGACTAACAATTTGACTGTACCTTAACAATACTACTACTTACTGGCCTGAGGATGGCCGGCTAACGGCCGAAACATGTCACCAGATATAGCCCAGTTGTAGTAATACATCTCGTCTTTGCATATGTTGTATATTGATGGTACTAATACAATAAATAATTGACGATACACAACGGGATGGCCCCCTTCAAACAAAAGAGCTACCCAGCTGTATCTTGGCATGTGCTAGAGAATGTACTTCAACAGTAATTTTCAAAAATGTTTTTAAGTAATCAATGCCCTTGTGTCTTAAATGGACAGAAGGTAATTTAGTTTATCATGTCTCTGAGGATGACCATTTCATGAGCAGTTGTTCGAAACTTAAGAACAAGATGGACACCGCCCTGGCACCATACAAGGTGTATAAGAACATGCAGAAGAAGATAAAGCAACTGAGCATCACTTCTTTCTGCACTATGTATTCTGTCTTTCTGCCTGTCATTCATGCTACAACATTCAACCAGCCTAACAATTTCAAGTTGCGAACATCATAATAACCATTAAACAGCACTAATATTTTCATGTTCATCAATTACACACACTAATTATTGCCATCCCTGTGTCTTTGGTTCCCACAACCCCATTTCACTCACCAGATCTTAAATTCATGCATCACAACTTTAAAATTCATAGCAGTTTTTAACAATGCAACGGCCCACAGATGTCAATGCTTTGCTGTATAAGTATGAAGAAACCATCAGTCTGTCTGTCCTCAACTGTATCACAGAAGAAGAAGAAAAAAAAACATACTATTTTCCCACAACATATTAAAAACAAAAAACCAATGTCCCTCTTGCAAATCCCCCCAAAAATTATTAGTGTTTTTTTGTCATACTACAGTGATTCTGCAATGATCAGTTAAAGTACACCTACCAGGAAATTCCTGCCTGTTTAAAAGTAGGAATGAAATCATGTCACAGGTCTTACAAACTACCACCGCCTTACATTGTAAAGTTTTTTGCAGAACTCACAGTACACGCTAAATGACATTGCATAGATATCCTTTACATCAAACTTTGCACTAATCGGATAGAAAGTTTACACAATGCAGACAAAATTTCTTTTACATCCACAAGTAGTGGGCCATGGAGTCATGATCTATCAGTGCACACAGAAAAGGGGTTCCTCAACAGGCACTGCAAGTGAACCACTATGAGAAAAGAACCAAAAAAAAAAAATCCCCCAAACCCAGTGTTGAATTATCTGCATCGGCATGCCAGCCAACACTACTTAAAAACCCTACAGAAGTAAAGGACCAAGCATCTGAGACCCAAACACAGCATAAAGCCAATATAAGCTGTTTGTGTCAGTAACTGTATCACTGCTTCCCACCTTTCCTGCTAGTGCATTAATCTAGGATTTATTAACGCCTTTTCAACCACTTCGGTTATACAGCTTTCAATCAGAAGTTACATGATTATGGATAAGGTATAACAGTTCAGTCACCAGGAATTAAGCGATGGTCATTAACTGCTGAAAATAATTTTGAAAAGCTGCATAAACCTTACACACACAAAAACACATTTTTGTTATGGCTGTCTCACACAAGATTTGGGAGTCCCTAGAAGTGTAAAAGTACCATCCAGCATTCAGCTGTGATCAAAGCAGCACTAAATTGTAGGCACTCATCATTCCTAAATACCGAACTAAATAGCTACCTGTTTTCATGTGGATACACCACAAAACTCCCGTCAGTCCAACGCCAATAGCAAATGAGGCTAAAGCAATTCCAACTGTTACCTCCGTTGACACTCCAACATAAAAGACTTTTGGCTGACTTTCTGCCGGTGCCTCTGAACTTGATGCAACTGCAAGAAAAAATAACACTATATTTAATTAATATTGTATTAAAAGTGCAATCTACAGTTCTACTTGTTAAGGAAAACCTAGTAACATATATCATGCACTTTATGTACCACAGGAAACGAGGGCAACTACTGTTAACATCACATAGAAAACAAGTATTTATGCACTCATGATACATCGAGTACATCCACAATGATTTAAAAAAAAAAAAAAAAAAAAAAAAAAACAAAAAGCAGAAAAAATAAAAAAAAAAAAAAATAAAAAAAAAAAAAAAAAAAAAAAAAATCAAAAAAAAAAAAAAAAAAAAAAAA
>Ga0136643_10005281_pt1 | contig 18144 bp, 8 predicted proteins | sample TergutLab28metaG_FD_96883 | JGI IMG/M metagenome (GOLD analysis project Ga0136643, IMG submission 96883) | Labiotermes labralis P1 segment gut microbial communities from Petit-Saut dam, French Guiana - Lab288 P1 (version 3) (version 3) | ecosystem: Host-associated > Arthropoda: Insects >...
GTACTCAACAGTTGGATTCTGTTACCTTCATGTGGGGCTAAATGTACCCACCAAGATTTCAGACTTCTTCTGGTGAGGAATTTGATCGAAGAAGCTGGAAGAAGCCAAGATTGTCCCACCCCCAGTTTGGTTGGAAGGCCAAGTGCGGCTGCAGCAAATGTTATGAGACTGGACAGCCGCCACAATCAGTATTGACCAGCAAAATCCAGCAAACTTCACTGCCGTGTTTGTTCAGCACGTGGCCAGTGAAGGGCACTGTGTACAAGTGCACCAAATGTAATGTGGGTCTGTGCATGGTGCCTTGTTTTGCTGATTACCACACAAAAACAAATTTGTAAAGCCGGTAATTACAACTAGCGCGTGTGTGTGTATGGTGACTGAAGAGCGACCCAAGGTGCCAAGGAACCTCTGCAGCAGCCAAAATTATTTGAGTAATAAAATATTTACACTACATTTTATATACTGCATGCAACAGAGAGGCCTAAATTTATTACAAAAATATGTGAACATTTTTTACCGAATTGATCAATTCATAAACACACTGGGAAATTTTATTTCTTTACATTTGGAGGAAAAGTCTATAAGATATGATTTTTTTTCTAGGAGTAAGCGGTGAAAATTAAAATCCCACTCTAAAAATCTCGGCACGGTGGCACTGTGTGGGGCGATTTAAATCCGGCGTTAAAGGGTTACCCTGCATACTTGGGAGAGAAAAACACTTTCCATGAGTCACTCTCATAAAAAAAAAACTGGTAGGAAATGTTCACAGCCTTTACGTTTCTTCTGCAAGTCTATGTCTCTATGCACATCAAAACAAATGATGAAGGGCAGTATTACCTCATGCCAAGACCCTCATGTATGAGATATTCTAAATGAGGATCCAACAATTACAGGATATAACTGTAACAGTATTAACATATATAAAACAAGCATGATGGGGTTAAGTGACTGACTTCACTGTACAAAGTGAAAGACATATCTATCAATCCTCTGAAAATTCACTATGCTTACATCAGAGTTACATATAGTTTCAAACCAATGTCCAGAGTGATCCACAATACCTTCACACTAAATGAAATAAAAAATATGAAAATTATTTTTATATATGTATCCTAACTACAGACAAGGCAGTTTTATAATGTTTCAGTACTAAATCAAGAGCAGAATAAAATAAACAGCAAATGAAACGGAATCTAAAATCAAAGAAAGAATCTCCAACAAACTTGTAGGAGATGTACTATTACTGCAAATGCTTCACACGCATACAGAACAAAGTGTACCACAGCAGTACCAAACATATCATCATATGGCTATGGAACTAACCCCATCTCATACTGGCGACAACATGCTTCACGAAAATCCGTCACAGGACTCAATTCTGCATACACTGGTCTTCCACCAAACCACCGATTGTTCAGATCAGATACCGCTTTCTCTGCATCTTCCTCACGACGAAACTGTGAAAAATAAAAATTAATTACACAAATTGCACACTATGCAATATTACAAAACAGACAGACAGACAGACAGACTTACCTTAATATAGACATTGCCCACTAAGTGATCTCCCAAATTGTCACACACATTCATCTCCTCAATCTCCCCATACTGAAACAGAAACAAAAGGGGTCATTAGAACTTCACTGCAGGAGTGCAAATCAATACAAAAAATATGTTACATATATACTTTACAAGAACCAGGCTTCACTTGTGGGCATGTGCAGCATACTAGTGCCTCTGTTATGGAAGATGGTAAGGCAAAATTGTTGATGTGCCTGCTTAAACACCACAGACTGCAGACATGCAAAGAAGACATGAAGGTACAGATCCACACATTCTTTACCACAGCACTGAATGGGAGAGGTCAGATTCACACCCCAGCCACTTAAAAACCTGCAGAAAGAGCTTCTGGTACCTAACAGATAAGATGCTGAGTGGGCCTCAAAGTCAGTACAGACATGGTGGAAAAGAGAAAATCCTGATCCCTGCCATGAATCAAAACCTAGCCATCTAAATGACAGCTAATCACTACAGTTACAGAACAATCCCACTGCATCCTCTTCATAAAATATAATAATGCAGCTATGAACACTAGGGACAATGTGACTGCTAATAAAGAGGAGTGGGAAAGGATAGTAGTGGGACGCAGCAACATTCAAGTCTGAAAAGGTTGCAGAATTATAGTAGGCAATACATAACACAGGTGATTGGAATTTATGAAAAGATGAGACTGATGTAAACTGAAAATTATTAACCAATACAAACAACGTTTGGAGATGCAACAATGAGCCATTTATAAATTCATGTGCACTTGCACTGTATGTCAAGTAATGAGAAGCATTCAGACCACTCTTCAACAAGTAGCATCTATTAATTAGTAGCTCAGGTGCATGAAATGGTAGAAAATGAAAAAAGGGGACTGTGTGAAATTGTTTAAGGGTTAGGACTTTGTTGCAGATACTTCAAGAGGTTTTAGAATGAGGCAAGTCTCAGTCAAGTTCAATTCAAAACTGATGACAAAATGGAGGGAAGATTACTTTCTTGTGACTCATAACTTTCCTGCAGATGCAGAAACCAATTAAAACTTCTTCAAAATATCACAATGGATTTTCCATGGCCAAAACAACAGCATTAAGTATGTAACAAAACCAAAGTGATACTCATTTACTAAGAGAGAGAGATGTTCCATAAAGTCAGACAATTATGTAGACTACTTACTAGCAATGACATGTCTGCATGGTGCAATCTTTGAAAAACAAACGGAAAAACTGGAATCCAGCGAGTATCAAAGTCATCATGGCAATGTCCATTATGCCCACACTGTGCCCACATTTTGCTAACACAAAATTTCACAGGCACAAAAGCATCTTTACTCACCAGATATGGTTGGTTCACTAAAAAAATTGTTGTTCCATACACTCTGAAGGCAAATAACCTAATTATGGGGAAATAAATAAAAATAATACAACGAAGCAGATAACAACTATTCCAAAACATGGCATTTCAAAGCTGCTTCCTGCACAGGCAGGTACACAGGAACAAGTCCACACATGCTGAAGGAGACTACAGACTTTACACTACTTCAATAGAAGTTAAAAAAATGGAAATAATAACATTTTTGAAACAGGCACTCAACTGGTCCTTGCAGGAATAAAAGTGCAATGCGATGAAGGTGGTGGAAAAATAGTGCTCAGCAAAAACACAGGCAGCATGACTGTCATGCTGTGGCCAATCAGGTTCCAGGGTTGGAGTTTGGATTTCAAACAGATTCCCTTGCATATACAGGGTGGGCCAGAAGTAGGTAAGCAGTAGGTATAGAGTAATTAACTATATACTGTATACCTACTTTTGGCTCACCCTGTACATACATAGCTGACCACATGTATATTCAATTCTGGCTTGCACAAAATTCAAGGTGCACCAGACCTTCCAAAAAATATCTATTTCATATTCTGGGGAGTGTATACAATTTGAAAGGGATTTGCCTCAGTTTTCATAAATTCAGTTTCAACAGCTTCTGATTAGGCCCTGCATGTGCATGACAGATTCAGAGACAAATACTGACAATACAATGCCTTATTAACTTAAATTAATATGGAAGCCTCATTATTCTCCAGAAATCTACCTCTTTCTCAAAAACTGTTACTTTTAAGATTCCAACTAAATTCTGACATTTGTGACAGATGCATACAAGGTGGGCAACATACCTGTTAACAACATAATTTTTACATCTGTGGTAAGAAGGGTTACTACCAGTTTCTGTACTTACCACCACTTCATGGGACTGATGAAATTAACACAGCCCCCAACATCTGAATCAGATTTCATAACAGTATAACAAATACAGCAAAACAATGAAACATCACTAGTGATATTTATGTTTCTGAACCTAAAACTCTCATGCATTTCATATTTCACCCATAAACTTCAAGTGATGCACCTACAAGCAATGACTTTTCTTTCTTGTTATACGAAATGGCAGACAGTTTTTCTTTAAGAAAGGCTAAAAAATTAGTCATAATTTAATTCACCACACAGGACCCAAAATAAAATATGCCAAGTAATGTTAATGCAGAACCCTAAAACCAGATTGCAACTGACCTGAAGCTGAAACAAAGATAAGGCAGAGATGTGATTTGGATCTAGAGATGAATGACTCCTTACAGGCACACAAACAACCTACAAAAGAAATTACTAAGAGTGGACCTGAGTCATTACTGTGATTACCTTATCTTCACACTCCACAAAAACATCTTCAAAGAAGTTGTCGTAATGCTCCTGCATCTCTTCATCGGACACATTTGCGACCACTGAAATTAGAGAATTATTAACACACTCCCGACCGCGAATGAAGTCTTATGAAATGTTTTCTGTCTACATTTTAATGCATGTCAGTCTTCAATGGATCTCAGAGTTCATTCAACCATGACAGCATGGTGTGGCACTACTCAAAACCTTTGACCTCTGGTGGTTCCAAGCAAGGTATTTTTTTCATCTACCTGGAATTAGCTTCCAAGGACAAAATACCCATAGAACAGTGACAAATACTAAATATGATGTGAGCAAAAAAGTCAAACAACTTAAAACAGGATCTAAACATGGTGTACATCCAAAATTTCCAAGCGTGGAATAAGGATGATACAAAAAATATATATATATATTGAAACTGGCCAGTCTTGGATGGAAGACTTCTGGCATGACAGTCCAGTGCTTTACCAGTTATCCACCAGATCTCCAACTAAACAGAACATTTTTACAAACATTTTGTTTTTAGATGCATGTTGGCCAGAAACTAGGCCAGGATAACCACTCCAAAAGAAAGGTACAAAGCAGTAGGCTCTTAACGCAAAAATTTGGTAAACAGAAAATGAAAAATCTGAGAGATGACATGCAAGTGCATTTTCAAACACTGCAGAAGCAACCAATTTCTGACAAATGTCTACATAAGTCAGTCTGATGAAAACCTAAAAGTTTTACAATGGAAAATGTTTAGAATATTTTGAATTCCAAATCATGAGATTATAATCATTAATTTCATTTAACTATTACTTCTCGCAAAAAGCGACCGGTCTGCAGGGTTATCACTTAAAAGTACTACCCAGTCGGGAATGTGTTAAGTTACAAAGGCTGATTTTGTTTATCTCAATTAAGATTAATTTATACACTACTGTTGTATCAGGTTGAAAGTTGAATATTCCTTGGCACACACTTGCAACAAAGCATAATGGCACACTAGCCTAATAACTACCAAGCAATGAACCAAGCAACCAACGAACTCCACGAGAAGAGCACTTCTTGAGAAGCTAGTCAAGATTTCTCTGCGTTTTATGGAACCCAGAAGTTCATCACCGTAATCACAAGAGCCCATCATGTGTACCTATCCTCAGCCAGATCAATCCAGGCTACGCCCCTAACTCCCACTACTTTAAAATCCATTTAAATAATATCCTCCCCTCTATGCCTAGATGGAAGGACAATATTAAAACAAATACTAGCATATCATACAATGGAAACAGAATTAAAAGACAGGATTTTTTAATTTTATATTCATGGGTCCGTGCATCATGAATCAAGATGCAACTGTATTCAGTTTATTACATATCTGTAGACAGCTCTACATGTTTTGGGTGTTGACACCCTTCATCAGGAGCTTGTACAACTGTACTTACCGGTCAACTGGGTCTACTACCATCTGCTCTCGTTGAGAGCGGATGGTAATAGACCCAGATGACCAGTGCCAAAAGCTGTAATTACAGTTGTACGAGCTCCTGATGATGGGTGTCAACACCCAAAACATGTAGAGCTGGCTACAGATCTGTAATAAACTGAATACAGGTGCATCTCATTGGAAAGGAATATTGAAATTTATTATGCACAAATAAAGAAAGACTAAACAACAATATTCCAGAAATAGTAATGCCACCGGAACTTGCCCCCTAGGACATGTTGAGCCCTGTCCACTTCTGACATGATTACAAGAAGTACTGCTTTTGAGGACTGTGACAACAAGCTAAATAAAAGCCTAAAAATAGCTTCACTTTGCTTGACTATAACAATCAACTATCCAACAAACTATGAACGCAAGTTCAGCATGGCCAGTCTGTTCTTAAACAAGTCCTGAAATCACCATATTCTTATTCTTACTCACACATTACAACAAAATTCAAAGAAATTCACTTGTAACTTTCAAGCTAGAAATCAAGTTTTGGAGCAAAGATTCAACTTACAGTGAGAGCCATCAGCTGATTTTGCAGAATTCTGTGGATTCACATACAAGTTCTGAAGAAGAACAGTCTACAAGAAAACAAACAGATCATTAAATATATTACAATACAGGATATACCTCTCAGTTTCAAATAAAGCACAAAAAATCTCATACAGAACACACAGAATATTGGCACTTTAAGCATATCTGTTAAGGGAAAAACCCAGAATTAGCACATAATCAGGGTTACAATAATAGTTAACTGTTTAAAATTCTTCATTCAGGACTTCAAAATATTTCCACTGCTGCAACAGAACATTTACGTGCTGCTATGATTTTGCACCTGATTTAAAAAAAATATATATATATATAAATAAATAAATAAAAAACAACAAAAAAACTGCATGTGGATTGGAAACAAAGTGACAGCAACTGAAGTAACTGTTGTCAGCACAAACTTTCTTCATTAAAATGAAATCTAAAATCCTAACCATCATGGATAATGTTTTTTACCTTCACTTAACGGCAGCATAACTTGAGTTTCAGTCACTGTAATGAAACACAAAACCTGAACTTTATGTATGCTGCCAATCATAACTGACATATTTATCATTAATATGCAGACTCAAGGCCTAACCTTGAAGGATGACATTCATTAATCTATGTTGGCAGCTGTGACTTCAGTGTCCATTAACTGTTGTTTCTGTCAACACTGATGCAATGAACAGTAAATTAATCAAGAATGATTAAAAAGAAGGGCAGAACATGGCACCATATGGCAGTGAATGAGGAACTGTAAGCAGGGGTAACATTACTTTCATTCTGCTGCTACATGTCTGTACTACCTAATGGTGGTGATGCTTAAACGTAGCTCACTCATATAATGATGGTCATACTCAGGGATTTTAAACTGCCACTGACTACAGAGTTCCTGTACCAAACTATGCAAGCTTCCACTAGTCTTCAACAGTGATCAACCTACATCAACTGTGACAACTTCAATAATCTTTTCGGTACAGATATTTGCTGCAAATGAAAACAGATGCAGTGGCAATAATAGTATACATGGCACACTATAACAGGCAATTCTTCCACCATTAACCTTTTGGCGCCGGAATTATTTTTTAAATTTTAGCATACCCTCTATATAAAATGTGAGTAATACAGGAACCAAATATGTTAGAATTATGAAACAAACTGCATTTTGAAGAGTAAAAAACGGAGCGTGTATACCATGTTTAAAATATTCAGTACCTATATTGGTTGAATAAATATATAAAATTCAACTTTAGAGGTTAGTGGTGCGGTATGAACACTATAGTTGACATTAGGCGTCAAAAGGTTAATAGTATACAAACTCATATTTATATACACACACATAAACACACACAGACTCACAGGGTCATCATCTTGTTCACAAGAGCCCCACCACCTGTCCACTCACTCCCAAACTTCTTCTTCCAAGCTCCATTTTAATATTATCCCCTATTTACATCTATGTCTTCTAAAGGCTAATTCACACATAGCATGCCGTGCCACTAAGGGTTTAGATTGTGTCTTTCCCATTTAATTTAAACAGTGTGGCCATGTTTGATTCACACTTGCCATGCCATGCCCTTGCTGTTCTGAAAGTGACTTCTTAAGGTCACGGCACAGCCCGGCATGGGATGTGTGAATTAACATCCACTGTCAAGAGACAGCATGTGGGTGACCGGCCCGCATTCAGCTTCTTCTGGCTACCACGTGGATTTCCACAAAGGTTGTTATCAGAAGCATATCAATCTCAGATGCAGGTGGCCAGTGTGTTAAACTGCTGGACTTAGGAGTTCAGATATTTCTGGCTACCACATGGACTTTCACAAAGGACACGGCACTGTCAGAGCAGGGCATTGGCACAGCATGATGTGTGAATTAATGCAGCATGGCATGGCTGGGGAACAGTGTGGGAACGGAATGGGTGTGGAATGCTATGTGTGAATTAGCCTTAAGTGGTATCTGTCCCTCATCTCTTTCCACCAAAATGCTAACCACAGGAGTTACATTACCAAATACTGAAATTGTGCCTGCTGTCAAAACTCAAGCAAGCACAAGTACATAAACAGGTTTTGTCAGAAAACCTAAAGGGGCTTGACAAGTTAGGAAGCCTAGGTACAGATGGGAGAATATAAACCGTATATAAACAGAAAGGACTCAGACTGGATTCAAGTGGCCATTATAACCCTGCCTCAGGAAGTGTGAATCATTTGGTCTGGAAGCCACATTCTTCCTGTGTATGCAAATTAAAACCACAGGCACATAAACCGAATACTATAGTTGGCATAAATAACCATATATACCACAAAAACCATGAACAGTTAAAATCCAGTCAATGACAGACTGATATATGTAAATTGTACACTAACCTGGCTGAAAGTTGGCTTATTGTGAATTCGTGAACAACGATCTCCATGTCTGCAAGCACCTATCTTGAAGTAGAAGGAGCAGTTTACTCTGTAAACATCATAGATTCCTTCAATTCACTGAACTCTGTATCTTCCATACAAAATTACCTATTTAAAGACATGTGGCCAATATGCGACTGCATTTATACCCCTGAATAAAAAACCTCCACCACCATCGATTAAATGTGCGTCACGGTAATTCTAATTCGCCCTAATAAGCATAATTAAAAAATAACAATGCTACCGAACAAGGCCTGACAACTACAGTGCATTAGGTCTACATGCAGTTTCTCCACTTCCATAAAAAACATTTCCTATTCTAATAATATTTGTGCTTCTTTTCAGTGTGTTTGGACCCAACTACATTCAGTGTTTCCAAGGAAAAACGTTAATTGTGTACTTATTAAACGCTTCTTGTTACTCAAATTCACAGTTTGAACATGCAAAAATGGCGTCTCAAAGATGTGTAAAAGCAAGCATGTCACTTCATCATTGCTTTAAAAATAAAATAACTCACTTGTCTTTTTCGGTACCGAAAATTGAAGCCAAATATTCTGCCATTTTGCAACAACGAAAGCCCTACAAACCGCACGAATATACGTAGCGGTTACTGCACAATAACAAGCCCTTCCACCCTACTACCGCCGGCTTTCTTAACTCATCCGTGGCCACTGATCACATATGGCGGTCATGTGTGTAGTATGATCTCATCCATAGTCCAGCGTGTATAATTCCTATCCACGGGAGCGTACCTTATAAACACGGAACCGATGGTGTAAATTACGTCTGTGACCTGCATATCCTGTTCCGGTATAAGTGCCAAAGGTGGTTCTGCGGCACAGATCATATCTGCGGGAAGTGCTGTGACTGTATTTTTAAGTAGTCTGTCGAAGATTGAAGTTCCAATTAAGTTAATTGATGACCGTTGATGATATTGTGAATCGAAGTACGGTCATCTAACTAAGCTTTTTTGATGATTTTCTTTAAAAATCCCCAAATAATTTTATAAATTGAGTAACTACGAAGAATGTCGCTGTTCACTGAACATCTTCAGTTCGACCTCAAACAGTAGTACCAATAAAAACGGCAATGCAGACTCAGGAATTACAGTTCGAAAGCATATTACAGAATTCTCCAATTAATGCGTTTAAAGAGGTGAGTAAAAATGTTACGTTTTAAAACGCCCGTGCACTCGGTATGTTTCACATAGCATTTCATCTACGAAGTGCTAACATAAACTATTATATTTTCAAAACAGTACATCACAGTTGTTGCAGTCAGTCTTTAGACATTCCCTATTAAGTTCGGCTGCTGTTGTAAACAAGATGTGATATTTAAGTGGACGGTCCATAGGGGCGTTTGAAATTCGGCCCAGCAAAGACGCTTGTAAACTTTAGGCGACCTAGGCTAGTTCAGCGATTACACAGAGTCACATAATAAAAAGACCATATAAGTGAACACTATTGTGTACACTTGGTTAAAATAACAATAGTCAGATGTACCTCACAATGTGAATTTAGGAATTCGGCTAATTCAAACAAAGTATCCAGCTCAGCATAGGTCTGGACAGACTTGTATTCAGGACATACCAGATTCACTTGCTTTGCCATTGCCCTTTATTGTGATTTGCCATATGTGAATGCTGGCACAACACTTTGAAATGAATTAACTACTTGCTTCCTTGTGTATGTTTCATAAATGTCTGCCTTCCTAAATCATCTGACACGCATTTCAGATAGTCACAGTAACAAATAAAAAAAAATCATGCATCTGAGGACTGTTCAGATAAGGTATAAGTCTCTACCCAACTTGCAACCAATATAATTATGCTGTCATGAATGAGAACAGATTTGAATTTTGGAAACAACTTTTTCAAAATCTGAACACACCAGAAGACCTGAAAGTGTCTTACAGCTGTTGCAACTAGGAAATGTTAGTTTAAGCTTGCTATGCAGATTCAGCGCATGTCAGTCATACTATCCCACATGTCCATATATGGTGGCCTACAGCCTGACCGACCCACTGAATTTCCTTATACTTGTCTTCGAATATGACCATATTCGGTCAGGTATGCTGATAAACGCACTTTCCTCTCTATAAAACCCCCCCTGGCAGTTACAGTAATATAACTTTCAGAACATCTTTCGTCTGGCACGATACTTGACACTTTACTTACCGGCAAAGCACGTACTTACGAGAAGAAGATTAAACAGTATATGGCATTGTTATACAAGTGACTGTTAAAGTAACTGAGAGATGCAGAGAATGTATCACAGCATACTCCTAATACAAGGTAAGCTTTAATAATTGTGTCATAATTAACTTAAATTTGATTACTAAAGTCAGTTGAGTCCAAATTCCATTCAGAATTCTAAATTACAAACCCTCTGACTTTATAGAGAGGCAAGAATGTTAATCCGAACACCTCTAGTACAAACAATTCCTTTGTAACTCATTTATGTGAAATTATAGATTAGTGTTAGTGTTGTAGAATATAGACTTAGACAAAGACGTCTCTGGTATCGTTTATTACTGAAACTCCATAGTAACTCATGACTATTTTTGCCTCAAAATAGGCTGGTGGCAGCATTAAACCTATCCTAGATTAAATTCTAGGCTCAGAGGACTTAGTGCCTCAACCCTCTCAGTGTCTACCCAGGCATAGATTGGTGGAAGTCAGGTCCCATAACCCTGGTATTCACGACAGTGCCTACACACATATATGCACACACACGTGCACATACTGTGTGCGTTAATCTGTGCTTGACGTGAAAGTAAACCTCTGCTGTAAACAGTCATCTTAAATATTATGTTAGAGCACGTTTGAAACGTGATGGCACATGCACAGAAACCAGATTTAGTCTTTCGGCGAAACGGACGAGTCCATTTAAATCGGTGGGGCGTCAGTTCAGTCGACTGCTGGCAGCCGAGGTGTGCGCATCAGCGGTAGTAATGCTGGATACATCATGTTCTGAGGTAGAGCGCAAAACTACTGGCTACCCATTCCACTCGCATGTTTCCTCTTCACTCCCCCTACCGTGCATCACCGTGTTCCATCAGGTTTCAGCTGAACTCTACATATAGTTAACTGTTTGACCCTGAATTGTACTAAGACTCATGAAGATGGCATGCTGCTCTTTTCCAGTGTCTGCATTCATGTATTAATGACATCTGTGGCAGGAAAAGTGACTCATATGAAAACTTCAAGTCAGTAACAAACTGGACTAGTGAAGAGTACAGAGTTGTAACAAGAGGTATAAAACAGCTGTTCATAGAAGCTGTTGTTAATCAACTCAGCAGAAATGAGGTATACCTGTATTTGCCTTCTTAAACCATAAAACATGATACTTTGTATTCATGAACTTCTGTCACTTGTACATGCATTTTAATTTTTACAACTGTACTTTCAGGTAATAGCTAAAGTTCCTGAACTTGATACAGATCACCAGGAGATTATAATTGAGTGTCTTGCAGTACGACAAGGTGACATACAAAATACCTTGTTACAAGAGAAATGTGCAGTCTCTGGTCCCACATTACAAGATTTCGACTGGAAAATCAAGGCATGTGAAATACATTTCACAAGAAGAGTATATTTATTTCAATAACATTGCCAACCAAATTCTCTGGTAATATAATCCAACGTTCAAGGCAAGTGCCACTGTATTCAATCTTGAGGTAGGTAATTTCAAGTCCCCTTTTCACAACCTATTTCTCAGAGATAACTCCATGGCCATGCAAGGGTTATGTTGATGGCCCCTCTGCTTAAAGGCCTGGGTTTTGATCCTGACCCAGCTCATGTAGGATTCATGGTAGACAGTGGCACTAGGAAAAGATATTCCATCCAGGATTTCACTTTTCACATATTAGCATCATTTAACCAATGCTCCAAATTCATTCACTACCACAGACACCATACAGTCTCATTAAACAACAGAATCATTAAATAAACACTCCTCACCCTCCTACATCATCTTTGCAATGGTTGCCTGATGAATATTCTCTTATAATTGTTTACCAAAGCTGAGTCATGCATTCATAATGCTGTAATTCCTTTTACTGTTATCCTACCAACATTGTGTAATGAATAAATTTAAACATATTGCTCTAATCACATATTTTACAGGCATGTAGAACCATCATGAAATGAACATGATTTCATGGATTCATGAATATTACTCATGGTACAGTGCTGGAAATGAACTATGTTACTGAACTAAATAAAAGCACTTATACAGTGATGACAATTAAAATCAAATGTTCTAAAAGCATGTCACTTTTTAGCTACCACTCTGATATTGTAAGTTTAATTTACAAAACCTGTAATACTTATGTGTATGATTTCAAAAATACATGTATCACAATTTCTTTGCTAAGAAACACTCTTAACATCATATCAGCAAATGCTCTGCATTTCCCACCCATATCAGATGTGTAATCAGGTTTAATTCAATGACCACAAAAAGCCCACATCAGGACAAACAATTTGCTAGCCACGCTCATATGTGTGTCACGATTGAGTTTGTTTCATGTGAGAAATTGTTTTTCTTTCAAACAGTGGATGATGGGAAGTAGCAAACTGTCGTCACTGCGAGAACCACTTCTGTCTTTGGACTTCCATCTACGTGAAGCAAAGAACATGATGGCTGAGAAATCTGACATTAAACACAAGACTGTGAGTTTGGAACTGGACAAGAATGAACTAAATAAAGTGATTGCAGTACTGGAGAAATCACAAGAGGCTGTACATAATTGGCACACTTAAAAAATAAAGTTTCTGCATATTCTTAGTTGCTAATTTACTCAAATATAATAATTTACAAAGTAGCATGAATAATTTTATACAGATGTATTCATTACAGAAGTTATTATTGAATTATAAATTACACACATTCACCTGTCTGGAACAGATTCTAATGTTAATCTCCGACCAACTTGGACCAACATTCAAGAAGTAACTTTTTGACTCAATACAAGAGTAAGTCCAACAGTTTTTAAGTCTGTCGCAATATATTTGATTTGTCCCGGATGATGTCTCAATTAACCACATTATGCACAGGAAAAATCTCCTGTGAGAAGCTGGTTAAGAAATTCCCAGTCTTTTGCAGAACCCAGAATTAATTAGTAATTTCAAAACAGTTTTATGGCTCTTACACTGCATTTTTCAGCAACATTATGGCAATATTTACAACAGCAAGTCTTTAAAATTTGAACAAAAATTGAGGAATCAATTGCTCACCATGCATCACGTACTTCATTCACACTTTGCCCCAAAATAAGGGCAGCAGAGCTGAAAAACACATTGTACTTCAACTGTATGGTCCCACTTTGAACATTATCCAAGGCTCATAAAAGGGAACTTTAGGATTTCACACACTCACAGGTAAGCACTGTAAATATGCTTACCACTTGAAAACAGAAGGGCTTAGATCTCTTGAAATGCCTGCAAACCAGCCCAGTAAAACATAATATTTTCCAGACATACAAAACAAGACTTAACAGGCAGCCTGAAGCCCATACAAGTTCTTTACAATGAGGGTACAGAGTAAAACATGAAATGACTGCATATTTAATACACATAAATTCCAAACAGCAATGAAGGTGATTGATGGCTGTGAGTAGCAAGTACTGTAAGGACTTAACATAAGTTCACATCTTACCAATTTACATCCTTTCAATTTCACATAAGCCACCGTCAAATTAAAAAAAGCCTACTGTTTGGTGATCAGGTATGTGATATCACCAGCCATGAAATAATGAAATAAAACAGAAACATGGGATAGACTGCCAAAGCTTTCCTGCCAGGGGGTTGACTATCTCCAAGAAACACCATTGAGGCTAGAAAAAAAAACAATTAAGTCAGTGAGATTTACAGTTCTCATGGTGACTACAAAATTACTGTCTTGTTGGTTGTAACACAGTGTAGTTTTGTAGCTAGTTACCAATGGAAGTAGCCAGTATCTCCTGTATCAAAGGAGATTGGAAATACCTGCCACTTCCATCTAAAAGATCTTAACATCCCAAACATCTGCAATCAACAGAATTAATTAAACTCCAAAAATAAAAGTTACATTTACTCTTTCCAAGACTGCACTCTGACTGCTTCACACTTGGAAGGTGACTGAACTCCACAATAGAATCCCACTTGTGTAGTTATTATTCATCTACCTTCTATAGAACCTTAAGGCTTTTAAACATATTCACAAAAGTCCACACCTTCAGTCTCTTCCCATGGAACATTTTAATATTATCCTCCCACCTATACCTAAGTCTCTGATTTTCTCTCCTATTCCCTTCATATTAGCAAACTAATATCTGTATGCATTCTTCAATTATCTGTTGCACAGTATAGGTCCAACCCGTCTCATTCTTCTTGACTAAATTACTGAAAATAAGAGGTGAAAGGTACTCTGCACTTCATTTCTCTCAGTCCAAATATCCTTCTTAATGTTTTTGTCCTAAACCACATTCAACTACATCCTTCACTCAGAGTGTGACAGATTAAGTTTCACAAAAATGAATGGGCAGAAATTGTCTTCTATCTAGTGGTCTCCCCGTCTCTAAATGTGGTTGCAATAAAATTTAACAAGCTTTCGTAATACAAAATCTAGTCTGTTGCAACTGCACAGTTAAGAATGTAATTACAGTAGAATCCTTTAATTCTAGCAAGAGAAATTATTAGTGAAATACCTTCAAATGTTTAAGCTGGGATAGCACAGTCAGAATTGTGACTACACTATGTGTTAGACAGACTAGGATTTAATTTCCAGCAGGGGCAAAAGATTTTTCGCTTCTCTGAAGTAGCTCCCAGTCTCACCCAGCCTCCTATTTAATGGGTACTGGAGATTCTATACATGAAACTGACTGCTCATCTCTGTCTGGTGCTGAGATTAAGAATGACTGGTGACACATCTCTACTCTATATGCCTTTATTGCATGCATACAGCCATTTTTTAAAACCAGTACACAATGGAGAGAGAAATTTTCAAAATCACTGTGCTACAATTTCTGCTGTCTCCATGCTGAATAACTTACTACCCATATTTATATTTATTACATATCTCCTTTGTTGACTGCATACACTTACCAAATGTCGCCCAACCAAATCCCACCATGGTTACTATGAACCGGATTACAAAAAGTAATAGTGACTGTTTCATCAGCAGAATTATTCTACAGACAATAAGTGCAATTGTTGTAGGAAGTAGACAGTATCCAAGAACACATACACTCTGGAAAAATGATCTGAAATAATGAGAAAGAATTTCCACAGTAATGCAACACTTCTGATACCATACTCTGGCAGTCTGCTTTGGTGAGGATAAGTGAAGGTAATTCTTTACCATTTTCTTTGTGTATGTAAATAGAGCATTTACTGGTTATATCTGATTATTATGAATGGCCACTTTATAGATCAAATTTCAAAAGATACATTCCAATCACATCACTGTTTATGGCACTGGATTTTTTGTTGCAAGCATCCAAAAATTAAGTACAGCACACCGGTAAGAATAATATATCCAACATTATTCATGTTAACAGCAAATCCCATGTGACTGATCAGCCATCCTCCAACCTACTGCTGTGCTCAATGAGACATTCTCCTATATGTAATTCTTATACACAAAGCTCACAACATAACATTCAGACTGGTACTGAGAATGTGCTTCTTTCAACTTACATATTTCCCCCCAGAAGCTTGGAATTAAGAGTTACTATCATGGAACCAATCCACACAATCACAAAAACTTCAGCAAATTCTGGTCCTCCATCATTAGAATTGTCAGCAACATCTGCAGAGCCTTGCAGAACCCTGTAAGAATACAGCATCCACATTTTCTACAAACAAAAGCCTTAACTCCCAACTACAATCAATATTAAAAGCATTACCAATTGTCATTTTACATTAGTTTTCAGGATTAAACTGGAAAGGTTGAACGCTGCAGGTACTAACAGCAATAGTGGAGTATTTATAACATGTTGCACTGTACAAATTTCACGTCTAGTTATTACCATCACACCAAACACTTTGTCACACCCATGTTTAACTTTCCTGAAGAACGAGTACCATTACAAACCTCTATATAATTTTTAAAAATAAAGACAAGACATATATTGCTACTTTTTCCCCAGCTCCCTTCTTCAGTGACAAATCCAAACTAAACAACTGTCACAAGCATAATGTGTGTTCCATCTAAACACAACCTTATTATTACAAATTAAAATTAAAAGAACCTACGTGTTTTAGCTAGCTAGGTAGTCATCATCAGGCTGAATACAAAGAATATGAGAGGGGAATAATTACCATTGCAATTACTGATTTGAGATCTCAAATTTAAAAATGTATTCTTACTTACTTTACTCCATGGAGAAGAGACCTTCTTCATAAGAAAAAAGGTTCCCAGTTAGTCAAGAAATTCCCTGCATTTTATAAAACTCAACGGTTTATTACTGAGTTTACAGGTGCCTGCCACCTGCCCCTATCCTGAGTCAGATCAATCAAGCCCATGCTCTGCCATCCCACTTCCTGAAGATCCATCTTAATATACTCATTCCATCTACTCCTGGGTCTTCCAAGTGGTCTCTTTCCCTAAGGTTTCCTCACCCAAACCCTGTATGGACCTATCCTCTCCCCCATACATGTTGCATGCCCCAAACATCCCATTCTTCTTGATTTGATCACCCGAATAATATTTGGTGAGTACAGATCAGTAAGCTCCTCATTATGCTGAAAATTTTCTTGCTGTACTCATAGTGAAAGGCTATATTATTTACATACACTTTCTTGCAGTGTGACCCCCAAAAAAAATCGCTAGAACTTAAAATGGGTCACTTATTCACGAAAGACTATAGCTAATACCTTCAAAGAATTATTAGCTGTGTGGGCATCAGCACTATCCTGCATAAAATGGAAATACAGTTTTTTTTTCAGACAGCCAAATCAAAAAAGTATGCCAAAATAAATCACTGGGAACTTAAAAGTTTCACTTAAAAAATTGCAATATTATATCCTAGTTACTAACTGCACACCAAACTATGACTTTCACAATGTGTAAAGGAAATTCAAGAATGCTCCAAGGACAGTCGGTACTAACTTTATATTATACACCTTCACAATAAAATGTTAAGTTCTGAGTCATAATGAGGAACACACATTCCTTTAATCATCTGCAATATCCTTCACAATCAGGAGTCAGAGAACTATGTACAACCACAGTTACATGGTCATAACTATGATCATTATTGGGCTTCTAATACACAAACAATTTCATCACATTTTTCTTCAGTACATAACCCCCCACCCCTCCTCCTCTGCCCCTTTGTTTTCTCTCCAGCTGGCTTTGTTGCATAGCTTTGCCATTACTTTTTTTTTTTTTTTTTTTTTCAGCCCCTAAACTTCCAAAAAATTTTTTTTTAATCTTTGATTTTTCTTCCGTAACTTTTTTTTTTAAAAAAAATTACTTATTTTTTTTCCTCCTTCTTTTTTTTTATACCAAC
>Ga0136643_10005282_pt1 | contig 18142 bp, 16 predicted proteins | sample TergutLab28metaG_FD_96883 | JGI IMG/M metagenome (GOLD analysis project Ga0136643, IMG submission 96883) | Labiotermes labralis P1 segment gut microbial communities from Petit-Saut dam, French Guiana - Lab288 P1 (version 3) (version 3) | ecosystem: Host-associated > Arthropoda: Insects >...
CGCAGCTGGCGGGATTATTTATCGCAGCGCACATTGTGATTCAGTCTTTCTTGACATAAAACAAGGATCGACCTGCGACAAAATGGCAGACATTAGCTAATGAACACATGTAAGATCCTGGGCATGCGTGCTCCCGCACCGTACAGCCTATTGGCGGCAATTTCAAACCGGACCTTACTTTAAAAACGTGCCTCGTATGTAGGAGAAAGTTATCTGAAAGGTCGCTAAGTTTCGATGATAATACACGGCGTCATACACCAGTAGATTGTTATCTTTATAAAGTAATTTTTGTGTGTGTCAGTGCAGTATAATCTGTTTTACGCGTTGTTCAGTGGGACTTGAGTTAGCTTAAAGTGCAAGCAGACATAATATAATTGTAACCAGTCAAATTGACATCCCTTACGTTGCGGTTGATTATATATATATATATATATATATGAGTGGTGAACCATATTTGGGAGATTCTCGATTCGACTCGTCCCAGAAACGAGCTCTTCGTTGTTTTCCTCTCCTCGCACATTCTGTGGAGTGCCTCAGATGAGGTCACGATCTCGGTCTTTCATATCCTTCCCGCGTCGTCATTCCCTGATCTTTTACCATTCGACGCTTTGTTGTATGAGGTGCTTGCAGCGTCGTTAAACAAACAGCCAGTGAAGAAAGAAGTAAGACCTGAAGCAGATTTTCTTCAGAGGCTAATACAGTTGTTCAATAAAGGGAACCCGAGTGTAAAATAGAGTCTCCATACAAATTGGTGAATATATAACGATACAAGTAATTACTTACTTACTTGCTTACATACTTACTCCATGGAGCAGAATCCTATATGAGAAGCTAACCGGTTCTCCGCTAGTCAAGAAATTCCCCGCATTTAACTGACCCCGAAGGTTCATTACCGCATTCACACGTGCCCACCACCTGTCCCTATCCTGAGCCAGGTCGATCCATTCCACGCCCCCACATCCCACTTCCTAAAGATCCAACTTAATATTACCCGTTTCTCTAGGCCTGGGTCTTCCCAGTGGACTTTTTTCGTTAGGTTTCTCCGCCAAAACACTGTATACGCCTCTGCTCTCCCCCATGCTTGCTACATGCCTCTCCCATCTCATTCTTCTCGATTTAATCACCAGAAAAATATTGGGTGAAGAGTACTCTTAGGCCCAAATATTCTCCTCAACACCATATTCTCAATCACCCTCAGCCTACGTTCCTCCCTCAGTGTGAGGGACCAAGGTTCACAACCATACACAACAACAGGCAAAATTATAGTTCTGTATATTTAGTCTTTAAATTTTTGGATAGCAGTTCTGGAATACAAAATATTCTGCACCGAATGATAGCAAGCATTCCTTGAATTCAATCTGCTCTTAATTTCTTCCTGAATATAATTTTGATTTGTTAAGGTTCCCAGATATTTGAATTCTTTCACCCTCCCAAAGGAACTATTATCATTCTTTATGTTGTGTATCCTGATCTCGAGACTTGACCATGTACTTAGTCTTATCAGCATTTACTTCTAGTCCACTCTCCTTACTAGCAACTATCAAAGCTTCTGCGTTTTTCTTTATAGTATGTATGCTTCCGCCCAGTATATTAACATCATCAGCGTAAACCAGGAGCTGAGGAGTACCCTTTAATTTCAAGCCCTCCTATTTTTACTTGAACCCTCCTAATGGCGTACACTAAAGCAAAGTTGAAAAGCATTGGTCGTAAAGCATTTCCTTGTTTCAGACCATTCCAAATAGGATGTCAGACAAATTCTTGCCTACCCGGACTGTGTTATAGTTTTCATTCAAACACATTTTTATTAACCTTACCAGTTTCATGGGGATACCAAACTCAATGAGAATCTTATATAAGACCTCCCTCCTAACTGAATTCAGTTAGGAGGGAGGTCTTATATAATGATGCACTGCTTCGTTGTATTTCCATTTCTTCTCAAGTATTGGACGAATGCATAGTATATAATCAATAATTGAAATGTTGCGTCGAAATCCACACTGATGATCCCCAATATTTTCCTCTGCATACGGAGTTAACCTTGACAGGAGGTTGTTGGATAACATTTTTATTTAGTTGACAATAATGATATGCCTCTATAATTAATAAGTCTGTTTTATCGCTCTTCTTATAGATAAGCACAATAATGTACCTCTTCCACTCCTCAGGCAATTCATCCTTATTCAAAATAGAATTAAGAAGTTTATGGATCTCAGAGCAAATTGTTGTAACCTCTGTTCTAATCAATTCTGCTGGAATATGATCAGTACCTAGTGATTTGTGTCCTTTTAGCTTTTCGATAGCCATCTCAACCTCAAAGGCACTCGGCTCAGGCACTAGTGGTTCTGTTGTATTTATTTCTGTCTGCCTGTAATATTACTAAGCCCGTGTACACTGAACACCTGGGAGAAATGTTTTCTCCACCTAGCCAAAATACTCTGGGAGTCTGCAACCAATTCACCTTTCTCATCCGTTACTATATTTGTTCTAGGCTGGTAATCCTTCTTAAAGTCATTGATGCCACTGTATAAATCTCTGATATTGTTGATCTTAGGGTTAGTATAAGTTCATCAATTTTTAGCTTTCAGATATTCCTTCCTTTTGTTCGTGTAATGTCTGCTACCATCGCGTCTTACATTGTTTAGATTGTCTACATTTCTTTCGTTTGGATCCTGTATGCACTGCATTCTAGCCTGCTCCTTTGATCTAAAAAACCCTAAACATTCTTCTTCAGACCATGGTTGATGCTGCTTCAATTCGTGCAGACATAGACTCTCTTTTGCTGAGGTTTTAATATTCTCTTTAATGTTCTTCCAAGCCCTATATATGTCCTCCCTATCACTTAAGTTCTCCTATGCTGCAAACCTGTTTGAGATCTTAATTTGATACTATTTCCTAAACTTCAGCTCATTTAGCTTCCTGCGATTAAGTCTTTCCACTTCATACTTCACTGCTGCTTGTTTACTTACTGCCAATCTTTCCCTAACTTTTCAACCACGAAGTAGTGATCAGTATCACGGTCAGCTCCCCCGGAAGATCGCACATGGAGGATACTCGAATGCCATCTCCTACCTATCAAGATGTGATCACTCTGGTTGCGAGTCTTTCCATCAGGAGAGATCGAGGTGTACGTATGAATGTTTCGGTGCAGGGATATTTTGCTCTTAACAACCAATTTTTTTTTTATGTGACAAAGTTTATTATCTTAACACAATTATCATGAGTATTCTGATTTAGACTCACATTCCCAGTTTTCGTTTAGAAAGTAGACTATCTCCCCACTTTTGCATTAAAATCTCCTAATAGAATTTTCGTACGGTACTTAGGAAAATTATTAAATACCTGCTCTAATTCCTCATAAAATCTGTCTTTGTATCATCACTTTTCTCCTCAGTTGGTGCATGCACATTCAGAACAATGATATTTCACCAGCGACCTCTCAGAACTATATATGACATCCTATCGCTAACAAACTGTACTGTCGTAACTGCTGATACTATTCTGTGGTATACAAAAATCCTGTTCCCAATTGATAATTTTCGTTTCCATTTCAATAGAAAAAATTATAATCCCCTGCACTTACTGTGCGCTCTTTGTCCCACCTAACCTCCTGCACACCCACGAAATATTTACCCTATTACAGCTGATCAAAGTCTATTCTAACTTTTATTAAATCAGTAGACGAAATCTAATTTATACGTTGCTAATCCCCTGGCTGCTGCTGTAAGGGAACCTGACCTTTACAGGCTTCTAACATTCCAAGTACCAATGTTTAGTAAAAATTATTTATGACTGTGCGGTGTGATAATTTGTTAACAGTTGGTTTGTATCGCATCGCTAGTGATATACAAATAAGCCCAGGAAAGACATTCGAAAATTGTGTGAATTATTGGGTAAATATAATATTGTAGTCGCTTGTACACAGCCAAAGGCGGTGGTAATCTTTAGCTCCTCCCAGTTCTTAATTTTTCGCCATTTATTTTTTTTTTCTTCTCATTTTTGCAGCTATCAGAACAGGAGGGACTGGTTGTTCTTGTTACAGTGCTGCTCGCCAATAGAGTGCGCCCGAAGCGGTTGTGTAAGAAATCTCATTTTGTTGACTGCGGAATAACTTGTCTTCACCCGGAGTTCAACGCCCGCCAGCTGCCCACACTTGCTCTATTCTTCCTCTGGCCTTTGTGGTCGGAAATATTGCGGGTTCTTCCAGGATTGCGAAGATCTTGTTGATGTAGGTGGACTTTTATGTAATGGCAATAGAAGTGCATTCAGGAACAGTGATGATAACGCGCGCTGTAATTATGTTGGGTTTCAATTATGTGCCCTATATATATGGAAGCGGAATAGAAGTAACCAAATAAGTGGCAAAACGAAGGAATGGAACACATGTATTTAGTAATAATTGGTAAGATGTAGTTAATCTGTACTTTTTGTTGGTAGGGGGAAGTGTTACTGAAAAGACACTTGCTTATTTGAACGGTTACTGATGTGCCCCAAAATGATTTAATTTACTAAGGAGTGGTATAAGTGAAACTTGTATGTGTTACTATTTCTGTAATTGAAGCACGTGTAAGCGTCTGGACAATATTTTATAGCGAGTAGAATCTTGCCAAGGGTCACCCAACGTTCCTACTGTGGAGGTATTCCCAAATTACGTCTTTATATTCCGAGGAACACGTATGTAGGAAAACGTTTAGAGGCCAGAAAACTAAGAGGCAGTTGGTCGCGTATGGAGGTTACTGAGTTTGCTAATTGGCAGACAAAAATTTTCATGTTATTTGGAATTTTTCACGGTATTTTAAAATGGTTGTGTGGCCCCATGTATTCAACAATTTCTCGCGGAATCCTGGTTGGGAAACACAGATCTAGCCACTAGCAGTGTTGATTCTTAACAGCTTCTCTTCCGGAATTCTGAAGTTATATACCCGATCTTACTACGGAGCGTGGTAGCTCTGTTGTCAGTTTGGTAACGAGGGCCGAGACGGAATTTTGTAGGTAATAAGTTTTTTAATTATGTCTTATATGTATTTCTCTGAACACTGTCGGCACAGTGCAAGCATTCAGATGGTTAAAAAAAGATATGCGTGTGATGTAATAGTAATTTTATAGGCTGGTATAAAACCGGTTATATTTCCTTGTCTAAGACGGTTTGAAAGTTTAATATAAAGTTAAGTTCCTCAAATTCTATTACCCGAAAACGCACTTGGTTTGTGCAGGTATCCATGTCCCCCAACTCTGTCATCCACCAGGCGAAGGAGAAAGTGTCGTATTACTAGCACATTCACCTACAAGTTCATTGACAGAAGAATGTCGGGCCTTAGGCCTAGGAAAAATGACACCAACGGCTTTGCCGACGGTGTTAGCCCTCCACCAATTATACGTTCAGTCGGACTCGGGATAACGCCTGGATAGGGCCCGAATAAATTGTGTCGTTACAGACGAGTGTCGCTGCGAGCTAGATGTATTGTAAAAGTGAAGGAAAAATATTTTTAGACGAAATACAGGGCTGAAGGCATATTACTTAAATGCATACGCTATGATATATTTTAAAATTAAATTAGTATAATTGGAATTTAGAAAGAATAAAAACCACTGTTATATAATTTTAAAATTCCATAAGGCTTACTTTAAAAATACATTAACTTTCAATTAAAATGTGTAAAAATATCACTTTAACTTTTTCTTCGATGCTCAATAACTTTTGTTGGGTATTGTATCTAAGTTAACTCTCTAGCAGTCTCCTGTCTACTGCGGGAGTACTACAAGTGTAAAGGGAAGCTTCAGACACAAAGTAAATTACCGCCGGGATCTTCGCTCTTCTGGGATTTTATGCCGCGTAGATTGGTAATTAGTTACAGGCGTTTCGGGACAACGTATCTGTCCCATCGTCAAGGGTCCAACAGTCCAAGAAACGGCGGTAACTACCAATCTACGCTGCGAAACATCCCAGAAGAGCCAAGGTGTCATTTACAACGCGGCGTAAACCTGAAACTATGAATTACCATTGCTGTTATCATTTTCCAGGCCTGGAATTTATATAGCTACCTGCAAGCATAGAGGGTTTGTTTACACAAGGCGACGAGAGTGTTGAATTTTGAAATAGCCTACTTCTTGGAAAATGAAATTGGAAACGATGACTGGCAATTTCCTTATATGCGAGATGGCTGTTCTTATATATCTCGTACTAATCAAGGCAGAAAAACACCCTCTTTTGGGGAATTATTTGGTACCGTATGATGTATGACGTTATAAACTAGTTGTCGCACAAAACCGATATCATAACCGAGTTCAGGTGTAGTTAAGTACCTACCGTTGAAACATTCATGTAGTAATAGTAGTAATAAAATCATCAAGCAGCTCTTTAATGTTTCACGTTTGTCTGTGGCTCGTAGGCTTAAAAATGGCTCGGAAAAGTCACAGCTTCCGGTTACCGGTTTTGATGAAAACTTAAACGTCTACACAGGTTGAAGTACACGTGCACAAACACTGATAGCCAGCTCTTACAACTTCTGTTGTGAGAGTGCGTGAAGAATTACTGCCACAGTATGGTGTAATATAGGTTATGTTGTGTGCCCCCCAAATCAAAACATCAGGTAGTCCTAATTGTAATAACATGTTTTGCCAGGGCAAGTTCAAGGTTATTGCATAAGCCGAATGTATAGTTTATAATTAGCGTAACATTGCAATGTATGTTTAGTGCAGTTACGTGGGTGATTGTTGATCGAAGACTGTAGGTAGGGGGACAAGTAGACAGAGGTAGACGCCGGTATTCCAGGGTAGACGCTGTCTGTTTAGGCGCACAGCTTCTGTCAAGTTATTTAAAGCTGTTTTCAACTACGAGACGTTGATCTGAGGGATGACGCACTTTCGTGAACCTGCACAGCAGTTGTTCGCTTCATACGTGTTTATCATTCCCCGGGTTTTCCAACTTGTTTGAGCGCCTACCTAGTGTTGAAAAGCCATTTATTTACCTTCTTGATAGTTCAGATCCACGCTAAAACAAAATTGTTCAAATGTATGAGTGTGGTGTTTTTTGATATTGTGTAATTATGAGCGCCTGTGTTAACTCGGTAAAAATAATCTGGAACAGTAACGCGGCCTGTTTAGATTTGTACTGATAGCGTTTGTGATCGTGGCCACCGACTGTTTCTTCCTTGATCCGCTCTGGGGCTATTGAGTGGTATCTGAACATAAATTTTCATAGAAACTCGACATTGTGCCAACTAACTGACTGGCTGAAAAACAAAGAAACCGTGGAGCAGAGTCTTTATTGAGAAGATAGTTTAGTAGATAGACAAAAGTTTTCCGCAACTAATGGAAACCGAGTGTTCCTTACCGTGTTCACAAGAGCCCGCAACTTTTCCCTACCTGATTCTGAATAATCCAGTCTATGCCCTCCCATTCTGTTTCTTTAAAATTAACTATAATATATTCCTATGTATGCCTGTGGCTTCCAAGCGGTGTCTTTCATTCAGGTATCCCTGCCAAAGCTCTTTATGCATATCTCTTTTCCGCTGTACATGTCTTGTGCCCTCTCCGTCTCATCCTCTTTGATTTGATGACCCGAATAATATATGGTGTGGGGAACAAACCACGAAGCTATGTATGACTTCAGACTTCCGCCGCGAAGTAGGTGAGAACTGCGTTCTTATTACGCAGCGAGTTGTAGTGATCCCTTACCGGCGTATCGGTTCCATCTTCGTAGATGGGACCGATAGGTTGTCCCGAAACGTCGATAAGGAATTACCAGTACTCGCTGCGTAATAACCCAGAAGAACGCAGTTTTCGAATCACCAATCTTTTCATAATGCAGTTTTTCCCAGACCTGTTACTTCTTCCCTCTAAGACTCACATTATCTTCCTCGGGACCCTGTTCTAGAACGCCGTCGGCCTTTGTTCTTCCTCTAGCGCCAAATACCAAGTTTCACACCCATATACCTTTAAAACATAAGGCACATATATACTTTTGTGATTTTGTGCACTTTTCCACCGATAGTTTCCAAATTGGATTGAATAAAATAGGGTAAATTCTCATTTCCAACCTTAATTCTTTATACATATTTTATTCCAAACTAGTTTCTCCTTGTAACGTTTACCGAGTTAGGCTTGAGATTGGTGCAGAAAAATACACAGTTCTTCACGTGACCTGTTCGTTATCGGTGTCTTGTTATGTCCCTGCCTGAGGTCTGCATTGTGTGATAAATATCTTGTGTACTATGAACAGTTTCTCGGAAGATCAATCAATTATTTATATGAGCTTCACGTAAATGGAGCACATATTTGACCAGTAAGCCTACGAAGAAAACTGAAATTTGCGTCACTACTTGCTGTGTAGGTCCGCAATACTGGATTTAAGTATCTAATACTTTGAATTTTGTCCTTATTCTGTATTTGTATGTTTCCGCAGGAAGCAGCGAATATTTCCCCACACAGCATTAAGCATTTGGTCTTTCTGTGATGATTCCCCGTACTTTCTGCGAGCTAAAAACTGACGTTGGTGTATTGTTGTGTATTAGCCTCGTGCTTCAGGGTGTCTGACCATTAGTGATTAGATAAAGAAAAGCAATGACATACCAGTATTTAGAGTAGCAACGAATGTGTTTGTTTGAAATGGACAACAGAAGGAAGGCTGTAGAAATGCATACGTTTATTATTTTGTGTACTTTTCACTCCATGTTTGTACCCAGCGACATCAGAGGAAAGTTATAGTGAAATTGATGAAGCAGTTAATGCCTGCTTTTCAAAAATAGGTTATGGAAGGCATGAACTCGCTTTTTTAAACTTGTGGAAATAACTGGCCCAGCCAGACCTCTCAGCGCAGCCAGCCCAATCGTCTGGGGATCTCTGTGCGCGAAGTGCCTATGCCTCAAGACACAGCCGACTGAGCTGTTTGGTCTGGTCTATCACAGACAACAGGTACATCTCCCCCTCCCCCCTCGCGCCAAAGCACCTGAAGCTGGACACAATTGTAATATGCCAATCGTTATTTTGTGCCTTTTCGTAATGATATTCAATAATTATCTCGTTTGTAGGAGAAAAATACACTTTCAATAACTCAGTTCGGCACTAATTCTTAATTTAATGTTTTCTAACGTATAATTTATTTATCCCGCCTGGCTTGTAGTAGTAAAATTTGCAGAGACTTTGTTGAACAGGTGGCAGGGACGGCGGTGGGGAAGCTTATTTAGATTCCATACTCCAGATGTGAGTACAATACGATTTTTCAGTGACCCAAGGGTCGTATGATGATTGAGTGTAGAGAAGTGGCTTTCAAAATAAGTTTTGCGCCGTATATGGAATTGCAAGACATTGCACTTACATTATTTGTACATGATATTGTGGAACTGTTTGGAACGAGTATTGTGTGCTGAAAAACGGTTTGTATTGGCATTATCAAATTATGACTGTAGAGCTGCCGACGGCTTGGCTTTATTCGTGTGTTTCATTGTGTTACAGTGTAAGGAAAGTAATTACTGCCGTTAGGAAGATATGAACGACAAGACATGCAGTGTACGTATAACGTAAGATTGAGGCGTGTTCTTGCAACCATTGTTGCAGTGGAGGAGTGATAGGTAGTATATGTACAGTGTGTTTGTAGCCTTAGGTATCCAGTGTGCAATGGGCATGAGCCATATCGTTATGTGTGACCTGTCCGGCTCTACACTATTTGTGCACATTTTATCATAAACTGCACGATTTAAAAAAAAGTATTGAACATAAAATATGTATTTTGATTTTATGTATCACTTTTGTCTGAAACGTTTTTCATTCTAAGAAGAACTGAACGATATATGACCATAAATATATATTAGTCGCCATGTAATGTAACCGTTATTGCTGTCAGATACTAAGGAAACTTGAACTTTCTCGTCGCATTTTCGAAAAATACTGATATCGAATTTCATGAAATCCGCCCAGTGGGAGGCAAGTTCCATGCGGACAGACGTGACGAAGCTAATAGTCGCTGTTTGTAGTTTTGCGAAAGCGCCTGAAGTGCCACTGAAAAACTGCGGGAAGTAGTGAAATGTATGCTATCTCTTTTTCGTATTGTAGTCGTATTTATTTCAACAATACAGTTATGTATTTGCGTGAAAGCCAGTTTCGTGTTATAAGGGACAAGATACATTTTGGAAAAGACGTATGCACATAAGCCTGTTTCCATTGGTCTCTCTTAATGTTTGTTGCGGTATCCTGTAAACACTTGATGTACATTTCAGCAGCGTACTTACGCTGCAATTGAACATGGCTTTCGAAATTCTTTTCATTCTTGTAGAACGTCCCCGCAGGATGTCTCTAGAAGTGCCTGCAATTAGTCCAACTGCGGAACTATTGTACAGACATTATAAACCAAACGCACATTGTTTTTCATACGATGTCGTAACTTGCATGTGCTCGGCCCTTTCGTGACTGAAGCTCATCTGCCTACGAGTTGTTTATAAGTTCTGTTTTCTTCTCACAGAAAACATTACGTCTCAGTCACAAAGGCTAACCTAACCAACTTATGTTAGGTGTATAGTTACCACATTGCTTTCAAGGGCCAAGAAAACATCTTTAGCCCCACGGGCGTAGCTGGATGGGGTGTGGAGATGTTGGAGTGGCCACCTCGGGCGGCAGGTTGCAAGGGGCAGCAAAATAAAAAGTTTAATTTTCAGCGCTTGACAAGTTTTGAATTATTACGCCATGTGAAAGGAAATTCAATAAGTAATTGTAGTTCTTTGAAAGTTAATAATTTTCACTAAGTAGCGACCATCGCTAGTTCTCGCCCCGGATACCGAAAAGTGTAGCTACGCCACTGGTAAGTGTACGTGTTGCTTAGTGTCGCGAGAGATGGAAATTCCAGCAGATCCCTGTTTGTGTACCAAAACACACACACACGGAGACACATGCTTCCTCTGCTTCTTTCATTCAGAGCCATTCGACAATTAACATCTCATCAGAATCGATAGATCGTGATTTTAACCAATCAGTTTATGTGTTAAAATAATCGTTAATTCAAACTGGTCGCAAGCTTTGCAAAACACATACTATTGATGAGTTTGTCGGTTATCGATAATAGCAATAATCGGACTGGTGTGTAATGACTGGGCTAGTGTGTTTGTTGGAACATGACTGATCGTAGCTGTAGTTTAGATCTTGTTGTCTAGCGGGCCTGTAGAGTAAACATTTATATGCATAGGTAAACATAAACATTGCCATTAGTAGATGGGGCAGGGGAATTTCCAACGTATGTGTTGGCGTAGTGATGCGTTATTTGGTATCATCGTACCAGTTTTTCGCAACCTGTTTGGTTGGTAATGGCCATACAGGGCATCCATTACCGCGGTTTTCCTACAGTTTCTCAGCAGTTGACACTGTGGAATAGGATCGATATTTACACGTAATGCATGATGTAGTCAACTGTCTCCTGCAGTTCGCTGCGAACATTATTTCTTCACACGAAATATAGAAAAGATTGTGATTTGCAGATCTGTTTCTATGAAATATGGTCTTCGGTAGTTGTACATCATTAATTTAACTTCGGGTTATATTGATTTGGTCATTGTTAGAGCTGACCTTTAGAGAAGGAATTCTCGGACCTAAGGGCACGTGATTCTGCAGGTGGGTCGTAAACTTAAAAAAAAATTAAACCTGCAGGTATTTGTTTAAATGTTTTACCGGTATTTAGGGGCGGGGGGAGACCCAGTAGTTGAGCTGTTGTGCCATATCGTTGATGCTGTAAAGTCGTAGAAATTTTCATTGCGAAGTTTCAGGCCTTCTGGCATATTATGCTGTAAAGGTGGATGAGTGGTTCCTGTCGTTTCGAATGTTCGTAATGTCTTCATCTGCTGGATCTTGGACTATTTGATCCTGAAGATGTCGACAGCACGGTCGTTCGAAACGTCCAGAATTACTTTCCCAACGGCAAAGCGTCACAAACCAGAAGACTTGAATCTTCAGCAATACTGCTGTGAGAACCTCATATCTCGCAGGTTTCATTTTTGCCTGATACGTGGAAATACCGTGAATTTTGTCGTGTATTTTTGTGCTATAAATCTGCGGCGATTTGCTGGGGGTATTGAGCATGTACTGGTACTTCTTGTATCTCGTGGTTAGTGTGAGTACGGTTTTGGGTCGCAGAAGAAAAGTTTATGCTTTGACTTGGTATGAGGTGATATTCACATACGGCGGTCTCACTCTGAAATTTAGAATTTATTAGTTTAGTTTTAATTGCGTTAGGCTGCTGTTTTAGTTCGGGTTGTAGAGAATTCATCACGCAATTACTTTAAATGTCGCTGCATTTCAGAGTACGAACATCATACTAATAGGCCCACTTGATACCATAGTCTGAAGCTTAGCCAGTATTGACTCCTTATCTAACGTGACGCCCAAATGGAAACTACCGTATTTCCCGTCTCATAAGACGCTACAAGTAATAAGCCGCACCGTATAAGTAGGAATGTATTTTTAGAGATTTTTTAGCCTACTTCTGTAAAGATTCATCGTCCTGCTGTAAGGTGCTTGGTGATATCACGGGACTTATTTTAAGGAAAAGTATGTCTTATGAGGCGGGAAATAAGGTAAATCAGTTTTGTTTGAAGCAACATAAATTATAGGATATAGAATGCTAGTCCCACTAATTGAAACGTTTTAGAAATTAATATCAGCATTATGTAGGTCTATTATGAACTAAATTGAAGAGAATGTTGTATGGCAGTGTGAAGTCTAGAATCTGTCGTTCATTCGTTTTTACACTGAAATGTTTGTATCTGCATTCCTTGAGCGTCAGTGCCATTACCGTGTGCAGTTTCATAAAGGTCGTATGTGCTACGTATGTGTTCTCTCTTCATTCTTGTAGAACATTGACAAGAAATCGGATTTAATTATAGATTTTATTGTTAACTGTGCATATGCCGGCATCACGGTTAAGTGATGTCATGTACAGCCTGTAGGAGTGGAGAATATTGACTACTGGGTAAGCTGGATGACGTGTATCCACGCATATTATAAATTGTGACTGGCTCCCCTCTGCTTTCTTCTCAATCTAGCGACTGAGATGAAATGAAACAAAAACAGTGGGGCCACAAAAGAGGGACAAGTTATGACGAGTAACTGGAACGTTAACCGCGATATCTGTGGTGTCAATTAATTACACACCTGCTGTTCTGTGTAATGACGGAATGTCGTCAAAAGTTGCATGGGACCGGTTCTCAGTCTTCAGGGTAACTCTGCATCATACGTTCTTGTGCTCTTAACATTGTTTCTTTGCAGATTTGAGACTGATTTTGAAATTGTGCTGTTAGTGTAACGTCTAGTCTGTTGAGTAGACTGCAGAGGAATTTCTGACAGGGGCCGGCGTTCAGGCCGGCGGGGGAATTCACCAGGCCTCTTATTCCTTGAACGAGGAGCCTTTTTCTACCGGAGGAAAGCAGCCGGGAGCCAACCACTCGTTTCCATCCATTGTCGGGGTTAAGAATGCGTGGAACCGTGGCTCTGATACCCTACATTCTTTAATGGCTTGGTGTTCAGTTCAGCACAAGGGTAGCGTTACCTTTTTTGTAGGAACCTCATCCTAAATATTGTATTACTTGCTGAAATGTCGATATAATCTTCAGTTCTCACTCGACACTAGAACCTATACAATTGAACGAATGTCGTCAGTCAGTGAAGCTAGCTGCACACTAAGGAAGCGTGAAACTTCAAACAAGAAGCTGGAAATTTGTTCCGCTGCACGCACTGACTGCTGGGGCATGTTTACTGCCAATAGTGACGTCGCTGGGCGCGGTTGCTGTACTTTTTGATCATATAGCGGTAGAAGTGGGCGTCAGTACTGTTTTTTTAATTGGTTATCAGGAACTCTATGAACACTGAAAAGTAACAGCACCCGTTAGTTGAATTACACGTTTAGACTGAGGTATACGCTCTTCTGGGACGTTTCGCGTCGGTGACTCAGTTTGTTACCGACGTTTCGGGACATTTTATCAGTACCCTTTGTCATGGGTCAAGCATTCCTAGAAGAGTGCCGGAGCAGGCGCGTGCAATGTGACTGGTGTTTGGCTCGCACGGAAGGTGATGGGAAACAGTCAGGTGATTGGAGCACTGAGGACGGTTATTAAAATCATTTGAGGTGCCGGAGGGATGTTGCTTGTCTTCAGAACTTGCAGACAGGCTGTGGGCCCAGTGGGTACCGGTGTTCTTTTCCGGGGACGAAGAGACCGGAGCGTGAAGTTAACCACTTACCCCCATCTAATGCCAAGGTTAAGAATGAGTGGAGCTTTAGGCCGGTTTCACTCCCCCTGTATGCCTTTATGGCGTGGACAGGGAAAACGTACCCTTTTTTAAAATTTGGATGTGGTGAGGTGGGGAAGGATGTCGGTCGCAGGTCACTGCGAAGCATTTCGTAGCGCTGACGCAGATACACGCGTGATGTGGAATTTACGCCAAAGATTGTCTTTGAGACGCGTGCAATCTAGCACCAGTGTCGAGTTTATCCTCAGCTCATGCCTTCTGCGTGTTTTTGTATACTGTAAAATAAACCTGTTGCTGGGAACGTTTTCGTATTTTGTAAAATTGTTTTCATGTGTGGGAACTAACAGCCGGAAATTTTCAGCTCGACGTTACGATGGCGGTTCTTCTAGAAACTGTTTACCTTGTGTGTCACACAGAAGTCTGCACAGACTGCAGGTGAGTCATGTAGATTTACACAACCGCTGCAATGGGCAGTGTGCCAACGATTCGGCGAGGGCCTGGTGTGTGCAGCCTGCAAAGCAAGCTGACGGGAATTCGCTAAATACTGCACTTGTTTACGGCGAGGGCATAGTACAGTACAAGCCAATGTTGAAATTTTCATCTTGCTTAATTATCATGTATGACGCTCATTGCGTCTTATTGGTGTTCGTCCAGTTTACGGAGTCACGGAAAGGGAATTCAGTCGAAAATATCTACCTAGTTCAACGACGTCACACATCAGACGACTGATACGTACACCCACCGTATAGCTTCCTCTCCCCGTCTTGCTGTACAGTGAACTTGCTGGCGGTTTTTTTTTGTGAATGGCACAACAACCCCTAGTGGGTCAGGGCCTCCTAGTTATCGAGGTTTTACGATCACACTCAGACACACCACAGTCGGTAGGACTCCACTGGACGAGTGATCAGGCCCACGCAGAGACCTCTGCCTGACAACGCACGAGACAGACATCCATGCTCCCAGAGGGATTCGAACCCACAATTCCAGCAAGCGATTTGCCGCAGACCCACGCCTTAGGACTGGTATTGGCGAACTTACGTAATTAGATTTATCAGATCATGCGTTTCACACTACAGGAAAGCCAAGTTGTGAAGTCAGTAGGAGCATGCTAGATGACCGGAGTTCGTACCGAGAGGGACAGGGATTTTGCTTTTTGCATTGTCCTGACCGAGGGCATCCAGTCTTCTTATGGAGTGTTCACCAAGGTCACATTCTCCGGAGTTCAAGCGGTTGGGGCGTGAAGCTGACCACCCAGCTCCATATAGTGCCTATGTTCTTAATGCCTGGTGCCATACCTCCAGTTCCCATTCTTCACAGCGTGGTATTAAGGACGACAGCTTGATCTTCATTGTAGATTTCGTAGTCTTTGTATCGTCGTACGTTGTCAGTAAGAGTGCAATGCTCTTAGCTAACGGTACGACTCAACACTTTAAGTGGGACCCATCGCACTGAAGACGACACGATATGCGCACGACGGGCAGATGCAATAGGGTGATGATCACTCAGCATGCTGTGTCGTCTGTCTCTTAGTCGTAAGCATATCGCCACAGAAGACGGAAGTCTCACGGGCGTCTGAAATACTTTCCTAATTTATGCAGGTGCGATTGAGGAGGCAAATGTTAAACCTGTTGAGCCTGTCTGCTCAAGAAAGCACAACATTTGAAACCTACGTGTGTCGTCCTGTAAATTGATCTGGATCTGTCACGGTCGTGGTCTGTCTGCAATGAAAGTTCTCGGAGTTCCTTGCTGTTGTTGAAGTATGGTGAAGGCAGTACATTCTGCTTGTTACGCAAAGTGCAGTACCCTTTAACCCTTTGAAGACTGAAATTAATCAATATTATTCTAGTCTGATTTTTCTACGTGATAGGAAACATTTACCGTCTCCATTATAAAGACCATGTATGCTGTAAACGGCAGACCTTCTGCTATTATAGCCTTCAAGATGAACACTTGTAGGATACGTGACATTTCACGATAATCTGAGATTCATTTTAATTTTAAGTCCTGCGCCGATCTTGGACTTGCAAGCCTTACAATCAAATATTTTCAACATCGCATGTTCCATGAGCTTGTTAATGTAACATGGTCTGTTGGTGCTGGTCGCGGGAAGTTGGCAGTAGTGAGTGACTGATAGAGCATTATGTCTTGGACGTTTCAATATAGGCCTATTTGAGACACGTGATGTTTTGAGGGTCCTTATTAACTTCTGATATTGCTATCGCTCTCTGTAACGAATTGTTTTATATTATGGTATGGGCCGTCAAAGAGGGTATTGTGGTTACTCATTTGAGTTTGGGTCCATCAGACAGCCTGGAGGTGCGCGGTTTGCTGTTCTCACAGAGGTGCTGATGAATATTAAGTCTGAGGCCATGTGACGCTGACGTTTCGGAGGGGCGTGCTTTCCCCCATCCTCAGTGTCCAACAATCAAAGGAAGTGGATTGTCCAACCCTGAAGATAGAGGTAGCAAGCTCTTATGAATCGTCTGCAACTACTTACAGTTTGCATGGTTCACACAACCAAGCGGGCTTGACTCTTCAGTATGGAGGTGCTTCATGAAAGTGCTGCTTAAAAGTGTCTTCATGCTCAAAGTTGCGGTGTAATGCTTAGAGCTTTTGTTTTATATTTGGGAGGCCCGGGGTACGAATATCATTTCGGCGATCGGCCATTGGTGTTCTTCGTGGGTTTTCTCAGTCACCGCAGGTACTTACCGAGACTACCGGAAGGGGGTATTGCAGCTGGATTCCAAGTTGTTACAAAGTCGACATGCGCAGTCAATCTGACATTCGACACTGTAAGTCACATGCAGTTGAAAAGCGTCCTTATATAGCACGGAAATATAAGCCATCATGTCTGACCCTTCTGAACGCAGTGGTTACTATACTACCGATTTATTTAATATTAAGGAAATCAGCGCTTTTTAGGAGTTTGTTTATGTTTGTTATGATTTTTAGGGTACAAACATAAAGCAGTCCCGTTACAGGCCTGGACTGGCCCTGAGGGTTCCAGGAAGTTAGATTCCCAAATTTCATGACAACGGCACAGGATGGTGGTAAGGTTGTCAGCCTTACACACCGGCCGCCTTTACCCCCAGGAAATACTTCTGGTACTCATTTCTGAGAGGCTGAGTCGACCCCAGGGCTATAGTGCGATCGGAAAGATTTTATATCAATGAAAAATTCCAATGACACCAGCTGGGATCGAACCAGCGACCTTCCGATTTTTAGCACGGCTACCGCGGTCCCCATGATTTTTGGGGTAATCTGCGGTTATTTCCCTAAATCACGTTTGTCGGTTGACCTTTTTAAAGGGGGCTGTGTATTTTCTGTGACAGAGTGACTTTTTAATGTCGTTGAGATGAACATCAGCATTCAGAGGGATAAATTAAGAGAATCGTGTGGAAGGGTGTGATAAAACTTTAACATCTTTGTGTGTCCTAAAGAGATGGTTCTCCGTGGCAGCACTTAGGAAAGGACGACATGGTGTTGGGAAAGACAGCAGAGCAGGTTACGTGAATTATTTATTGCAGTACACTGTAGTGTCGTTTGATTGATTTCCCATAAATACCCGGTGCAATGAAATGCTAGATACATTATTGGAATAGTGACTGGATGGTCTGAGTTACGTTCCAGCACTGTCATTGCATTTGTATTTGCTGCTCGTACGAAGTATATAAATGAACTTGTAGTGGGGAGGTATGTTTGTCCGGCCACACATGTTAAGTCCGAAACAACTCGACAGATATGTATGAAGTTTGATGTTTGGCTGTACATTTTTTGTTGTTGTTTTTTTTGTATTAAAATATTACTGACTTATCAGACTAATTTCAGTGAGTTTTTTTTTTTGGGGGGGGGGGGCCTTTAACGTGTGCCGTTTTTTTCTTTGGGGGTGGTTCCCTGCGCGTTCCGGTATATGGCTTCCAAC
>Ga0136643_10005284_pt1 | contig 18141 bp, 10 predicted proteins | sample TergutLab28metaG_FD_96883 | JGI IMG/M metagenome (GOLD analysis project Ga0136643, IMG submission 96883) | Labiotermes labralis P1 segment gut microbial communities from Petit-Saut dam, French Guiana - Lab288 P1 (version 3) (version 3) | ecosystem: Host-associated > Arthropoda: Insects >...
ACACACACACACATAGATCCATGGTCACAACAACGGCAGTCATGAAATTACGCTGTACTTTAGAATAGGTTGGAAGACTTAACAAGCGTCAGTGTTTACGTAGGTTGGGTGGTGTGGGATTGTGTACGTTCGGACATGGGTTGATAAAGACTTTAAAAAAATGAAGGGGTTAGAGTAACGTAGAAATGTAGGCGCGGGTTGAAACCATGACCTAAGTGTCTGAAAGAGAACAATAGTGTTTTGCTTGAGCGAGAATTCACATTTCAGGTGTTTCTACTCCACTCTGAATGGGTGCTAGTTAAATAGAGGATTCATCCATACCGGACCTGGAACGCTGGATTGTACAGCCCGTAGCCCAATGACTATATCGACGATAGTGTCATGAGGGGTTTGATTTTTTCTCTGCGAGTTTAAATTTAGTATTAGAAAGCACATACATCTCGGCAACTGGGCGTCATATGTTTTAACATAGAAGGTCGTAACGCAAATACGTCAGAAGTAATGCTCAGTCATATATTGTAAAATAGAAGACCGTAACGCAAATACGCCAGGAGTAATGTTCATATTCCGTATGTACTGTATTATGCACATGGATGTGTAGGATGTATACTTCAGTTTTAAGTAAATGTGATAGTTTTTTATATTTTATGAATTTATTCTTAAGTACAGGATATGTGAGAATATAAATGGAGTGTATGAAAATGATGAACCCACATAAGATACCTGTACTACAAAATGCAAGTCGAGTTTTTGAAAACTGTTGCATACATATTTTGCCAGTTGCACTTGGGAAAAAGAGAATGTCACTCTTTCAGACACAAATTAGAAATCACGGTGGAATATGTGTTTCAAAATTGGTTGCAACAAATTGCAATCTTACACATATTGTACTGGAAGATTCAATTGTAAAGGATTCAGAACGATGTGTTAGACTCCTGAATAGTATGAATGTAGATACCAATACAGCAGTTAAAATTGTGGGGACACAGTGGATTAGTAAGTGCTTGAAAGACTGTATGTGTGTGGACACAAAAGAATTTGAACTGTCTGTGGAAAAAATAACTGATGAATTTAACACACAATCTAACAGCCAACCTATTTATGGAGATGGCCATGTAAATAAAGATCAAGATTTATGCACAATGAAGAGTGATATAGGAGACTTTGCTACCCTAACAGTGGAACATTCACCACCTAAGAAAATGAAACCTGCAGCATCAGAGGTACACTTTCTTATTTATCATTACGTTAGGCAAATTATTAGATGGTAGAAATTGCTGCAACATAGGATGCATTTGTACGTTTTAATGCTCTTGCCCATTGGTTGTGTGACACAAAACAGTTCAGTTGCTGCAAATGAGTGTGGTGGAGGCTGACATGAGAATGAAGTTTGTAGTCTATTTTTATTAGATCCTCTAAATTGTGACATGCTTTCTAGTACCTGCAGGTATGACATTAATTTTCTGGCCACTGCCCTCACTGGGAAATTCAGTCCTGAAATTTTTTAGTTACTTTCAAAAAATGATTGTGAGAAGTAACTCAGTTGCATTAGGTCTCTCTCTGTCCATATGATGCAGAATAACTTCTTCTGCACAGATTTTTATAAAACTTGGTATTTTGGAATGTTGTGAGTTATTGTTGAGGCAGTTCAGCTTTGGTTAAAACTGGAAAAACTTAATGGACCCTACAGGGAGACCTAGATGAGCAGGGTCCTTCTTTAAATGATAGCTGTTGTTTGTTGCTTCCTGTTTAGCAGTGCATGTAGTGTGTGGGTAGTCAGCTAAGTGGGCTACATGAATTGGACAAGCAATCCAACCAGGGTTTGCAGCCAGTAGTTGGAATAATGACCTTGTATTTTTTAACACGAATCATGTATAGGCCTACCCATTGTACCACCACCCCTCCACCCCCCAACACACATGCGCATGCACACACATATGATTGTCATGAATGCTTGTAGACTGCATTAAAAAGAGGTGTTTGTACTTCTGAAGCAGTGCTCCTTTAAAATAGGACTTTGGAACTTCATTCCTGACTGTTTTTACATGCCTTCAAAGGTGGATCCATGTTTTGTGGGGCCTGAAAGCTTATTCAATTATTGAGGCTGTCTTAAAAAAAAAAGAAAGGGATACAATATTACAAATACAAAATCAGGTATTAAAGTTAATATTTATTTAGGGCCCTGCCCAGAGCCTTGGAAGGGGCCCAGGGTCCTGAGGCTTAAGCTTCATTAGCTTCACAGTAAACCAGCCCCTGCTCACAGTACGTGTTCTCTGCATTCTAGCCATAGTAGCAGCATTTCAATGAAGTGTCACTGTAATACTTCTGTACAGATGGACAGAAAACTCATAGTCTGTGTTGTGTGAAAAGTGGAGAGGCAGATTTAAGATTATTTGTGTTTGGGTTTTGCTTGAAGTCTTCAGTTGTGTTAAAAACTAACATTCACAAATTGAAGATATACATGCAGTAAGAGAGTGAACACAAAATGACTGTCATGTTGTGTATATTTCCTAACTTGTTCAACGTCTGACCTTCGATTGAAACATTTTTTCCATTAAATTGAATTCTAAATATACAATAACTCATTGTGCAGAAATCTGTATGCTCACCAACATCAAGTAAGCCAAGAGCAAATTCGGAATGTAATCATTTGGTGATAGCAGAGCTTCAGAAGTTGGCCAATGCATTCCGTAGTGCTGGTGATCAGTGGCGAACGTATGGCTATGAGAAGGCCATCAGTGCCATCAGGGCTTATGGTTCAGAAATAAGGAGCTATGAGGTGAGATGTCCAGAGTGTTGTTAAGTTAATGTGCCTTATGTCCATCAAAGTTGATTTGGTATTAAAGAATGTGATTCTTAAAGTTATCTTAGTTTAATTGTAATAACGAGGAACTTATGATCTGTACTGCTCACCCAATATTGTTTGGGTGATAAAATTGAGAAGAATGAGATGGGGAGGGAGGCATGTAGCGCGTATGGGGGAGAGGAGAAGCGTATACAGGGTTTTGGTGGGGAGACCTGAGGGAATGAGATCACTTGGGAGACCCAGGCATAGATGAGAAGATAATATTAAGATGGATCTTCAGGAAGTGGGATTTGGGGGGTATGAACTAGATCGAGCTGTCTCAGGATAGGGACAGGTGGCGGGCACTTGTGATTGCAGTAACGAACCTTAGGGTTCCATAAAATGCGGGGAATTTCTGGACTGGCTGAGGAATTGTTAGCTTCTTAAGGACTGTGCTCCATGGAGTAAGTGAGTTAATTGTAATTTTATTAGGTATTAACTTTTTCTTGAACGTATTTGTGTAATTTGAGGTAAAATTCATATAATTTGTGCATCTTCTGTAAAGTAAATTGTCATGAAATGATAGATAAATGACTTCATACCACATAAACTTGCCTATTTTATGTGAAAGTACAAAACAGCCTTTATTTCTCCATACATGAGATCAGATTCTGATGTTCTGAGAAGTGTGGAGTGGATTAATTCTCTAGTCTGCTGTAGTAGCACATTTGAATGGAAGCATCACGATATGCTCTCAATGTAATATAATATTGTATAGTGTACGTCAGCACAATCACTTTATTATATAAGGTAATACAAGGCTACATGTTTCGACTATAACCTAGTAACACAACTGTTAATATAGGACTAAAGGTGACTAGGTTACAGTCGAAACATGTAGCCTTGTATTACCTTATATAATAAAGTGATTGTGCTGACGTACACTGTATAATATTATATTAGGTAGCACATTTATTTTAACACTTGTCTGTTTTCAAACAATTCACAGAGTCAGTGAGTGCATTCATCTTACTTTATTTGAATTAATTGTGATACCTTATCTGTTTAGGCCTTTTTTTTATTTTATTGATTTGGGTTCCTTTTTGCATTTATTTAGGAAGCAGTGTCAATACCTGGTGTGGGCTCAAAAATAGCAGCAAAGGTTTCCGAGTTCCTGGCATCAGGACGCCTTCGTAAGGTTGATGAAATATGTGGTAGTGAGCGAAGTCAGGTAGTGGAACTCTTCACCAAAGTGTGGGGTGTTGGTCCAGCCACTGCACAAAGCTGGTTTCAGCAGGTAACATTAATGATTTGTAGATTATGTAATGATAAGTTCTTCTTTCCCTAATTCAGTCTTGGGGGGTCCAGCAGGTTAGGTGTTTCTTGCACTAATTCAATCTAAGGGGTCCAGCAGGTTAGGTGCTTCTTTCTCTAATTCAGTCTTGGGGGTCCAGAAAGTTAGGTGCTCCTTTCTCTAATTCAATCTAAGGGGTCCAGCAGGTTAGGTGCTTCTTTCCCTAATTCAATCTACGGATCCAGCAGGTTAGGTGCGTCTTTCCCTAATTCAATCTACGGGGTCCAGCAGGTTAATTGCTTCTTTCCCTGAAAGTGGAAAAAAGAGCCCGCTTTCAAAACATTTTGATTCTCTAAAAAAAAGTCCCAAAATACAAAGACTATGTCAGTGAACTTTAGTCATGCTGTGTTCTCACCTTTGCATATCTCGACACACAAAGATGGGACTGATACGTTGTCCTGAAATGTCGGTAAGGAATTGCCAGTCTACACCACATAATATCTAAGGTGAGTGCAGAACTCACATGAAGATTTGGCGATGCAGGCCTTAGTTTGACTCCACACGGTCCCCCACTTCGTACACAAATTGAAGATGACCTGACATATGTAAGTGCCAAATAAAAGGAAAGAACTTTGTTTTGCATTTGAGTGAATACGGTATATTCTTGAAATTGATGTTCATTGTTGGTATGTTAATCTTGCAATTAAGGGTCATTGAAGAATAATACTGAGAGCCAAATCATGTAGTCACAAGTGCCAACTGACCTGGATTTCTTATCACCTGGCTTCACGTTGGACACACGGTCACGTCCTGTTCCATATAGCATTTAAGTGCTAACAATTTGGATTGTGTGGCTTGTGTAGTGAGTGCATGTATAGTAGGATTTAAACGTAATTGAACTAGTGTATGTTGCCTTAGCCCATCAAGGCATATAGCAGTTGTAAAAACTATGGAAGCCCAAGTTAGTTGATACATTTTAATTCCTCCCTTCATTAAGAATGAAAATTATAAATGTATGCAGGCGTTAAGTTAAATATAGTATACAGGTAGGCATTTTCATTGTGTGGCGTGCTGTATATGTAAAGACTAGTTATCATTTACACAACTGTTCATTACTTCACCACTTATATGGGAAATAAAAGGTAGGTAGGTAGGTTCTCCCTAGAACAGGCCACGAAGATCCAGGGGGGGAGTACAGGTATAACTCTACTCTTTCTTTAACCTCGGTGCTACATGCAGGTGGGTGGTCAACGCCACGTTTCGGCCGCCTTACCTCTGGGAAAGAGACCCGGTACCCATTGTACAGTAGGCTGGGTGGGCACCAGGGCCAGTGTGGATGGGTGCAGAAAATCTTATCCCCAACAGGATTCAATCCCTGGAGCGTCCAGCCCATAGCAAGTCACTATACCGACTGAGCTATCCTGGCCCATATATAGGAAATAAAAGCTTAACACAATATGAGTGTTGGAAGATGTAATACTGAATCTGACCGCATTTATACTTTAGTATGAATGAGTGACCTAGTGATGGCCTGAATGTGTTCAGATTTAACTTGTTTCTCATTTCTGGTATGTTTTACAGTAATAAACAGCTTCTGAATTATAAACCTTATATACAGTTAATGTGTATAACATGGTGATCCAAAGGAAGCTTTGTTACAGGGCTTTCGAACACTCGAGGACTTAAAAACCAAGGCAAACTTAACTAAGCAGCAGAAGATTGGACTAAAACATTTTGATGACCTAGAGGACAGAATGCCAAGAGAAGAAGTGGAACAGATTGCAGCTTTGGTGCGTAGGACAGCCATAAATACTTGTAGATTGCCTTGTGTACATGACAGTTGGCCACAAGCCTTATCGATCACTTCTAGGAAAAGTCCAGAGTCAGTTGGTGAGGTGTTGTACCATCTTGTTTTCAAGGTTGAAACAGCTGCATTGTTTGTTGAGCCAAAAGTGAACGTTGAGTTGTGTGGCTCATACCGCAGGGGCAAGACGACTTGTGGTGATGTTGATATCCTAATAATGAAGCCAGACGATATACATACTGATATATTGCCATGTCTGCTGCAGCAACTCAAAGAATCAGGTACAGCTTAGTAATAATTATACAGTAAGGTAAATCAGTCCCATTACAGGCCCGAGGTTCCCAGAGGGTTCTAGGAAGTTAAGATTTCCAGATTACATGGCAATGGCCCAGGATGGTGGTAAGGTTGTCAGCCTTACGCACTGGCTGCTTTTTACCCCCAGGAAATACTCCTGGTACTCATTTCTGTTAGAGGCTGAGTCGACCCCAGGGCCATAGTGCGATCGGAAGGATCAGTAATTATACAGTGCTTCACTAAAATATTTGTGTTCTGTAAGTACAGTATTTATTTCCTGGAATTATTCTGCTTATTTTGTAATTTCATTTTTAATTTTTCAGATAGAATCACATTCATACACATTGATTTCAGTAGTTTGTAAATGTTCAGAAAAAAAACTGGTTTTTTTTTCTTTAAATTTAATTGAGTGCTTTTTGACAACCATTCACAGACATGGGACAGTTAAATTAGGTTTTGCTCCACTGTTTCAGGTTCAGTTGAATTGTAATTGTCAGAATTTCACCATTTCACTTAAATAGTCATACACCCTAATAAAATTAACATCTTATGTTTATTGGACCATGCATCATCTTGATAGTTGAATAAAGAGAGACCAACATGATGTCACTTGCTTTATTATTTCATTATTTAATGCTCAGCACGTTTCGGATGTTAATACATCCATCCTCAGGAGCTTGTGACTTATTTGTTGAGTTATTTCATGGGTTGTATTGCTCTGGTACAATATGTGTTGGTGTTACGTTGTGGTTTGGCTGGGGTGGTGTGGTTTTAATTGTACTCGTACATTTTGTGCTGTGTAAACGATAATGGTCAACACCTCATAGATTTTGCAGCAAGTAGACATCGTTTCCTGGCAAGGAAGTGCTTAAACAGACTTGGGTTTCCCCAGATGGTATGACATCTCATGAAATAGATCATATCTTCATAGAAAGATGGAGGAGTGGTGGAGTAGACCACATAGAGGTATTTTTTGATAACTGAAGTATGGAATAGAGAACAAATGCCTAGTGATTGGCAGAAAAATATTATCTGCCCAATCTATGAAAAAAAAAGGTGACAGTAGTATGTAATAACTGTAGAGGCATTTCACTTTTACATGGGCCTGTAAATTATTTACATCTATAATGTGAGATATGCTAGAACCCTTCAGGAAGACCCAGTTGACCATGGATCGCATATCTATGGTTAAGCAAATTTCAGAGAAATCTTGGTAGAAAAACAGAGATTTGGTCCAAATCTTCACTGACTTCCAGCAAGGATATGATTCAATGGATGATGCTGTGACTGGACATTGTGAGGAAGTTTGGAATCCCCTGAAAACTTGTAAGTGTATAAGAATTAACTGCAAAATACAGACAGAATTGAGACATTTCTTTGAAGTAAATCATGGTTTGAAGCAAGGAGACAGGGATGGCCCCCACTCCTTTTTAACCTAGTACTGTAGAAGGTCATCAGACAGTTGAGTATTGACACAAGAGACACATTGGAGTATAAATCAGTGCAGAGGGTTGGTTAAGCGAACGATGGGTAAATCCTTAAGAGCAGTAAAGAAAGTTTTTTATGATCTGAGCACAGAAGGGAGGACGGTTGGCCTTAATATAAATGAGTCAAAAACAAAGTAATTAATACAATAAGAAGAAGAAAAAGGGCAAGTAGAACAGCGGATCAACCTTGGTGATTACAGTGCAGTGGTGCTGCTGATTTTATGTACTGGGATGCTCGCTTAACCAACAAGACTGAAGAATTAGTAGCAGTACAGGCATGAATCCAAGCTGCCAGTAGGTCCTATTTCTCCGTCTTTTCTCTAATGAGATATCGTGACATCAGTTTGTAAAGTCTGAGTAATATCATATAACATCCTCATTTGGAGTATTATGGTGTATTGTAGCCAAGAATGTACTCTCCCTAAACAAACCATGAAGAAAATAAATTTGTATTAAAAAAAATCCTCCTAAAGATACTTGGACCTACCCTTTCACATGGATGTGGATAAAGAGATTCAAGTTGGTCATGTTATAAGGACAGAAGACTACTTCATCCCAATGAAGAATTTAGGAGGTAGTTTCAGCAGAAAAAGGCCAGTAGGAAGACCATGAAGCAGGTGGGAGAAGAATGTACAGAAGGACGCAGTCTTCCTGCTCCATATGCAAAGTTGGAAGTTGGTGGCACAAAATAGAGTTAGAGGAAGAAAACTTGGGAGGCCATGACCTCAATGTGGGTCGAAGCGTCATGCAAGAGAGAGATCTGTGTGTTTCTAAGTATTTTCAGCATTTTGCTATCATTTTTGCCTTCACTTTTATTGAATGACATTAAATATTACACAGCTGGAAAAGTGCTGTTCCATTTAAGAGACAAAAATTACATCTCTTCTTTTTCTGTCTCTCTTTCCCTTCATTTTAAGTAGGTTTCATCACAGATGACCTTGTTAACCTAGAAGTAAACAGGAATCACAAGAAGTATCTTGGGGTCTGCCGTCTACCTGGAGAAAACCAGAAGGTAACATCTGTTCATTGTCTTGATAAAAATCCTTCTGTTTTCGTATTTCCTTCTATCTTCTGTGTTGGTTATTGTTAGGAACATGAACATGCAGCCTCAGTAGTAAAACAGATATATGTCATGTAATTTTATCTTTTTCACTTAGTCTAATATTAAAGGGTCCAGTTACTGTGTATATTATGTTTGAAGTTTAATATGTGTGTCATTGACTTCACTTCACTTCACTTATTTGAACCACTTCTGCTGATAGGTGTGGAGGGTTTACACAGAGCTTTCTGTCACTCACAGTGTTAAGCTGTAGCTCTTACTCTGTTCCATTACATTCCTCCTCCTTTCAAAATCCCCTGTTCTAGCTTTCCAGACCATTTTGGGATATCTCTCTTTCTCATTCATAAAGCGTGCCCAAACCATCTACATTGTGCTAATTCTTTCTTTTCTGTGAAGGGCATTATTTGTAATCCTGTTCTTATTGTGTGATTCCTGATCCTCTCTCTTTTAGTTTTCCCCTCTATTTTCCCCTAAATCTCTCATTTTTGGTGGCTTGCAGTTGACTATTGTGTTTGGAGTACCAAGGCCACAGTTCACCAAAGTTATTTATTCACCAACAAATGCACAAGTAATTGTCTTAAAAATGATATTAAAATTTACATTAAAATTAGCATTGTTCTTAAGACGGTCACTTGTTCATTTGTTGGTGAATAAATAACTTCAATAATTTCAAGATGCATGGTATGAATGTAAAAAAAAAAAGAAAAGGAAAGCCATGATTCATATCCATATTATTGTGATATGTGTTGCTCTGGTTGGTTTTGTTTTTCTTGTTACTTCTGTTTTGTTCACTATATTTTGGTGTAACGTATAATAAAGTCTTCCTGCTGTGTAATAGACATTAAGTCTTTATTAAAAACTTTATGTAAGAAATATAGAATTTCATTGTTTGAGGACATTTCATTTCAAGCAATGTCTAGGAAAAAAGTGAATACATGAGCACGTAAATAGATGAAGTAATTTACGTGATATAGACATAGATATGGAGGTAATATTAAACTGATGCAATCCCATTACAGGCCTAGACAGGTCCAGAGGGTTCCAAGAGGTTGAGCCTCCCAGATTTCAAGACAATTGGCACATGAAGGTGGTAGGGTTGTCAGCCCAATGCTCCAGCCGCCTTTACCTCCCAGGAAATATTCCTGGTACTTATTTCTGTTAGAGGCTGAGTCAACCCCAGGGCCATAGTACAGCCAGAAGGATTTTGTCAATGAAAAATTCTTGTGACACCATCGGGAATCAAACCCGCGACCTTCCAACTTATAGCGCAGTGATATTAAACTGAAGCATAGGCTGAGAAGATTTAAATTGAATTAACTGGCTTATTGTTTAGTCTGTTATGGTAAAAGACAAGAATGTTAGAATGCATGAATTTTGAGGTTCTGACATTTGTGTCACTGAAAATGGGTGTATTCTGGGTTATAATGCTGTGTCATTCGGTATGTCAGTTTCAGACATTCTGAAGGATTGTAGTGGCTTCATCTGCCATCACTGTGATCCTTACAGAATGTAAGGAATGTCATGCCCAATACTACATTGTCATAACCCAGAAGAAATTAATCTTTAACCTTGAGGCTTTCCCTATCAGACCAGAACTGTTTGCTGCTCAAGGATGGCTCTATCCTCAGGAAAACATGATGAGGCCTTCAGTACTCAGCATATGTTACTTCGTAGTGTTAAGTCAGCTAGGTGTGTCACATGGTCTAGAAAATCGAATACATAATACTAGAAAAATTTATTTGTTTTTTAATGTTTCAGCACCGCAGATTAGATATTTTTGTTGTGCCCCAGTCAGAATATGCAACAGCTCTGATGCATTACACTGGGTCAGCTCTGTTCAATCGTTCAATTCGTCTGCTGGCTGCCCGCAAGGGAATGAGCTTGTCTGAACATTGCCTGCTGGCAGGAATTGTGAGAGAGGTGTGTCTTTGTGATCTTAACAGGCATTCACTTGTCTTTTTGGTGGGAAAAAATTAACTCTATGACAGGGTGTTCCAAGCTGTTCATTTCCTTCACGTTTCCTTGCCAAAACCCCACTTTGATTTTTCCCCCCCCCCCCCCATTGTGAACACCCATCTCATCCTTCTTGGTATGATCATTCTCGTAATGTTTTGCATGGAGTACAAAGCATGAAGCTGCTCATACAGTTTTCCCCAGTCTCCTGTTACTTTATTTTCCTCTGGGCATGAAACTTGGTTTCTTGCATTTTGGGAAGAGCAGACTGACAATGTTCAAGAATAGGGTGCTGAGGCAGAAATTTGGGTGTTTATATTTTAGATGGCAAACAGAAAGGCAGGGTTTTGAATTGAATGATGACAGGCGTTCCTTGATTTTAACATGCCCTAAATTCCTTTGTGGATGCAGTTTTGATTTGCTGTTTTTATTCCTTTGCCACATTTGTAGAGGATATATTAGCTGTATTTATGGTGGGATTTTCTCCTACATTCTGTTCACAAGGCACAAATATATACGTAGTTTAACTCAGCTTTTACTTCTGGACCAGATGCCTGAATACTATAGCTTTTGTGTTTTCCTGTTTAATATTTATCTGTTTTCTCAATACATTAACATTATCAGCATAAACCATAAGCTGATGTGTCTCATTTTGCCTCATTAAACTAGTAAAAATGATAGTTTCTTAAGACAAGGAGGTGTTCAGTTTGAGCTATTATTACAGTAACTTGATGCTTCACTGAAGACTGTAAAACAATATACAGTTTTTTGCATAATTGAAAGTATCCATGACTGTCAGTATTGATATAGGCCAAATTATTACTTTTGACTTTGCATTTCCCCTGAATGCAGGCCTGTAGCCAGACCATGAACACAGTGGGGGCAGTGGCTTCCAGCACATGTACGTTTATGTGTGTATATACATTTATGTAATGTAAACATACGTTAAAAGTGCCTTTGTCAGGACCACAAAATAAATCCTTTTATTATATAAGCATCCTATAAAATTGCACATATCATCTTGCATGTACATACATTTTTTAAAATTAGTTGTTTTGTACCATGGTGGTCTAACAGAGGCAGCACGGGATGCCGTAGGATGTCGCACATTCTTATTAGGCTGATCAGTGTGTTTGTCTTTGATATTTAGCAAATTACTAGTGGGTACATCCAGTTACACCCCCACTGTTTACAGGCCTGCCAGAATGTAGGTTATGTATCAACCATCTGTCATGTGGCAGCCTGTGTGTTTGTGTGTGTGTGAGCACGTGCTTGACGTTTCATTTCAACATAAATCTCGCACTAATGTATCTCTTCATGTAGTTAACAGTATTATTGTTATTTTAGGGCAAGGAGATGCTGAATGATGGGTATATTGTGCAAACTCCAAATGAAAAATCCATATTCAGACTTCTGGATATTGAATATCGCCCCCCAGAAGAGCGAGAACATCAGTTATGATGTACATTTGTTCCCCCCCCCCGTCGTGATTCTTGGAATGTTATGTTACATCTCATGTGACTTGTTTTGGACATGGGCCATTGACTTTCTTCAAACCCATCCAGGTCAAGTTCCCAAAATGCTGTGTCTGAAAAAGTTCAGGACATTGTCCAGTGTCCTAAATGGGATAATCATTGTTTTCATCACATGATTTGGAATTGGTAAGAATCTCGCTGGACGAGTGAAAATATATTCTTGTAGTTTATGGTTTCATGGAAACTTTATTTAAGCTGATACTAATGACAAGGAGTGTACATGTGGATGTGGTTTCACTGGAAAAGGTAAGGTAATCCCAATATCAAGCATAAATTGTATGTGTTAAGTCCCAGCTGTAACTAGCCAAATGATAGTCTGTCATCATGCACATGCACAGTAAATATCATGCACACATACCTTTCTTACATTAACTTGTGTAAAAATATTGATGAATTGTAGTGTGATGACTGGGTGTTAAGATTTGAGTAAGTTTAATGACACAATTTGTATTTGCACAAACACTGTTGTTACAGATTAAAATATAAAATTCTAATTTTGCCTAATATTATGTACGTACGTGAAAATTGGTATGTTACAGTATGAAGAACAAACATTGGGGTTGTTTTTGAAATGGTGGTAAGAAAAACAGTTAGGCCTAAGAGGGAGTAAATAGCAGGGTGCTAGAGAAATCTGCATAATGAGGAGCAGCATTATATGCTCTTGTTATGAAGGATTATAGGCATAGCACTAGAAAGCAAACTTCCCTGTATTCCCCCCCGCCCAAATTTAGATGAATGAGTCAGTGTGGTGGAGTTTTGGGTAACATGTATGCTAGGTTTAGATTGCATTAGGACAGCATTGAAATTTATAAGGTTACCAGTAGCTGATGTTGGTGTTGCATTGTAAGAGTGGGAAGCACATAATGCTAGAAGAGTAAAAAAAACATGTAATCAGTGCATGATGGGAAGTATGAGCTAACAGTCCAACAAACTTTCAAGAGAATCAAAAACACATTCAGACCTACCATCCTGCAGCACAATTTGTAACTCCTAAAAGTCAGTTCTAGGTGTGTAAGGAACAATTTGAGTGTGAATGTGTGAGCTATTTATGCCCCTTAATACAGCCAGGTCACTTAGGTGACTATATTTTGTATGATTTTGTGGGTTATCAGTTGGGACATTGTCGTATGTCACCCTTCTGTGGGCCTTAAAATTTTGGAAAATTTGTGCAATTCTGCAGCAATGACCTATGATTTTCAGCACTGTAATTTACATCATTCTTAGTGTTTTATCTGCACTACCCTAGTTTGTTAATATTACTGTCAGGTTTATAGGTAAAAGATATAATAATATTTGTGCCTACATGAACTTCCATGCCTTTATCCAACCACCACTTGAACACATACACTGGGTAAGACTGCAGAGTTTTTTGGACTGCTTAATAGTGCAATTTATCTTTGAATACCTTCAAACAAGAGGTGACTGGAATTGTATATTGAATCACTAATATCCTGAAAATATTAAAAATCAAGGTATTGGAAGGACTGAATGTACCAGAGAAAGAATATGATGCAAAATGCCTATGAAACTGAATTACTGTGGTATGGCTAGAGGAGAGTATGAAATTGCTAATCGTACAGAACCAGGGGGGAGTGAACTGCTACAAGAGATGAATCCAAGCAATGTAATTGACCTCAGAAATTTGATTCAGTGAGTCATTTCTTAAGAAATAACAGCTCCGACAGATCTCTTAAAGTTTTTATATGCAAAATATGAAACTTGAACGCTTTATGCACCATATCGTGGACGGACGTGGTATCTACATAAGGCATTATTTAATTAATGAAGGTCGTTGCGCTGCTCTCCATCATGGAATTTATACTCTTTTGGCAGCGTCCAAGGGCGCAGCCAGGTGAAGGACTTTAAAGCAAAAAACCTAAAACAACGTATACTCGTAGAGGGTGCTCTCAGTTGGCAAGTTCTTCGTATCGGAAGATAACCAAGCATAGTCAGTGTGACTTGCTGCAACACGTCGTTTATACAATTATTTTATTGACAAGTATTGAAACATGCCCTACCGGACAATGCGTGAGTTGAGGAAGACAACTACGTTTTGCATCTCTAAAGTGTACAATAATCGACCATAAGGTAGTCTGTTGCCATCATTTTAAGTATTTTCAGTTGTAAATCAGGAAATAGAAGACATTTGAGTAATTTCAGTTGGAAATCAGGAAATAAAACGCATTTGTTAGTTATAATTTCCTGTCTTCTTACTACCCCAGGTCCCCTACCCAAATAGAATACCATCAATGGAGGGCGTTGCTGTAATCCGTGGTCACGGATCCATGCCCTGAAGTCTGTCTTGAATTCCCATTAGTATTCTATGGTTTACGCTCCATGGTTGATGTGGTTTAGTTGACAAATCGAGGAAGGTATACAATATTATCGGTAGAGTAAGGTGATGTATGTGCTACAGTAACGGGCAGTAGCAGTACCAAAATTAGGTAGGTATCAGAGAATACACGTTCAAAATAATTGTACGAAGTATGCATGTTGCAGGAATATGCAGAATATGAATATCAAGTTTGCTACTTTAACCTATAATTTACCCTTTGCAGTGGTGTCGAATGAAGAGCGCGATGTCAACAGAGAAGGGCTCGTCTACGGGTAATAACCCTCTTGAACAGTTTGTACTTTTGGCAAAGTCAGCGAAAGGTGCTGCAGCTGTGGAATTAGTAAAACAGGTTCTTGAAGCACCAGGGGTGCATGTATTTGGTGAGCTGCTGGACATGCCTAATGTAGTTGAAGTGAGTTGACTTTACTGTTTGCTGTTTATTGTGGTTGCGGTTAACTTTTTAATCGTGAATCAGAGACCTTCAGTTGACAGCACAAGAAAATTTTGGTTTTGAATTTCGATGAGTGCATGCATTTGTGATATGAGCAGGTTAATTTGGTTTAATTTTTTAAGATCATCTTGTGCGGTTGGAAGACTGTGGGTAGGATAATGTGATGTGTGAAATCCACACTCTTGCCGGTAATATGCCTGAATTGTAGGTATTTTTATATACTACAGTAACTCTCAAAATACGTAATGGTAGCTTAAAGTGTTTTGTTGTCAAAACCAAGAAGCTGTTGACATTTTACTTTTAAATGAGTTGATAATCATGAAACATTATTTTTGAAGACAGTGAAGTTCTTGCCTTGAATATATCAGTTCACGATATTGCTTCATGCTCCATCTGTGCTTGTGCCCTTCCTCCAGATATAGAAACTGAAGCACACCTTACAATCAAACAACATAGATACAAAAGCATTTGTAATATCATATTCTTGCTTAGTGATCTGGAGGCATGAGAATTCTTATGACTAGTTTTTAAATGACCACTTCCTTAATGGCATTTTTGTTGTGAGACATGAGATTTCTGACAGATTACATTTGAGCCACTTTATGCAGTGATCTGTAGGACACTGCATTTAATTAAGTGTAATGATCATTTTAAAAACTTACCATGTTATTGTTTCCTTTTTGACCAATATCAGACCTTTTAAATGAAAGTTGTGCTATTTTGTATTGTGTTCTGTTACATAGGTACTAAAAGAATTTGGAAGTATCTAATTCCATTCAGCGGAATCTGTCTCATTATTGATAGTCCCCGTTGGACGTAACTTAGTTGCTTTGGTGTGTATACAGCCATTTATTGATTATCCTTTTAGGGGTTTTAATTTTTTTTTTGTTTCTTGTTTGTGGTCTTTTTTACTGTATGTTTATCCTATCACAATAGTCCATTAGTCAGGCTCATCCTAGACCCAAATTCAGACTTGTTCCCAGCAAGATCGAAAGGTAAACAAAACAAGATACTCAATTAGTTGTCTGGAATCCTATATGCATAGTGCCAATAAATCTGTTGAGCATTTGACATTTTCTCCACAGGCATTATTTTAGGAAAATGTTGGGTTCAGTATTGTATGTGGAGAAGAACTTCACAATAAGCAGCTGTTCACTGAGGCTTGTTAACACTTATCCTGATTAACATATTTACTGCCAAACTAAAAGGGGGACAGTAGCACAGTTGGCTGAGGCACTGCACCACAAGACAGGAGGTTCTGGGTTTGATTCCCAGTACATTGCCTGGAAATTTTCAAGTGACCTGCTCCTTCTGTCTGCTTTCGATAGCCCTGCGGTCTGAAATGAGTACCAGAGTATTTATTTGGGGGTAAAGTGTGGCTGGTGTGTAGAGCTGGCAAGTCTGCTGTCCTAATTGTGCCAAATGTCAAAGTAAGGATGGAAGCCCCAACATATCTCCCCTCTGAGACTTCATTACTTGTTATGGGAAAGTTTTACCTTTGACTGCCAAAGTAAAAAATAATATAATACCTATTTGAGTCAACATGAACTGAGTGCCTAGTAAATCTAAGTACTTTAATGGATGCCATCCTGTTGTGTTGCTATTTGTACAAAAATGAAATCACTATCTGTCCAAACACAACCAAATTCTATTTATTATATAGAGTTGCATGTTTCAACCTACATCTGGTCTTCCTCAGGTTCACAGTTGGTCTTTAAAATATATTGAGGAAGAAATATACATTATATATGTTCATAAAATGCACTTAAAATTATTAAAAATTGTTAAGAATTGTTGAGGTCATGAATAGAAATGATGTGTATGGGTAGAGATTCTACTACAACCTGTTACAAATATGTTGTGTACAGAATTTACTTCCTTGTTATTCCAAAGTTGTCATAGCATCATCTCTGGTCCAGCTATCTTGATGTGGATCCATTCCGAATTTAGTTCCATATGTTGTGATCCATGTTTCCAACAGTGAGTAGTTTGTGACTAGACGAAAGGTGGATAGCATTTTGTTGCGTGCTGGTATTGCACCTGTCTGAGATGATGCATCTATATGCTGTGTAGGGTGGCCAACTTACATAGCATCTAGATGCATCATTGAATGTGAGGAAAATGTTTATGTTAAATTTTGCATCATAATAAGATGAATTTCAGCAGTGTATCTATGTAAGAACAATGTGAGTATAATATTGCAGCCATGATGTCATATTTCACTTTGTAAAATTGTTATTTTTGTTATTTTTAGCTGGAAAATGGTCCATATGCGAATTATTATCATGCCTTGCATTTATTTGCTTATGGAACTTATCGACAGTATTTGGAAAATAAACCCAGTCTTTTAGAGTTAACTCCAGTTCAGAAGAAGAAGTTACAGCATCTAACAATTGTTACATTGGCTACAAAGAATAAGGTATGACAAGCACATTTTCTGGATAGGATTTCTATTTTATTTGTTCTTTCCAAGGTATGATAAAGACAGAGAATGCTGTCATATTTATGTGAGGTCCTAAGGACGTTATAAGCTTGTCAGGTAATGCTGTATGGTTTCTTCTGGGTAATTCCCCAGCATCCGAATATTATAAGCCAACCTTTCGGAACACTCTGTTCCATCTTAATAGGCAGGTAGGTATGAAGAATTCTTCATACCTACCTGCCTATGAAGATGGAACAGACACAGTGTTCTGATTGATTGATTTGCATTTGGGTTTGGGGCCTCTCAGCCCCGATGCACCTAGGCCTTAATTAAGACATTCCCTTTGTGCCCCATATCGAATCATGGGAGCCCCGCAGCCTTGCTGTAGCTCCAGATGGCCCCCAAGCCTAAACTTCTAATATCCTCTGGCTCCAAAAAGAAGGATCCCAGGTACACATGCCTGAGTGAGGCCAGAGCCTCGCACTCACATAAAATGTGAGCCGAGGTTTCCTCTCCCACCCCACACTTTTTACACAGAGGGCTGTCAAGCAGCCCTAGTAGGTGGAGATGTCTCCTCAGAGTGTTATGACCCATGAGAAGGCCAGTCATGGCCCTGGATTGAGTCCTATTAAAGGTCATAAATTTTGCCCTGGTGCCCAGACTAGGTCCCGAGATAAACTTGTGAGCCTGCCTTTGGGTATCACCAAGACCTCGCCATTGG
>Ga0136643_10005285_pt1 | contig 18141 bp, 8 predicted proteins | sample TergutLab28metaG_FD_96883 | JGI IMG/M metagenome (GOLD analysis project Ga0136643, IMG submission 96883) | Labiotermes labralis P1 segment gut microbial communities from Petit-Saut dam, French Guiana - Lab288 P1 (version 3) (version 3) | ecosystem: Host-associated > Arthropoda: Insects >...
AATGAAAAAAGTAGCGGCTCCAGGTCTAGAAAACAGAGATTAACGGCTGTGGGGACCCGTTGCGCTGACCACGTGACACCCCTCTATCCGCAAAAGTTGGCACTAACTTCGCCGACCGGCGGGTCCGCTCTGTCGGTATATTTCGCGTGCGGACTAAGGCCACGGAGTTTAATTATTACAAAATGTGGCTACGTAAAAGGCTCAGTTTGAGGTGAAACTTAAAATAAAACCGAAAAATATTTTTAATCGTGTGGACTGGTCAGAACTGATTCCAAAATTATGATGTTTTCCTCTTATTGCTGGCACAACATTCGTGCGCCTAATATTGATGGTAAGTTTACTATGATCAATATACTACTCATAAATTTCAGTGAATTTTGTAACCAGTCTACCTGTCTGTCTGCCACAATTCTTGGTGCAGTTTATTAGCAGCGCATGGCGTAAGTTTAAATCGTCGTTTTCAACTTCAGAATGACACAAATGGTGTGAAAGTTACGTAATTGTATATGGTTAAGAAGTTTCGTTTAAGGTATTTAAAAACCTAAATTTTGTTCTAAGTATGAAAAGATAAGCAAGGCAATTTTCCTTTCCCGCACGCCAACAAAACATAAATTGCCGTTATTCTGAAACACAGCCTACGTCTTCACCAATATTTACGCTCCGTTTCACCGACACCGCATCTGAGCATCACTTTCAGCCATACTGCACATTATTCCGGCTATACAAATTGTGGATTATCAGCCAAATGTAGGTGAAATATACCGCGACTTACCGACGTGTAACAAAATAAGTACAGAGTTCCTACACAAGATACTCAATAAATGTCCATTGTCAGTTCAATGCATGGTTAATGTACTGTGGCATGCCGGCCTGTAACCAAAATCGCGCTTTAACAAAGAAGGTACTATGAATCTCCAAGTTTATACAGTGCCATGAGGTCACGCTAAAGTCACGAGATAACGGCCCACGCAGTCGATAGTTCTAGATTAGATGGATAATGCACTCACTAGCCATTTGACTCCTGTACACAAAGGTCGGCGAACACTGACTACGAGGCTGGAGGCTTTCAGATTATCCTGGTTGTGGTGACGAAGAGAAAACTGCTATCATTGTCCGGAACCGACACACGATATTTCTCCCATAGTCAAGCATTTCCGCGTGTGTTTGTGTATGTGTGTGTGTGTGTGTATGTGATTTTCTTTTAGAAAAGGAATTCTGTAATCAGATGTATCTAAAAATTTTTTTTTGCTTTTGCTCCATCTAGAGATACAGCTCGAGGTTAGAGTCTATTTCCTGCTTTAGATTCCAAAACGTCTTCCACAATCGAAGTATGTATTACAGGTAATAAAATTCCCAACGAATCGTGTACCGCCCCTAGTGGTATATTCCGTGAACCGAATAAATAACACAGAAATACCACCAGAATTCTACAAGTAGGCGTAGTGAAGGCAGCATACAGCAATAGCTCGAACACAGAATTTGAGAGAAAAGCTACACATTTAATAATTTGTTAACAATAAAGTAAAAAAAGTAAACTCTTAATAACAATTTTTCATATTTCCTATTAGAAACATCCCTGATTCGTTCCTGCTCCTGGAGGCCTGTTGTTAAATCTGAGGTATCCATTAAGTTTAGGAATAAAATAGAACCAAGCATGGCAAATTTTATACACGTGAACGAACGAAGTTGTGTTTGGAAGCACCCATTGTACTGTTAGCGCGTTAATGTTATTTTGGCACTGAGGGAAACAAAAGAATTCATATTCCATCCTTAATTTCGCAGGTTGCCCAATAATAAAGTGACTATTCACTGCACATCAAAAATGACATACACTCAAAAATTGAATTCCTGTAGCCCTTCCATTCATCCCACGCCACCACCAACAACAGCACAATATAACCTGCGCTGTGGGGAGAGGTGTGGAGTTTATTGAACGAACACAACAAAAATAACAAGAACTCGATTTGTTTTCAATCTCTGGGCTTCACATATTTTTATTGCTTCATATCCCTCTGATACATGTTGGCTGGCGGGCAGGGAATTGTGATTACACTCTAGTTGCATTCTCACGTGACATTTTTTCAATTACAAAGCCACCCGTTTTCAATGTACATTTCACATTCCTACAATTTAATTTTGATATGCTGTGAATAGAATGAATGTATTTTTTTTCCCCTACATTTCACATGTTGTTTTATTTCTACATGCATACCTACTAAAAATATTCACCTTTCACGTGTTCATTTTACAACAAACTATATTGGAATAACGAAAATACTTACATAATTACGAAAATGCAAGGTGGGCCACGAAAAAGTAGCCTGCCTTTCGTTTTGCACGTGTCTTTGTGATATTCTCTCTGGCGTTACTACGTATATTGCGTAGAGTGTGTGAACAGTTAGTGAACAGTCATGCTGTCACCGTGTTGAGGTATACCGGATGTAACACAGGGATGTTGACGGCTGCAACTGCGTGGCTGATGTTGTCCTTCAGTTCCAATATTGTGTGCGGATTTGATTCGTATACCGTACTTTTCAAGCGTCCCCAGAGAAAATTTCTCCCCCTCCCTCCGGGGGGAGGGGGGGGGAGAAACCACGGTATTTCCGTGTAGTGGTAGTATTACATTACAGATGTGTACATGAAAACAAGCACCGGTCTTCTACTGTACCTTTTCCTAAGATTAATAAAACCAGTAAAAATAAGCTATCGTTACATTCCAGTGTATTAAAAACTTAATGTTCTACATTAACACTCTAACGGACAGTAGACGTAAACTTCGTACTTAAAATTTAAACAAGTCAATATCTCTCCCTAATTGTCGTGATCAACTCTAGCTGAATTTTACAAGAAGTAAGTTGTGTGGTCTCTGTAATACACGACCCTCAATTTATGTAAAATCTGAACAACTTAACGTGTTCAGTGTTTAATTTCGCTATAAAAGTTTTACGAATTCCATCAAGATATACATAAAACATTACATGCCCACACGGCGTCACTTTCAACTGCCGGTTTTGAATTAAAAAATTTGAGAAACTTAAAGTTATCAAACAAACTTTCAGAATCATTCTGGTATTCCAAAGGACTTGGACTTAGTTCCAAGCCATGAGTAAATTTGTCATATAGCGTAGGATTTTCAGGTCTGTGATCACGTGAATTAGAAAATACTTAAAATACTATTCAATTTTACAGATATGTCTAAGTGATAAATACAGACGGAGGGAAAGGAGACTACAAGGTAAAGTACGCACTTGCTGAAATTTTAGCGCATATTCGGATTTGAACTGTTGGATATTTATGACTTTCTGGTAAGTCTCATATTCAAACCCTTAAGGCTCCGACGTCACTGTACGTTCCATAAAGTTTAACAAAAAGTTACTTTTCTGTCCACCACATTTATTTATGTGTTCCGTACGGCTCTCAGAACAACCAGCGATGTACAGCACTAACCAATCATCTTTCCCAGTCAAGTTGATTTTGACGTTTTGCTGACCGTGCATCTCAGTATATTTATCTCAGTAATTGACCAACTTGATGCACAAAATTGTTGTTTTACAACACGTTTATTTCATACTTCGACGTGTTTCGATAAATCAAGATGATGTTCGTGAAAATTGTGTTTGTAACAGAATCCTGTAATATAGTTCAGGATCACTTTTGTCTGTAAACATTAAACATTTATAACAATAATTCTTAAAATCCAAGTGCTCCACGCAGGCATATGTTGTATAATACACGTCTAATTGGACACGGCGTGCAAATGGCGCTGATGTTTTGTACCTGCACTCCCATATTCTATAACTTCAATTCAATCGGTGGCGAACGAAGGATCTTCTCACGGTCCTCAGTTCCTTCTGCTCTAACGAAATGAAGAGCTCTTGCAACTGGTGTCATGTGACATCTAAACCAAGAAGCAGTTTCCAATGAATAAAACTTGGGGGCTCTCTTGTTTCTTGGACTGTTAGCAATTCACGTGCTTGCAATAGAAACCATTTTTTCCTATGCCTGACTGTCTCTTCGAAATCAATGAAACATATTTGCTTACGTATTTAAATTTGGATGTAATTTATTACTGCACCTTTCTTCAATGTAGGACAACACAGTTTGACTTTACATTCATAAGTAAATGTAAATTTATCACCTTGTTTCATTAACTCATTATGTATATTGGTGCAGTGGGAGTTTAAGCAATAATCATCCTTGAATTTACCTCGGTACAGGATGCAGGAGAGATTTGGTTTCAATTCCCACTTGACCCACATCCAAAGAAAGGGTACAGATACCACTGTGTAAGATGAAACAGCACCCGGCCGGATGTGACGTCGAACAGAAAATTCCTGTCTCTGCCGGAAGGCGAACACCATTCCTCCAACCCTTAGTATGGTCAATATGATAAGTTAAACTAGTGACGGTGGTGGTGGTGGTGGTGGTGGTGGTGGTTGTGGTGGTGGTTGTGGTGGTGGTGGTAGGCTGCTACTGATAATGATGGTAGTGGTGGTCGTAGTATGCCCATGCCTATTAGCATTCTCATGTCCGTCTGTGTACTGTCTGTCCTCACTGATGAGCGTCAAAACCTCTCAATTTTAAGAAAATTTGTTGATATGCTTCGGTTTTGGCTAACTCGAACAAAAATAACAAAATTTATATTTATAATATCTGGCAAATATCGGCATTCGTTATTGCGGCACTACATTTTTGGGACGTACAGTTTGAGACCGAAGAAACAGCTAACCGCCGTAACGCAGTAACCCAGCTTATTCATCTGCATACTCTTGCAACATTGCGACGTGTGTTGGGCGGAGTTTGAAATCGAATAGGAATCTGCTGCTAGGATGTGCATGAATGTTACAGAGGAAGTTCTGTTAAAAGTTCAAAGGCACAATTAAAGTACTCGAATTTTCACTGAAACTCTTGAAAATATTCGCAAACTTAAAATCTGGAAAACAATAAAAACAAAAGGCCAAACTTACTGATCGACGAGGACATTTCCTAACCTGTTTTCTTGTAAAATCTTTTACACTAATGCGTAATGACTCTATAAGGGTCATGACAATGAACCGGCATGTCGCAGCATCAGTGGGGAGGTTAGAGGAGTAGGTGTTCTTTACCGGAGACACTAACTGAGCGGAAATGAAGCCTTGTTGATGTAACTGCAGACGCTGCTTGACTTCCAATAAGTATCACCCCACCCCATAGATAAACCCATCGATATACACTTTCAATCGTACATTCTGCGTAACAACAATTCATTCAGAAATTACCTACCTACGACCACATAGTCTCGTCATGGTTTTTAGTCCTTTGGGGACCCCTAGCCTCTCTTCATATAATGTGTTACACTTGCAATTCCAAATGGTGATAGAAGCTGTTGTAATAGCTCTCTTAAGGCTAATGATGGTTCTCTCTTCATGTGTGTCTCTCCTCATCCTTCATTAATTCGATTATATCTTTCTTATTCTAGTATTTTTTTTCGTACAGTTTTCTGTCTTTTATCTTGTTGTGTGCCACCGAATACCTTTCCTTTATTACCTTCTTTCGTATTTCTTTTCTTTCGTTCTTTATCTTTTTTTATTTGTAATTTTTACGACGCCTCTTTTACTTCTGGGTATTTCCCATATACTTTCCTTAGGCTTTTATTCATTTTTCCTCATTTTCTTTATTCAAACTGACCGTTCGTTATTTCCTCCATCACAACATTTATCTACGTTTTCTTCAGTCCTTCCTTGCCTTGTGTCTTTATTCATTTTCCATTTTCCTTCCTTGGCGAATTTCCTTATCTACAGCCTTATTCTCGCTTTCCTATGTAACAGTCGATTGTGATATTTATAATAGTACAAACCTCTACATAAAACCACGATTTTCTCTAATTGTTTCCTGTATTACTTACTGAATAGAATAAAAAGAAAGAGCCGTATGTTTTGTTCGTTTCTACATGTAGATTTTTATCTCAATGAATCACTGCAAAGAATATTTTTCTCTCTTCTTATCGTTTTTCCGAAATTACTTAACGGATTTTGATAGCTTTTATCACTGGACACTACATTTTAAAAAGCTGTCTGACTCTTAATTATTATGCATTATTTTACAAAAAAAAAACTCGAAGTGTTTCTTAAATTGGGTACAAAAATAATTCGTTGGTAAGGCAGAGTAGCCTGTTTAGCGACTGGAATATGTGGTGAATGATCCTGGTTTCCGATCCCAGCAGACAGAATTATTCTGTTCTCATAAACGTCCATACCGGCTATGGTGCCGTCCAGCCTCCGTATTCAATGTTTTTCGGGGCTCTTTCCTGTGGATAAACTGGTGGGGGTGTGAAGTTGTCCTCTCACCTATATCTACAGCCGAGGTTACGAATGAGTTGAAATAGACGTCTGCTCCTCCCTATGCCGTAATCTAAAATGGTATAAACACTGTTCGCATGATATTTATCTTCATTAATGTAGCATATATAACCATAAAGTATATATTATTATTTTACTGAACGATGCTCTGCACATCTCAAAATCCACTGCGTGGAATGGGAGATAAATGGTTTATGATGTAGGGGCTGTGATCTTCAGGATTGCTCTCCTGGCCTACAGTGACTTACAAACACCATTAAAATCCTCAGTATGATATATGTTCAAGCAGAGATTTGAACCAAATATCTCCTAAATGTAAGTAGGTGTGCAGAATTATCGCTACATGGAACTTCTCAAAACACCTGATTGAGAATGTTGTATAATAGTACATTAAGATAAGACGGAAGGTCGCGGGTTCGATTCCCGACGGTGCCGTTGGAATTATTCACTGACATAATCCTTCCGGCCGTAGTATGGTCCTGGGGTCGACTCAGCCTCTAATAGAAATTAGTACCAGGAATATTTCCTAAGAGTAAAGGCGGCCGGTGAGTGGGGCTGACAACCTTACCAACTTCGTTTGCCGATTGTCTTGAAATCTGGGAGCCTCAAACTCGTGAACCCTCCGGGCTTCTTCAGTCCTGTAGAGGAATTGTTTTTTTTAATATGATAGCTGCTCTGTGCCGTTTATTACATGTGTATAAAACTGAACTAACACCACAACCTATGCTGTACGTGAAATCTAAATATTACGTTTTTAAAATGCAGTATGACATATATTCCCACTCCCAATACGCTCACTCATTTTAGGAACATTCTCTTCACGAATGTTCGCTGTAAAGCGACTGATAAGTTACAATAACACAAGGAAAATTTGCTGCATAAAAAAAAACCAGTTCTTGTCATATATCCTCCCCGTATATCGCATTTCCAAACGCTGGTTGCTGTTTGTACCCACGAATTTAGTTATTCTAGTGGCTTGTATCTCAAATTATCTTACTGTTCATTGTCACTTCCAGTATGCCCTCTCGTTGTGTAAACTAAAACCAATTTTTCAATACTACGTGACAGACGCACACACGAGTGCCCATCTTTTTTTACAGATGATCTGAGCCCCGCAAAACCCACAGATGCCAAAATAGAAATGAGGAATTTGCCGTGATACTGCTAAAAACAGGTTATGTGATTTATTTTGCCTATTATGATGAAGTACCCAGGCGGGACACCCTATATATACCCTCAATGTTATTATTATTATTATTATTACATTATAATTATTTGTGTTCATATGTGAGGTTTGGGACTATGAAGGCGATTACTCTGAAGATTACTGTCTTATGACATGATATGTCGCGTAGCTCGTCACAGAGTTACTGACTATCAAGGCACAGGCTTTTACGTTACACACAACAGCATGTTTAAGTGTTGTGTGCATAAATTATGTTTTATTTGTTAAATGTTTCTAATTAATGCCAATAAATTGATGGCAAGAGATTAATTTTCGCTTGAAAATAACTTTCCATCAAGGAATTTGTTTAATCAAAGCATACGCTTCTGTATTTAATTTTCTACCTGTAAAGGTACTGTGAAACACGTAGAAAGGGTATAACAAATAACCACGTTTAGATGAATTCTTTGCATTTTAATTAATTCTTAACAATAATATGATCGTTATACTGCTGCACAAAAAATTAATTTACGGAGAATTTTAAAAATATATTTTATTGGATTCTTAGATATATTTGGGGAAGATTTCCATTATACTTGACCTAAAATCATTCAGTATTATGCCACTGACACTGATAGAAGAATAATTTCCTTGTTTATGACTCTATAATCAAAATATTTTGAAAAATATTATGTAAATAAATGGAGGATATTCCTTTGTTATTGTGTACAATACTATTTGTTAGTTAAATAGCTTATGTATTTGGTGTATGGTTTATCATAAATTCTTTAACTGCAAATTACGTAACCAAGTCCATGGAAAAAATCCCTCTTCTGCAACTAACAATAACTCAGATCCCTGCCTTTCACAAAATCCGATCTTTCGTTACCATATTCACTGCTTGCCACATATCATCGTAACGAGAATATTAATCTAATTGAAATGAAGATCTGTCTGGTGCCATAATGATCTTTCAAGCTCCAAACTGACGGTTGACAGTTTCAAGTACCTCTTCACTTCATTTCTAATGCAGTTGCCATGACTAAGTCTGCACAGAATTGTAACATTTCTGTGGGTTCCCCAACCACAAGCACAATTCAGTATACTAAGACAAAGATCACATAAACCACGGAAATTGTAGGAAATTGTCTTGTTGCTGGTTTGGTAGCAATAGCGACCAAACAATAGAGAACATGTGCGGGAGTAGATAGCATTCAGGAATACAATATCTTGTTTAAATTGCTTCTCCTACTTGAACATTATTAGACAAATCTTCGCAGTTAAAATGGCAAATTTTAAAGAAATTGAAACTTTCGCATCCGTCTTTTAGAAACCTAAACTTTTTTCACTCAGTACTTCGTATAAATACAGGCATTTCTTTCAAATGGGCGTTTATTTGCAGCTCCAAATGTCACAGTCCGTTTGTGACACGGCACGAACTACCTTATAGATTTCATTAAAAAGGTTTTTGTTTACCAATCCAGACTTCACATCCAACCAAAGACGCTGCATGTTTATCCCTCAAATTTTGTACACTGTAACGTATTCCGCTCAAGTGAGTGCTTCTATTTCATTCTATATTTCGCGTGACTGAAAGCATCTCTTTTAAGATAACTTCTCTAAATAATTTAAAATTTTGCATAGCCGGATGCAATGGTTTGAAGAGAATTTGGAGTTTGAGTAAACAACTTTGAGACTGGTTCTGATACTTTACTAAACTCATTTAAATAACGCCGCGAGTCTCTTTAAATTTAACTTCAAGCTTGTAAAGAAGAAACTAATATCTTTAAAATTTTCAAGAAAAGGGAATTCTCAAAATCACCGAAAATTTTTTACATGAGAAACAAAAATGTACGAAAGAATCAGAATATATGTCATGGTGCATAGTAAGATATTAAAGGAAGTCCGAAGAAAATATTATAATTTCACAGCCGTTACAATTTGCAATTTACACCTCTAGCACATTAATCTTCATATCACCATATATAGATTTACTGTAGGTGCAATATGACTGAATAAGCGCTCTAAGATGAAATCACCAAGAATGAAAATTTGGACTCTAAGAGAGCATTAATTGTGATGCTGTATTTATTGCAGGTAACGTTTTGAAATGAGGAGGAATGAGCCTGCCGGGTCACGTCGCACTCGCAGTAGAAATTTAATATTCGCTCATTAATTCATACAGAAAATTTGTGTTTTGGAAATAAATTTTAGCCAGTGAATAATAACAAACATATTTAAATTAGGTATCAGTTCGTCAAAAAGCTTCCTCAATTTCATTTTTACACAGAAAATTTAAAATCATGAGTTTGCATTAGTAAAAATGAAAGAAACACAATCGAAGAGAGCCTTAATAATGATTTTATTTTGAGATGTGTCATCTTGCAGTGTTGTAGCCAGTCGTCAGACTTTCGGACAAACACACCGACCCCCTCCTCATCTACACTGAAAAGGAAAAAAAATACTTCCCACCGCAACGACAGTGACTGTTTATCATATTTCATGATGTCACATCACACTAAACAGTAATTTTCGACTTTACCAAAGCAGGAACTCAAATACCACAAAAGATTTAAAGCGTTCATTACATTTTTAGATAATTTAGAAAAACATATTCTATATATTCTCTGCATTTCTTGTGCCTTTGTAACTAACACGGTTGAAGATAAGAATCTCACAAATAAACTTCTGCATAATCTGCAATGTAACTATTTTGTCAAATCCTTTACATTTCATTCTTTTGTCTTCAGGTTTAGAAAGTCTGTAATTTAAAACCTTCAATGTATGGAAAAAAGAAGTTAGGTCTCTTTATCGGTATAATTAAAAGTAAATTTTAAGTAGGCACATATAAAAATCTACAGTTTTTCTTGTTTGATTAGTTATGCCTCAAAGACTAGAGATACCTCAATCAGCGCAGGCTCCTCTAAGCTATTCTTTAGACGGTTGACGAAATGGGGATGGATTCCTGCTAATGACAGAAATCGTGTTTTATAAGCATCCAGAAAATAATGTGAAACTGATAGCTCATTTTCATCTAACACCAACGTTTAGAACGCGTGGGTCTACTGCGTCCCTCCGCCATACGTCTTAAAGAATGGTGCTTAGTTAAGCATGAGGACAGCTCCCCTGTCAATTATAATCCAGGAACTTGAAAATCTTAATTTCAGCCGGGACACCGTCTACTGTGACTGAGGCATTCGTATAGTACAACCAAAAAGAAGCGACGTTTCTCAATTTATTTATTTCTGTAAGACGCTATACATGTTTCAGACGGTTTTCTCGTCCATCAACAGGAACTCAAAACTGCACATACGGCGTCAGGTATTTCTCAAACCAATACTGCTACCTTCTGCTAGCCTGGACATTCTAGCAGCGGGTTGAAGTATTGCTCTGACCGGTTGGGCACCGGACGGCCACCTACAGTGTGTGACGATACCAGATGCTGTATAATACAATTTGACCTCCTGACGATGAGCACAAGTGCTCGAAACATGTACAGGAATATAATACACTTATTATAAAACAAGAATTTGTGCATTAAGTTGGTTAATTGCTAAGATTAAACTAGTAGTAGTAGTTGTAATATAGGCCATATCTTAGAACAATTAGGAAAACCGTCACGAACCTCAGGATTTCCAGTCACTAGAGATAATTCGCACCCTGCCCTTCGCGAAAGCACAACAAACTCTTGAACCCATGGACCTTCGAGAGTAGCGAGATTTCAAGAATCACGATCATTGCTGGACAGCTGGTTTCGAACTACGGGCACCAGTAACATGGAGCAGATGTAGTCATAACAGTGACAAGAGCTGCCGGGTGTGAGGGGAGGGCGGTGCGGTAGGGCTGTATGGAGCGAGAAGTAATTCGGTTAACGAGGGATTTCATCAGAAGAGAACGTGCGCTGATTACCGAAGCCAGGACAGGGAAAGTGGTTGTCTGCCATGGGTGACCAAAATCGTGGTCTCAGCTACAAAACTCAATGCTACGTGCTAGTCAGACAGCCTACTGAAGGTTACGAGTAGCTAGCCGCAATATATATGTATGACAGCTTCTCTGAACTAATAAAAATTTCCATTTCCCCCTCTTTCTCCACCATCTGCTTTCAGCACTCAGTCAACAATACCTCATTTACATTGTCAACAGCTTTCATGGTCTGACTGGTTCATATCAGCAATCATCACATCTCCCAAAGCCGAATTCCAACAGAACACTCACAGCTGGACTGCATTTCATTCAACCCACGAATATAGTGACCATATATCTCGACAACTGACCCTGATCGAATGAGGGTCGAGTAACTAAACGTGCTTATTGAATTGCTTGCAATTTTCCTCCTTTTCTTCAAAAGGATTCTGAAAATGTACGCTAGCATCTTGCACAGAAAAATTCGGTAACTCTCCCGTCCCTTAAAGAACCCCTAATTTACATTACATTTGAAAGGAAAATATTAGAGAACACAAGGCAATATGGCTGAATAAAAACTACTCTAACAAATGTGTCATTATTTTAAGCTTCCTTCAATTAAATGCCAACATATTATTTGTAACCAATTTGCGATCATTTCTTCTCACTTCTCCGTCATTCACAATTATTATTGCAGCACGGAATGCATAAACTCTAGTTGTAACCGTGTATTTAACACTGCTGTGTTACTATTTATTTATTAACGTATAATTCATTTATGTAACAACACTGAATAATTAAGGAAACACATATAAATATTGTTTTAGTTAACACATGACACCATAAGGAAAGAAAAACAGTGTTAAGGGGCCGTCGGCATTTAGGCAGTCGAGATATTCAGCCCAGTGCTTACCGCCATCTAATTACCGAGCTTATGGATCGAAGGAAATATAAATCCATTCCTCCGAAAGCCTTCATGCCTTCCAAATAAACAATTTTACTTGTATTGTTGATGTACACAGTGCGTCTACTAAGTTTTATGGTTGGCATTATAAAAAGTATTTGCCTGAAAGAAATTACTCTTTTATTGTTTAGTTTTCGACATAGAGCCCTTGTAACTGTACACACAGATTTACACAGCCATACAGCTTCTGGATGCCTTTGTAGAAGTTGTCCTTTGCAATGGCGTTTAATGTATTTGTCATGGCTGTCTGGATGTCCGAAATCGAGTCAAAGATTTCGGACATTCAGACAGTGGGTTTTCACTTTTGGGAACAAAAAGTAATCAGCGGGTGCTAAATCTGGCGAATACAGAGGGTGGTCTAGCACCGTCACTCTTCGTTGGGCCAAAAACTGCTTGACGATTGTCGCGTTGTGGGACAGGGCGTTGTCGTGCAAGAGGAACCAGTCACCAGATTCACACATTCCCGGTCTAACACGTCGAATTCTGTTTAGGAGCCTTTCCATTACACCTTTGTAGTAGTTGATAGTTTCACTCTCCGGAACTAATTCTTTGTGGATTACGCCTTGCCAATCGAAGAAAATCACCGACATGCTCTTCACACGAGACTTCTGAAATCGCAATTTTTTCGACCGTGGCCAGGTTTCTCCAACCCATGCAGCGGATTGGCGTTTACTGGTCGGGTCGTAGGCAAAACACCACGTCTCATCGCCCGTTACAGTTTTCTTAAAGAAGTCACGATCACTGTCTGCTGTAGCAATCAAATCTCGGCAAGCTGCAATTCTCCGGTCTTTCTGCTCTGGAGTCAAAGAATGTTTAACAAAGCGCGAACAAATCTTCCGTTTTCGCGAATCTTCAACTACAATCTTTCTCACTGTGTCCTTGCCAATGTTCACCTAGTATTGTAGCATTCTTAGCGAAAGGTGACGGTTTTGAAGCAACAACTGAGAAATCTTCTAGACATTGTAGTCATTGCGACACCCTGTAGGTCGGCCACTCCTGGGGTCATCTTCAATGTCTTCTCGTCCATCACGAAATCGTCCATACCATCGGAAAACTTTCGAACGGGCTAGTGCTTGGACCCCATAAGCTGCATTTACCATTTGGAGAGTTTCCGTCTCACTTTTTCCAGCTTTAAAACAAAACTTTATCGCAAATCGTTGCTCCATACTCAAATCGACGACGAAGCTTTCACACACAGCTTCGTTTCACGCCACAAATCACTAATATTGCTGAACTCACTCAGACAACACCAAGCACACAAGGTGTCGAGACTTGCTCCTACGTGTTTCTGTGGGTGACCGCCTGATTGCGCGTTCTGCACCATCAGTCCTAAAACTTAGTAGATGCACTGTGTATACGAGCATGAAGTTCATTGGGTTTTAATGAGCTTAACCACGCAATCAAAAGTAATTTGCTTGAGGGATCCTCTAACTAGCAGCACATAATAGGCGTTGTTACAGCAATAAATTGTTCAATGCTTGAATACTGATGATCTAAAAACACTCTCCATTATCTGCAGTTGAGAAAAGGTGCAGAATATTTAGAGTGTTGGCTCTTTTTCCGAAATATTTTAGAAACGATTACAATTACAGAAAGTTGACAATTTTCGTGGAGTATACTTAAACCATTAAGTCTGATCACTCTCACATACATACTTCTAAATTTTCTTCACAAGTAAGCTGCGCATTCGTCCGGTTTTTGCGAATAGACAAACGTTGATTAGCCACTCCCTCCCTCGCCGAAACAGATCTTGCTACAATCCACAGACAGGACTCGGCGCCAAGTCGTATCGCGTTTTAGAAGTTTCAGCAACCGCAAAAATTTCCAAAATTACCCCTACTAGTAGATAAACCTCTTAATTAATCACCTGAAATTAATCTAAACTATTTGTCTGCGGAAATGGAGGACATCTGTTAACATGGCAAGGCGGTGGTTTGGGACTGTAAGATTATGATAATTTGTAACAACTTGTATAAATTCTTCGATGTTAATTATCCGAATTTAACCAGTTCTTTTTACATTTTAAACAAAATTCCTTAAAAATTTAAATGCATAATGAAGAGGATAAGAAGAATTGGACTGAGACAGAGGCGATGCAATAATTACAGGGAAAAAAGTATAGAACAGAACGGACAGCTGTGTCTACAATCGTACATTCATATCCGAGACAGAATGTGTTTCAAATTGGCGAAGCAAATATAACTTTTATCTAAGAAAGTGAGCATCTTAACAAGGAATGCAATAGTCTCTAATCAAGCGTATTCAGGACATGGAGCTCTAAAACCATGATTTTTTAATTTTTTCGGATTTTCAGATTTGAGGGGCTCACGGCGGACACACACAATAGAAAAATATTCAAGAAATTGCAACAAAACCGTAATTAAGCTTTATTATTGAAGCTGGAACCAAGCAGCACAAAGTAGCATAGAAGCAAAGGCAAAATATTCAAGAATTAAAAACTAATATACAACTGTAATATTGATAATGTTTCGTTCTCTGCAGAGCCCATATCTTCTAAGATTAAAAGCAAAACCACAACGAGGGCGCATAGCACGTTTGTTTATCTAGAAACCTAAATATTTTTTTTTTTAAGAATTGAGGGCGGAATATAAAATGAGCTCATATAACTTTTCGTTCCCTAGCAAGTGTATCAAAACATCCAAGAATCAACAAAATGCTGCAAATAATGCAAATGACAATTTCAATTCCTCTGGAAAACAAAGTAAAAAATTGCAGTTCCATACACGAACAACCGATAATATATTACAGTACAGTCGATATTCAAAATCTGCCTTTATTAACAAGAAAGAAGTCATTCTTGAAAATTAGGAAATGTCATTCAGGGCACGTCTTACTGCTCAATTTTTCACCCCAATTCCACCCTCATTTTACCCTCCAATGTTAATTCTTAACTCTCTCTCCAACCTCCAGTTTTATAGAATAAAATTCAACGTCTTTTATTTAAAACGGCATAAAAAAAGAACCCAAATGTGCTGTCCCTCTACAGATGGAAATAAAGGTAAAGATGATAAAACGGAAAATATGAAGAACTTACAAAAACGTTAATAAGAAAACTTTTCGATCTAAAATTTTCTTACAATAGAAAGGTTTCTTTAGGTTCTTCCCCTTTATTCTCCCCCCGCTACTCCATTCTCGTTTTATTATTTTCAATTTGTGGGAGAGGTGCATGGAGGAACTGCTACAAAGTGGAAGGGCGCACTCCAATTACCTCCACGACGTCTAAGGGTTTTGCGTAATGAATGAGAATTTGTCAGATGGCGGTCCTGGGACATCAAAAGATGATCTCGCAGCGGTTGTACTAATGCTGCGTGCCTGAGACAGCATTACTTTCACAAGAGCGAACACTTCACCAGTGACAAAACACGTTCCCTGATTTTGGAGGTCCTGCTATCACGTGTGACCAGATTTTGGAAATAAAAGGCCAGAAAACTAATGACCTTCACAAACACAAATTTTGGGGCATTTCCTGTGTGAATTCGCATAACCCTCTTGTTGTTGGTGGTAGTGTACTTTAATAACTTGGACATACAATAGAAAACATAGATCTACCTCAGTACAGCGCACACTTTCTGATACGTGCGCGGTATATACTACAATATATAAATGACTTGCGGTTATGTTAAAATTAAAAAAAAAATCTTTAAAACGACATCATTATATGCCATATTTCTAATGCCAAATTCCCCCTTATCTTTCTGCTGTTATTTAAAAAAAATTTGCTTAACACACTATAATGAAATGAAGAAACGTTAGACGTTCATAGGGCCGTGCATCGTAATATTATTTCTATAGTATAACCAAGTAGATGAAACAATGTATCAAAATTATTTTATTTTGGAATAACTCCACATGTTTCGGACGGTCTTTCCGTTCATCATCAAAAGTTCACGACTGTACATACAGCAACAGGCATATGTCAAACAGATACTGCTGTCTGCTTGCTAGCAAGCAGTAGCAAATGCCTGTTGCTGTATGTACAGTCGTGAACTCCTGATGATGGACGGAAAGACCGTCCGAAACATGTAGAGTGTCATTCCAAAATAAAATAAATTTGATACATTGGTGCATCTGGTTGGTTTTACTATAGAGAAGAAATGTTCACTTACGCCGTTCCTTAAATTGAAATAACATTTATACTGCACATGAACAAAGCATAAAGCATTTACACAACAGTATTTTCAGCAATGAAGTAACAAGATTCTTCAAGGTACGTGAATTGTCCACGTTGAATCATGAATCCCCCTCTGTTCACCGAGTGCACAGTATACTAAACATAAAGATAAAACTGCCCGATCTTCTGACTTCAACATTTTTCTCTTCTGCTCTTAGAAATTTGTGACAGCGATCATCAAATGCTTCTTATTATATTTCAGTGCATTTATGTCTTTTGTTAAAGAGAAAATATAAAGTAATTGTTAAATCTCTCAGGTATAATTTCTGGCTAAAAAACCGATAAGCAACCCGACACAAATAGTTTTAACCTACGGTTTTCCACTATTTACAATTTCCTTGTCTTTCTAACTTAGTAAAGAGTACGTTAGTCATTTTTACCGAAAAAATACTGTTTATTAAACTCATTCATTCTAAATAAAGTCAATTATAGCCTAGTCCTATAACGAGATAATGCTTCCACTTAGGGCTGGCGCAGAAGCCAGGCTCCACGTATTAACCCTTTGTATCTTTAAAACTGATTTCCACGTTGTTGAGTGTGTAGGTCTGAAAAACTGGAAGAAAACAGCCGATATCAAACACTTGTGACAATTTTTTAATAAATGTTCTTTTGACGCTGAATAGTGTGAAACATTTTGGAAGTTTGGAAAGTGTGTTTGTGTTTTGCACATACGTCTGAAAGTAATCATTAGTAAGTTGGCTCTATACGGGGGGTGTTCTGATCGAAATTCGGTCGCGAAACAAACTATTATGGGTAAAGTATCTCCAGGAATACTGTGACTTAATATTCAAATGAAACCTCTTTCTTCCATATTCTTTCCAACGCCCCTTATAATTCAACGCCGTATACTCTAAGATACTGGCATCACCATTAACAAACCACATGTCAATTACATAATAATATAAAATTTTGACACAAGAAAAGAAACACGAAAGTAATGTTGTTACAGACGAACATAAAATCCGGACGTGAGATGAAATTCGATTAAAATGTCGGAGTCATAATTTTCTACGACGCTTTATTTCCTGGTGCTCCTCCACTAGGGTACTTTTCTTTCCATGTCGTGTTCCACGAAGCCTTTCGGACATTCATTTAGCTACTTCCCTTCGGTTCCTTGGGAAGAGAAATCTAACACGTTCAAGATTGGTTGGATTTTCTCCACTTGAATTGCTTCGACGTAATGTCGTGTCTGCTTGGCATTGGCAAAAGCCCTAAGAAAACCCGTCGCTCCCCCTTCACCACCGGTAAATTCTTCCCGCCAGCCGTACAGCATTCATAATGCTACATTTTCGCTCCTTCTTTTCGATATCCCTAATTTTCGAACATATATGTCGGAACATTATAGGAATGTTGTAGTGTAAGCTTATAAAAACAAAGAATTCATTATAAAGTATGAGTTGTGAATCTTATGTTTATTGGACCGTGCATCATCTTGATAGTTGAATAAAGAGAAACCAACTTGATGTCACTTGTTTTTTATTTCATTATTTAATGCTCAACACGTTTCGGATGTTAATACATCCATCCTCAGGAGCTTGCGACTTATTTGTTGAGTTATTTCACGGGTTGTATTGCTCTG
>Ga0136643_10005286_pt1 | contig 18141 bp, 10 predicted proteins | sample TergutLab28metaG_FD_96883 | JGI IMG/M metagenome (GOLD analysis project Ga0136643, IMG submission 96883) | Labiotermes labralis P1 segment gut microbial communities from Petit-Saut dam, French Guiana - Lab288 P1 (version 3) (version 3) | ecosystem: Host-associated > Arthropoda: Insects >...
AGTCTCTCACATGAACAGTTCTATAACTGTATCTAATGTAGGTCTCTCACATGAACAGCTCTATAACTGTATCTAATGTAGGTCTCTCAAATGAACAGCTCTATAACTGTATCTAATGTAGGTCTCTCACATGAACAGCTCTATAACTGTATCTAATGTAGGTCTCTCAAATGAACAGCTCTATAACTGTACTGAATGTAGGTCTCTCACATGAACAGCTCTATAACTGTATTGAATGTAGGTCTCTCACATGAACAGCTCTATAACTGTATCTAATGTAGGTCTCTCAAATGAACAGCTCTATAACTGTATTGAATGTAAGTCTCTCACATGAACAGCTCTATAACTGTATCTAATGTAGGTCTCTCACATGAACAGCTCTATAACTGTATTGAATGTAGGTCTCTCACATGAACAGCTCTATAACTGTATTGAATGTAGGTCTCTCACATGAACAGCTCTATAACTGTATAGAATGTAGGTCTCTCACATGAACAGTTCTATAACTGTATCGAATATAGTTCTCCCGCATGAACAGCTCTATAACTGTGATGAAATCAGCTTAAATTTTAAAATAATACCATCAAAAATCCTGACTTCCTACAAAGAAAATCAGCTCCTGCCTATAAAAGAAGCAAAGAATGAGAGACTTGTGGCTGGTGTAGTGCCACAGGAAACCAACTGTCAATTAAAACTTGCTTGTATTGGAAAATCTACAACAAAATCTTGTGCCTTCAAAAGTATAGCTTCAGTGGCACCTTCTGTTCAGTATAACAGCCAAAATAAGTGTGTGTATCGAAACTTTTCCAACTGGTTTCTTTGAAATTCATCCCATCCCATTAAAAAAAACCAATGAAAGAAAAGCAAGTCTTCACACTCATAATGCAATTTCTTATTCTAATGAAGAGGAACTACAGAATGGAGAAATCAGAGTGGTTTTTCTGCCACTAATTATCACCTCACAGTGTCAACCCATGAACCAAGCTGTCACTGAAACACCAAAGAAAACATCCTGGCATAGACTTCTGCATTCTAGTATGTAAGTTACTGAAGATGGGGATATATCGGGGAATTTGGAAAAAATAAACATAAAAGATGTTGCTTACAGGAGAGCCAAAGGTAGTGCAGAAATCAAGCAAAAGCATGGACGTAATCATAGAGAAAGTTATTTGGGGAAGAAGAAAAACAAACTGAATGTAAAATGAAGGAGGAAAGAGTACAAGAAATCTATGAAAGTTGGGTTCTTCTATTAAAATGAACATGAGGCTGTGAAAGTGTGAATAATGATGACATACAAGAATAAGTCAAGATGAACAACAGCTGATAGCACAGTACATAATGTGAGTCAAGGTGGTGATGATCATCTCAAAGATGATATTGAAGGAGCAGTGACAACTGACAGAAGAAATCAAAGTGGGTTATCGAAGGCTATTGAGATGGCACTTGCTTGCAGTGAACAACAGAGGTGACCGCAACAGGCATACTGCAGTTCAGGTGCTGGCATGACCTTGCCCAAAGGAAAAGGAATGAGGCTTCACGAACAAATGCAGTAATCCTCATCATTCACAGTGGTTATGCACTTGAAAAAGCCAATTAACAGTGAAACCACAATGTGTGAGATCAAGATGTTGTGGGAAAAATGGAATTAGGGAAACCAAAGACAAAGAAAACATTATAATACATAAACTAATACAAACATAGAGGAAAACAGCAATGACATCAATTTTCCTGGCTGAAACAGTTGGAGTGATCGAATGATGAAGACAGCATGGTTGAGGGGGGACAGAAAAAACTCAGTGAAGAAAGACGTGATCTTCGACCGCTCTGCCTTTCTGCCTGTACGATGCCATGACAGCCTATGCCTTGTGCTTAAATTTCAGGAACTTATCCATAACAAGGTCAACCTCACAGAAATTATCAATTAAGTCATCTGCCGTCTACAGGCTTTTCATCAGAGCGCTGGTCATCAGCTGAGAATTCTCTAACACAGCTTCAGAATCTTCATGACCTTCTGATTCACTGAGTGCTGTCAGCTGTTTAGGGTCCTCCCTCTCCTGCCTCAATTAACTTAGCAGCATGAGTCTAAAACTTTCTGGATATCAGCCTCCTCAAAATTTGGGAAACCTTCTCCAGGAACTTTATAGGCTAATTAGAAGATGTTCCTTATGTTGTCCTGTTGGAAGAGTATCTGGAAGTCATCAAATGTTCCAGGCCAAAGCTCCTTCCAGCAACCCCTCAAAGGCAAGGACTTTAGCTCAATGATGGATTCCTTTACGGTCAGTGTGCAGCTAACTACGCTGTACAATTTCCAGGATTCAATGACACTAACAAAGTTCTCCTAACTTGCATTGAAGATACTGTAGAAGGTGGAGTGAGAGTAATGACTCTTGAATTTTGTGAGGGTATCCTGTTTAAAAACTGTAAGTGGTGGAGTTTAACAGATACTCAACTTGGATATCTGGATGGACAAGACAAAGAACATGAATATCCTTGGGATATACTAAGGATAAGCGGGACCTTGAATACTTGATTGGTCTTCAGATAGTTTGTAAATGAGCTTTTACTGGCCACGGCCTTCTCCCTCAACACAGCACCAATGACTGAAAACAATTTGTATCACATCTTCCAGTCATACAAAAAAAGGCTCTTTTCATGTTTTGAAGGAAGGGATCAAAATGACATTTCTATGATTGAAACAATCATCAGTTTCTTTACACCATAATGGCACCCAACTCTAGCAATGTTCTTTCCCCTGTGCAACGTACCTGGCACCTCCACTTTCTTAAACAGATACACCATTTTTATTTATTTTAATCCTTGGGCACTTCAACAGCTTAAAACTCAGCCTTTACAGACATAATTAAAACACAAAGGCAGCAATTAGTTCTAAAAATTGTGACTGTACATTATAGCATGATATCTGGGTGGCTACAGGTGAAGACAGGCAGGCTCATGTGTATTACTTGATGTGTCTATACACGTGCAACTTCAATTGAGTGAGGGACATACATCATGACACATGAAGATTGCCACAATAATTTCTCCATGAATAAGCAACAAAATTATGCAAAAACCAATAAACTAGGCAGATTTGCTGAACCCAGTATCCAATTCCTCAAAAATACACTTTCACTTACAAGTTTTGAATATGTTCAATAATACTTTTGTTTGTGAGATTTGTTTGTTGCATGCTCTATTGGATTTTCTGTGTAATTTCTAATAAATTGAGTTATACATTGGGTTGATATTTGTCCTTGTTTTTTTTGTACACCTTCTGTATTATCCAACATATCAAATTATCCAGTTATCCTTAATACCACTGAGGTTGGTTAAGTGGGAGTCTACTGTAATAGATGAATGAAAAAAAATAAATTGAAAATTATGTGGAAGCAAACACTTATGGCATATGTTAGGTAAAATCTATGCAGGATTCCTCATTCACCTAGCCTACAGGATGGGCGACTGAGGACTCACAGTTCGATTCCTGACAGGAGTAAGAGACTGTTCATTTCCCTTTTCACTTCACTGAAGTTAAAAATCTCTGGGGCCCACCCAGCTACCTATTCAATGAGAACTGTGTGGGCTTTTGTTTGGGTCTGAAGTGGACAAAGCATGATGCTGACCAATCACCCTCATCCAGTGCTGAGGTTCAGAATGCATGGAGCATAACTCCACTCCCCCATACACCTTCACAGTGTGCATAGGGATAATTTCACTTTACTTTATGTCTGAAGGCACTGATATAAAAAAAAAAAATCGATTGGGGTCACTGGCTTGCAGGATTGTATAAAGGAACCAAACTTGCATATGCAAAGTGGGAGTGTTAACTAATCCACACTATATAGTGCACCCTGCTTCTGAAATTAACATAAAAGATTTCTCTTTTTTAAGTCACCCACTTACTTGTAAAATGATCTGGCATACCACTGAGTACATATACTGAACCATCACCATGCAGCAGCGTGTTGGCATCAATCCATTCACAAGAAGACACATCCCTTGAAAGCTCTACTGTATTCCTGTACCGAAATTAAAGTAGCAATAAACAAAACTAGAAGAAACCTGACTAATGTTTTGACGACTGCCCATTGCTTAGGTTTATTAGAAACATTTAAGACAAAGATCTATTTATGCTTTCAAGTGGAGAGAAGGGATGGAATAAGTTACAATAATTGGATGAACAGCAATAGAAAGCCAGCAAATAATGGGGGGGGATTTTTTTTAATATATGGTTCTTGCCCCCTTTTCTCAAACGTGGATTCAAAAATTTGTCTCACTGGCCACCCCTGGAATATACTATTGTCAGAATTGTTTAGAATGGTTTTAGAAGAAACTTTCTACAAGACAGCTTTTAGTGAGGGGATACCATAACAAAATTTCTTATGTGGATGACATGACTACTTAAAGTACGTCAAATTTTGTTCAAACAATTTTCAAAGGCAACACAGTCTCATGTACTAACAGTGCATTTGCAAAATCCAAACATTGTATTAATATAGTGATAAAATCTGCTCAGGCAAGTAGCCATGCTATTTGTAGTTTGAAGTCCAATACTTCATGCTAATCATCCAAGATTATATCACTTTTACTTGCTGTCAAAGCTTCAACAGTATACACTCTCACTTTGGATCATTAGTTCCTTGCTGTGACTCAGTCTGGGTACCCACCAAATACAAGTTGAACATGTCACCAGAACCTTAGCTGTCTGGGGCTCTAGCAGAACAGATTTCAGGTAATACAGTCCTTGGATAAGATCGATTATTTAGTGTGACAAACATATGCCAAGTGCAATTTAAGGATCTTTTGATGTAATCAGACAATTATTATGATCAAAGTAGTGAAACCCAACATCATTACATAAACAAATTATGCTGTACTTATTAACTGATTATGACCAATATATGGCCAGGTATGCAAGCACCCTGACAAGGAGTACATTTCAAATCAAATTTACTGCTATTTATTTTGCCAGGTTTAGTAAATTTGTACCACATATCACCAGCACACAGTCTGTTACCAGGAATAAGCTTTACAGAAATAAAATGGCAGTTTATTAATAATTTTAAGGTATGGTAATATTCAACTTAAAAATCAAATATGCTCACAAAAGCGTGAAAGATTTGTTATACACATCACAAACGTTTCTATATGACGCATATGTCTTATGTCATGTGCAGAAATAAAAGCCATACTGAAATTATTTTCGGGACACAAGACTACACTGAAATGATTCATGACTTGACCCATTGACAATGACTGATCCTTCAGGATTACTACAAAATAATAAACAGACAATTCCATAAGAATAATATAGAAAATACACCATCAATCACAACTAAGAATGTTTATTATATACATATATATATATGAGAAACTTTTACTTACATGTTATGGTCAAAATGGGCCACAGTTGGGTAGTACACAACATACAAATATAGTAAGTACTGTACTATAAGTTGTTTGTATTTAATGTGGTCTCATTTTACAATTAACCTTTCATATTGAAGAGTAATTGAGGGTGTATACTGATATTGGTTATTATGTAGTCTTTGATGGAATGCAGCTAAGGGAATTTTTTTCTGAGCACCATGCAGTACTTCAACTGTCAGAATCTAGATAAGTGCTGATATACGAAGAGTGTATTGGAGGAGGCTTAGGGTTTATGCAGTTCTGAACAGAAATACAAGTAATTTGAGGGTTCTTTATTTGTAAGCAGTTTTTCGATACAAGACATGGTTAAGTGCTGACTGTATGATTAAACTGTGCAGGAACCTGGGTTTACACATGCATTGTTGATTTTATATATTCCAGTTTTTGAAGTAAACGGCCTAATTAGTTGAGAAATTTATGTGTGCAGTGAGGATTCTGAATGAACTGTATGTCTTGTGCTGAAGAAATGCTTTGTGAGTTGAAAAGAGAAGGGATGAACTTGTATTTGAAAGTTACAGGCTGCGACTAATCTGAGAACTACTGCTATGGTAGTTTCTGCAGAATTGAAGTGAAGGTTCTACAATTAACAAACCAATCCTAATGAAACACTGACATGCCAAATTACAGCAGAAGTTTGGTGGGCTTTGCTAAACTGCATCTCAAGAGTACTATGTAGCATAAGCCAATGCAACAGAACAGGATAATGAACAGGTAATTCATGGTGTTCAATTTTACATGTAAAGAAGATATGAGGTTTTTACAGAGGGGACTATGAAATCAGTGTCTGCTTCAATGACATATGTAGTATGGCATGTGGGATTTTTATTCCACCAATTGTATGCATTAAAATAAAATATTTTTACATAAAGATATACAGAAAATCAATGAGTGCAAGGAAAAAAATTTTTGTACTGTGATTTCATTATTCTGGTGTTCACTAAAATGCGATATCACTGTAATACTTACTGAGTCGTTTTCCCTGTGATGCATAGTCTGTTATCATCTGTCAGCTGGAGAGACCAATCCCTCCATTTTGTTACATTTTCTTTCATTTCACTGTTCTGTTCCCTTGGTTTATTTTTATCTTCCACACCCTTGATCCCTATAGCCTTCTTGCTTCTACACATCTGTACCATATTTCTATTACAAGGTTCATTTTGTGGCTGAAATTTAAATTACCATTATTATTGTCATCATCATATTATTACTCTGAAGTCACAGTTAAAATATCAAAATTTCTCTGGATAACAGGCATTATTAACAGAGCTTTAAAACCCTCTCAAGTTCAAAAACACATTAGACTGAAAACATATAACACTCTGGCATACCCTACTTTATTATACAGGTGTGAAATTGGGCAATTTGAACAAATCCAGGATGACATGAGCAGAAATGAAATTATGGGGAGAATGGTAAAATACACATGGCAAGACTAAAAAACCAATTATGATATTTTATTGTAACTTAAAATTAACCAATTTGTATGGAAAATTCAAAATTACAGAAATAAATTAGTACAACATGTTTGGCGAATGGACAGAAATAATATACCAAACTTAATCATGAAATAACAATGTGGGACACAAAGCCAAGGACAACCCCTCACAAGACTTCTCGACCATTAATGAGACTGGAACAGGTCAAGACACCTAAAACCCTGAAAGCTCTATGATGATGATGAAATCGCAGTGTTTTAGGTGGTCTCCTAAGAGTGCAATCATTGACCAGGCACTTCTTATTCATTATTCTGCTAAAAACTTTCAAACTATATGGCATGTATTAAGTATTACTGCTCTCTGCAAGAGATATACATGAGATTCAGCAGGTTCAAACTGTCATGTAATTTATTTGGGAAAATACACATTATGGATAAGACTAAAGGAACTATACAGACTGTACTCAGTTGCTACATTTTTGTTTGCTCTTCTTTTAGGTCTGCATATTTCTTGAACCTCTTGGATATGATACTGCAGATGCTGCAACTGTTAGGACTTCCTACATCAATGAAATATGCTTCTTTCATGGTCATGCCAAGAATACCTACATCTGGTCTGCTTATCATCATCATCATACTCATCATTATTTACCACCTTACATGATTGCTTCTACAGTACCAGTAAGCTTACTATTTTGCAGGTACTATTATGCAAATATGTCCCTTCCTACTGAAAGCAAGTAACAGCAAAATGTTCATATGCACATGCATGCACAAAGGTGGGATAAAAAAGACAGCGACAGAGATTGGAAATCTGCAGAATATTTTCAGTTTTTTTAAAAGCCCCACTAATATATGACTTCTTTATTATGAAATTTAATTAAGTGAAATATTAAATGACTAGAAATTATATTATTTTCATTTGGCACATTCAGTATTTATGACAAACTGAAAAAAACAAATATAAGTTTTCCGGTTCACAGCGTGGTGAGTGTTCGGACTGTGCTGAATTTATGTTGATATCCTTTCTTAAATTGGTTTACTGTTTGATACATTTTCCTTGTGTTATTATGCTTCTGATCTTCTTCTATTGATTCTATTACATTTTTTATGTATGTCTTTTTCTTATTCCTAATTATTTTGTGAGCTTCTTTTCTTTATGGTGATACTCCTGCTCTTCCTTCTCCCTTCTTCCTTTTATCAACCACTTTTCTCTTGCTTTCTTCATTTCTACTATTGAAAATTTGCATTCCTCATCGTACCATTTATTTTTATATGTTTCTGTGCCTTCATCCTTTTCTACAAGCTGCTGTTTGGTTTCCTTGATTATTGTTTTAATGTTTTCCCATTTTTCATGAATATTATTGTTAATACTATCATCATCATCATCATCATCATCTAAGTTTTCCAGTAATTGAAACTTATTATTAATTTCTATAGCATATTCTTTTTTCTACTTTGGATTTTGAAAAATATTCACCATTTTTCTTTCCTCATTATACTTATTTCCAGTTTCTACCCTTAATTTCACTTTAAAATTTATCTTCAGTAAGTCTTCGGTGGTCTAGAGGTAGCGGTCTGGCCTTTGGTACCCAAGTTCGCGGGTTCAAACCCGGCCGAAGCCGTCAGATATTTAGGGCGAAAAAATCCTCAGCACGCCTTCCTTTGGAGGGTAAGTAAAGCCGTCGGTCTCATGTCATAGATTTGCGGCATGTAAAAGATCCCTAAATTTACGTGGAAGTCGGAATTTAGGCAAAATTACTACCGGACATCTTTCTCGCCCACAGTTCCACCTTTCGCTATTAGGATCTCTCGCGTCGCCGAGGACGCAGAGGCACGTGGTGGCAAAAGTGGGAACCTCCAAAGGCAGGGAAAAGCAATGGCAAACTATCCCCAAGAATGTGCCTAGGATGCAGTGCCAAGAGCCACATCGGTTCCATAACCGGGCTCTGGTTCCTGCCGGACGGGCCTCTAGGGCTGAATACTAATGAATGAATGAAGTCTCCCAATGTCTGACCCCCTTAGTGCTCTGATGTGTTATTGCACTTCTGAATCTGTTACTAATTAAAACATGATCTATTTGGTTCGCGGTCCTGCCATCTGCTGAATACCGTGTCTCTTTGTGAATATCTTTATGTGGAAACATTGTACTTCTTACATTTAAACCTTTATATATCGCAAACTGAATCATTTTTATTCCGTTGTTGTTAGTTTCATTATGTAAACTTTCATTGCCAATGGTGGGTTTGTATATGTTTTCTTTAACAACTTTTGCATTAAAATCTCCAAGTATTATTTTAATGTCTGACTTAGCTATTTGATTTATATTTTGCTGTAATAAATTGTAAAAGTTAAGACATGTGCCCCATAATTAACACGTACTGACAAATGTCATCTGGTTCCCAACAACATCTTCTTCAATACAATGTTCCATTCACTACTGTGGTAGAGTGTCATTCAGATATTCTTATAGTTCTAGATGAAAGTGAAGTGGTGCTTCATCTTCCTGGATGATAACATTAGCATAACTTCATAAAACTGACACATATGCCACATAATTAACATGTACTGACTAATGTTCTATCTGAATGATTTCTCTGTAAAAAGAAGTGTCCACAGTTTTTGTGATGTACAATGACACAAAATATATTCACTTTCTGGGAGTCTCTTCACACTCAATGACTTGGCTTTCATTTTGAGAACTTCAGACATAGGCATAATGACATATGACTGCCACTCAAGTGTTGTCAACTCATCACTAAATATAAGCAATGCTGCCATTCCAGATTAATCCACTTTTTCTTGAAACTAAACTAATTTGTATTGCTTGCATCTGTTGTTCAGTTTTTAAAGCCTGCACTAACCGTAACTTGTAAAATTAAATGCTTCCAGAAACACGCCAACCTGTTGTTTTGGACGAATTTAACTCATGGCTACCTTTCCATGCACACCACCAGAATATTTTTCTTACACATTGTACTGTTTCATCAATGAAGGGTTGGCAACTTGGACTCTTCCCATACAGGTACAGTCTTCATTTTCAAACAGCTTACAATAGATGTAAAGTAACTTACCCTGTGGTCACTCTCTTCTGTAGCCTGTGACAATCACACTGCACGTTACTGAATCTTCTTAGTGGAGTGGAAAAAATTTTTTTTTTCCTGTACAGCACCCATTTTCACATGTGCACCCCTGGCACATCATATTATTAACTTCAAATAGAGATAAAAATAACTTCAAGAGTTATCTACTGATTGGTATGCAAGAATTCAATATCACATGCATGTTTACTTCGTGGTGAACATCTACAAGTGATTACTTCCTTGCAAGAGCGCTCCAACCTAACAATAAGGTTCATTTCAAACCATGTACCAGACTGATGTGTGAATATAATTTTGCAATGGAATACTAGTGTTTTTGGAAGTGTCTCCAGGTGAAAAGCAGATGTTATTAAAACATTAATACATACTGTTTGAAGGCAATTTTTTCCATTTAGTGTGCAAAGATTCTCTTTTCCCAGCTTTATTATCCACTGAAAAGATACAAAAAATATAAAACACTCAATATTCAAATGGTAAAATTTTGAATACTATCAATGTATCTTGCTTTCAACAAACTTTTTTAAAAAAATACAAAGAATGCATCAAACAAAAGCCACACACAGAAAGCTGCACTCCAGGTCAGAGCAAGCACACTCACTCTCTCACCCAACCATCAGAACAAATATATACATGTACAATCACACCTATGCAAAAGCATCCATATACACACACACATACTTTTATTCTGCATACCTTAATGACCTTGGTGTTCATTTATGACAGATACAAATCAAAAGCTTTAGTTTCTGTGCTTCACTAAGAAACAAGACATGAAGACAAATTATACTTTAATGAATATAACAGAAGAATATTTTCATAACTCATTACCTGAAAAATGTGGAACTGACTTAAGTTTGTCCACAAATTTAAACATGTTCTGTACAGGTATTTTTCTGAAAACTGAAGATTGTGAAGGGGAGTACACCATCTTGTGTTCCAGTAAATGTGGTACAATAAAGCAGAGCTACAGATCCATGCCTTTTTATCTTGGCACTAAATGGACATGCCCAGTTTCATGTTCTGGCTACATCACCCTGTGGAAAGAGCCAAGTACCCACTGGACAAAAGGCAGCACAGGCCAAAGAGCTGGTCTGGACAATTTGGAGCCAAGGACACTTTCTGGCCCTGCTAGAAATCAAACCGCAATTTCACGGTTGTCTAGCACAGCCTAATCATTATACTGCGTGAACTATCCTGGCAGACTCAAACATAATGCTGATTAGCTGATCACCATATAGACCATACAGCATTTGATGACAAATTCTGAATCTATTTCTGTAAATACACACCATTTAGAAAAACATGCGAAATAAAAGATATTGGTTGTAATGAAAATGATCATTTCATTACATACTAATGTCTTTTATAGTACCATATTTACATGAATACAAGGTGCTGCTGTGTGTAAGAGGACACCCTCCACAATCATCAATGTTTGGAAACTTACCCATACAGTTTAAGGTTATCCATAATCTGTGCAACAGACTGATTACACAGTATTTAATCCAAATGACTGCACATATAACCATAAATAACTACTTGTTATTTTTTTATGCTTCTGCTATATGATTTGGCCTCTATAGACCATCTTCAAGGAGGTCATTTACAAAGGAATACATATATAATAAATGCTGTCAAAGATGTGCATACGCAAAGTTAAAATACAGTGTTATCAATTAAAATACTGCTATAAATGTATAAAAAGTAGATTAATTACATCTATTTTACACTTCTTGATAATTTCACATTTAGTTGCAGACAAACAACTATGCCTGAATTATGGCTGGAAAATCCCAGAATTTCACATAGAAGTCTATTTAAACAATAAGTAGACCAAATGCCAACATATCTAGTTTTCAAAAAAGTACATTCAGTGCTGGCATCAAACTATTCAATAGAGTATAAACAGTAACACAATCCTTAAGAAGAAAAGAAGAAATTCAAATTAGCATTAAGGATATATTTAAATACAGATTCCTTTCACTCTCTCAATGAAATTATAAAGTGTAAAGATAACATTTCATACCATCTTACACTGTAAAAATTGTGAATACTTTGTGCATCTATAACTTGTTCCACATCCTATTGTCTTTGTGACACACAGATCCATGAAATGAATGTATATAATATATATATATATACACATACATATTTATGGATTTGTGTACATACATATATACATATGTCTGTATGTATAAACATATGTCATTACTGACATCTTCATTCTAAGGGACTTACAAAGCTGTGTTTTGTATTGATGTGTGTATATTATAGAGGACCACTGAATAAAGGAAGGTATGCAGATGTGAGGTAGCTCCTAGCTAAATGAATGGGTGGGGGATAATTTATGTTCATTCTTTCCCTCACCTGACTTCATATATTCCAACATTCACATTAAAATAAATACCTTGGGGGTTTCTCTCAACCATGATGTCCATCGTGCTACATGGAAGTTTTGATGGTAAGAATTTGGAACAAATTCCTCAGTAGGTGAGACTGTTGAAGCTGGGGGTGCTGCTGTGTTCATCATGTTGATGTCCAGCAAAGTGCCATAGCCAGTCCAAGGATGTTTGCTAATGCTTGCATTTTTTAGGGAAGCTTCAGATTTTATCATTTTATGTTTCCTCCCAGCTTCAATCATTGGTGAATCATTTGTACGTTTATCTCGTACTGGGTTTGTAATACCTCTCTCATTATTTCCTGAAGTTTTTAGTGCAGAAACATTAATTCTTTGAGTACGCTTCTGCTTTTGGTTCTGCTTGCCTTTCACAGATGAAGATGGCATCTGAAACCACAAATTCAACAATTACATTTTTGCTAAAACACATTCACATATGCATGCACATGTAAATGCATGCATGTGTGCTTACACACACACACAAAAGTGGTTCTCCTCTTATGTATAATTTATTATTAAATTACACTCAAGTATTATGTCAAACTATACAAATGAAACCGATTTTTCAAATTAGCAAACAACTAATTTTAGAGGACAGCCAAAGTACTTTCAAAATCAAGCATCACTGAGCAAGGTGGTTCATGCACAATGCTCCTGAATTAAATTCTGGAGGTGCCAGGCTCGAATCTTGGCTGGGAAAATAAGTATCATCACTGAGGTTTTGTGGTTTTTTTCAGTCCATCCAGGCACATATCTTGACAATGCTTCGAATTATGACAAGGCTACTTCCTCACAAATCCTTTGCAGTTCATTATTCACTGACATGCAGTCGTTTGAAACTATACAGCTTATGTTACTGATAGCAATGTTAAATAAATTACAAATACATAAATAAATAAATAAGCAATGCAGTTCCTACACCACATGCAAGTTTGCAGTTGAAAATCTACTACATCTATTACAACTACAACTACTACTGCTACCTGCTGCTGCTACTACTATTACTACTACTAATGCTGCTACTAATACTATTTCTACAAGTGGTTTTCCCAGCTTCTGGGATAAGAGAACACATCACTTGGTTCCCAACATTTCACACAGAACATGGCTAACTCAGCAAGCCACCTAACCACCCACTCTATTGACTGTCAGTAATAAGTAATAAACAGAGCAACATTCATCAAACTTGCTGTGTTTAGCAATGAAGCTGCTAAGTATATAGTAAAAAAAACTTAATCTCAACTGTTACACACTTAAATGAAATGTGCGGACCCTAATTCACAGCAAACTGGAACAATGGCGAGTGATGTGATGGCTGCCCTAATGCTATATAGTCTGCAGAGATTAATGATATGGGGCGAATTTACTAGGGACCCAGTATAATACAATACAAATATAAAATATATGGTTTGTACAGATATTTATAAGCCATCTTCTAAGAATATCACACTATACAGACCAAAAGGTTAGCAAGGGATATGTGTCAAGAATTATTTCATATGCAACTTCTTATGAGTTCTCACTGGGAAAAAATTTCTTCCACAGTGTAGGAGTGAGCTACAATATAATTCTGCGCTGGATTACATTCTTTTATATCATGGTTTAAAATATGAATATTCAGTTGAACAGCAATGTATACTTTGTTTTCAACAGTACACGCCTTTCTGATAACTAGAGAGGTTAGCATTGGGCACACAGTGGTTATGTATATGTCTCATATTTATAATCTGCATTTCTGAATTTGTTTGAAATGTTCCCACTGAAGAACAAGAAAGACAGTTATGAAAATAAGTATTCATTGGCAATGGATAGCACATAAAATTTCTTAAATAATTACACATAAGGACTTCTTTTCTGAACACCTGACAAAAATGAATAATTTTTATTGGAATAGCAAATACTTGTATACTTCTGCTCTCTGTTAAATTCCCCAGAGAGAACTCCGTAAGACATGATGTCATGAATATGTGCAAAGGAAACTAATTTCAAACCATCTTGTCCTCACTGGTGTGACTGCCCTCAGGGCAACACATGGTGAACTTATTTTTGGGAAAACATATTCAGTATTTTTTCCTTCTCCCCCCCCCCCAGTTTAAATTATTACCAATTTTCAGGCCAAGAAACTTCAGCAGTAACTGCAATTTTAATTGTTTTATTATTATAACCTATATTCCAATTAATACATGTGAATTGTGAGGAAAATGTAATGAAGTTTGTTTTGTGCAAATTTAATGTCAGTTTTATTTCCTTTAAATTATTTTTTCAAATTGGCAAAGGCATCATAACGAAATTTTGTAAGTGATATTCTTCACAGTAATATATAATGATATTGGTATCATCAGCAAAGGATGAAAATTGACAGTGTGAGGTAGATCATTTATGGATGTGAGGAAAAAGAGGGGACCACATATGGAACCCTAACAAACTCCATGCCTTAGGACACCCCAGTCTTAGTAGGTTTTACAATTGGAATTGGAGATTTAACATCTACTCCTTGCATTTTATTAATATAGTATGATTCAAACCACTGTTCAGCATGGACCTGTACTCCATAAACATTTATTTTGGATAATAATATGGACTGATTCATAAGTTAAAAGTTAGGGCAAGGAAAAAGAGACTATTTTAATCAAAGACATCCCGTTGTGCTTCAATACTCACAATAAAACAAAGCAGTTTATTCAGTCAAGGACACAACAAGAGTATATGATATTGGTATCTTACTATGGCAACATGTTTCGGTCTTTCTTTAGACCATCTTCAGGCCAACGTACATAAGTAAAAGGTACTATGGGATCCCATAGTACATAGATAACAATATCATATACTACTGTTGTGTTCTTGATGGAATAAACTGTTTGTTTTATTATGAGTAAAAGAGACTAACCCACTACTGTCAGTTACGTTTATATAATGTACCAGAGATCAGAAAATAGGTGCCACACTTCGCCTCCCCAGCATATTTTCTACACCACCTTTGCAAATACGGATACAACTCAAAGTGACAAGAGTATATATTCTGCACTGTTTTGACAATCATTAAAACATATATTTTAGGTCCCTATGTTATTTCCAAATTCAGACTACACTTCCCCTCACATATTCTACACTTTCAAGCTTCTAATGGATTATTTTATGTAAATCTAAACCCTTCTACTCCTATCTCAGTCTTAGGAGAATCATCAGCCTCAGTTCTCAAGCAGATGGCAAGAGCCCTACCAGCACCCCTCCAACCCCCAAAGACCAAAAAAACATGTTGGTACTACTACATAAATAACACAGTTACTTCAAACAGCATAATACCCTTATTTTGTATACACATACGTATCTTGGCAGTGAACTTGATCCCCATTAGCACAGGGGTGAAAAAGCAAGATGGTAAGTGGGAAAGCACAATACACACAGATCTATTTTCTTTCCATTTCAAAAACATTGTTGTATTAATAACAAAAAAAAACATTATTTTTTGCTGCTGCCATGGATGCCATAAATAAAAAGTACATTCATTCTTAATTTTCTGTTTCCAGTCTCCCTTGCTTTACAAACTGTCCTAGGAGATGGATAACAGAACTGACGACACTTTGCAGTACAGTGTACTCCCAGCGCAGTAAATGTTATTGGAACATACATAACATAGTCTTCTATGTGTATGTACAATATTCATGTACATGTATGAATATATATATAAAATGAGATAATCATGAAGGTCACGGTCTGCTGGAATGTGATGATCATTCAGGTTTTCTGGGCATCTAATTCTGAGTCTAAAACTGGAGTTAACACATTCATTCCCCTATACACCTTCATGGCGTTGTGTTCAATTAAGTACAAGAACAAATTCTCTTAAAAGTTTAATGTTGTGACAATGTTCTAAGAGCTTTATCTTGGCTTTTGACGCTGCAGGCTGACATGATTATTTACCAACCAAGGCTTCATTCATTATGAGCACCCCTGTGAGACGCTGAAATTTTGTAATATGGTAACCAACAATTTTCATTTACTCTACGTTATGATACATATTTTTGGATTGTCATTCATATACACATAAAGTATATTTTACAGGAATGTCCAACAGAAACCAAATACGGCAACAGAGACACTTAAAAACAGAAAACTTCCTCAGGCCTTGTAGGCTGCCAATTAAATCTAAAGGAAAAACACCGCCGGCATGACAAACGCGTGGGCGAATGACTAAAAATTAGTGGTGTTATCAGTAGTACTAGGTATTTACGAAATAAGAGCATTGAAGATGTCGTAAAAACACAGAAACGCGTATGCCTACACCAACAATAACGTTAATAAACGCAGATGGTCACCAAAATGCCATATATTAAGCCACACGGTGTGCACATGAACAAATTTACATTCCTAATATGTTAAGGTACAGCAGTATTCAACCGCATTTTACAGACTAAATTACTTCAGTAAACGTTAATTGGTAAGGCAACTACCTTTCCAGGTTCTTCGAATATTCTGAATTTCGGCTACGTTTAACGTTACTGTTCAAAACCAAAGTCGTAAATCACCATCACACTCCGCAAATTTCTCGCGCCAAGACCACAGACAATAAAGTCCCTACCATGGATTATAGGTTTATGAACAGAGATTACTAGATTAGACCTGCACCGTCACTTTATAATCTGTGCCCACTTGTCTGTATTGCTATATTACATGACGCACACAGGACTTTGCTTTTACTTTAGCAATCCGTCCGCCATACCATAATACAGTCCTTACGGCAGTGATGGTAATGGTGATTCCGTGGCAAACAAAGCTATGTACTACCTCCGCAATTTAGTAAAAACCCTAATGGCCATCTCAGAAACTTTTCTCGGACCAAGTGAATGAATCGATTACCCTGTAAATTGGACTCACGTAAGGAAAGGCTGAGTAGCTGGCTCTTGCGAACATAGGCCAAATAATGAAGTTCGGTGTTCCAAAGAAGGAGAAAAACTTACTGAGCATCTAAGCGTCTATCAGCTCATCAAGAAGATTCGGTTTCCCTACGTGAGTGTAAAATTTGATTTTTTATATCAGAATTAATTTTAGGAGGCGAGTGGAGATGGACATGCAGACGTTTGTCCGTGCATACGGTGCAAATATTGTAAGGAAACTTTACATTGCACTCTTTATGACTCTGTTGCGCTTTAATGTTGTTGTGTAGAGTGCTTGATTGAGACACTATAGTATTCGGTTAATAATACTTCAAGTTTCGCATTTATAATTAATTGCATGTAATTACATGTGTAACCCAGTGGGGAATCATCCGCAGGAGAGGATGTGCGGAAGGGTACAGAATGCCACCATTTTACCCCTCCCATCGCTATCCAAGAAATTAAAAGTCAGTCATCCAGCATAGTCTAGGTAGCGATAGCAAAAGCGTAAAATAATAATAACAATAGCAATAACAACGCACATTGCGAGAAAAATTGTTAATAAGGGCATGAATGAAGTTAGATTGCTGGCAATAAAATTGAATTCAATATAGGAATGTTATCCGGAGAAAATACACCAGCCCCTTAATACATGAATGAATTAAAAAATAAACAAAATATGCTAAAAATAAATAGTTGAGGCGTGCTGTGGCAGAGCGTCGTCCTCGTGCGCCGAAGTCCAACAACACCAGTGCTAAATTTTACATTCATTGTTCCGTGCATCATTGTAATTGTTTCAAAAAATAACCAACACGATGTCACTTGTGGACTATCCTTTATTTTCAGGGGTAGTCGTCATTCATTCTCTACATGTTTCGAGCTTTCGGGAAGCTCATCATCAGG
>Ga0136643_10005287_pt1 | contig 18140 bp, 16 predicted proteins | sample TergutLab28metaG_FD_96883 | JGI IMG/M metagenome (GOLD analysis project Ga0136643, IMG submission 96883) | Labiotermes labralis P1 segment gut microbial communities from Petit-Saut dam, French Guiana - Lab288 P1 (version 3) (version 3) | ecosystem: Host-associated > Arthropoda: Insects >...
TCGCTGAGGTGTTGGGGGCGCTGGATCCGGTGCTGCCGGTGGCGGGCGGGGCGTTCGTGGCCGGCGGGGTGGCGGGGGCCGCGGTTGTGCATCGCGGCCGGTGAGGGCGGCGGCGCGGTCACGACGGCGGGCGGGGGCGCGCGGTTACGGTGGGCGGATGAGCGCAGCACGGCGGGCGGACGAGGGCGAGCGGGACGGGCGGCCGCCGCTCCATCCGGTGAAGCGGGTGGTGCTGGGCACCGTCGGCACCGTGGTGCTGCTGGTGGGCGTGGCCCTGCTCGTCCTGCCCGGGCCCGGGCTGCTGCTGGTGCTCGCCGGCCTGGTCATCCTCGGCCGGGCGGTGCCCGCGGTGTCCCGCTTCGAGGAGCCGGTCAGGGTGCAGGCCATGCAGGGGATGGAGGCGAGCGTCGCCTCGCCCTGGCGGATCGCCGGCTCCGTCCTGGTCGGGCTGGCGCTGATCGCCGCGGGCGTGGTGTGGGGCGCCCGCCTGGCGCCGGACCTGCCGTTCGCCGGCTGGAGCACGGGGTCCAGCCTCATCCTGTCCGGCGTGGTCCTGCTCGGCCTGCTCGCCTGGAGCCATCGCCGCGTGCGGTCCATGCGGCACGACGACTGAACCCCCGCCGGCCCGGCGGCCCGGAGCCACCCGCGCCTTCGACTGCCCGTGCCCCGTTCGTGGTTGGCTGTCCCCGCCACACCTGTATGACCGTATGAACGGAACAACAGCGAAGGACCGGGCATGTTCGAGTACAAGGTCGTCACCTTCCGCGAGTCGCTCATCGGCGACGCCCTGGACAGCGACAAGTTGGAGAAGACGCTCAACAAGCACGCGGAGGACGGCTGGGCGCTGAAGTCCATCACGGCCGCCGATGTGAAGGGCCGCATAGGCCCCGGCGCCGTCGAGGGCCTCCTCCTCACCTTCGAGCGCCCCCGCCAGCGCTGAGGCCCGCCGCCTCCGCGCCCTCGCCGACGCCCCCGCCAGGCCGCACCCGCTCGCGCGGGCCGGGTGCCGGGCGGGGGCGTCCGGCTGCCGGCAGCCGGGGAACCGCGGAGCCCTCGGTTGCGTGGATCCCGGTGGCAAGCTGTGGCGCCTGCGCACGGGGGCACGAGGGACAGGAGCGGCGATGCCCGATCTGGGGTACGACCTCACCGTCGCGGACACCAGCGCGGGCGGCCAGATCCCCCTGACCAACCTCGACCGGCTGCCCGGGTCGCCCGTCCTCACCGACGGGCAGACCGAGCAGACGTTCAAGAACGGTGTCTCGTTCGTCAGCGGCGTCGGCTACGGCTCTTGGCGTGTGGGCCAGGCAGGCGTCGACGCGACAGCCCCGACCCGCTAGGACTCCCATGAGCGAGGACGCGCGCATCCCGATCACCTCATCCCTGAGCCGCGACAACCGGCACGTCCACGTGGACCCGCTCGTCGACGCCGAGGTCCGGTGGGGCAACGAGATCGCGGAGGACTGGCACATCACGGACTCGCGCCTCTCCCACTGGGGGCTGACGCTGGCCCGTCCCTTCCACGTCGACGAGGTGCGCGCGCGCTTCAGCTTCCCGTCGGACGTGGGGCTGTACGTCGTCGGCGCGCGTCGCCGCCGGGAGGTGCCGACGATGTGCCTCAGCGACATCCTCGGCGTCGCGCGGGTCACCGCGCCGCTTCCCGAGGACTGGCCGCACGGGGAAGGGCAGGTGGAGCTGTGAACGGGGAGCACGAGAACCACGAGAAGCACGAGAAGCACGGCGGGCACGGCGAGAACGGGGACGAGCTGCCCGCCGACTCGGTGGAGGCGCTGGAACTGGCCCTCAACCCGCTGGTCTTCCGGATCGCGGACAGCATGGTGCTGATCGGGGTCAGGGCCACCGACCGGGGGCCGGAGCTGATGTACACCGAGGTGGGGGACACGGTGTGCGCGGTGGCGTACACCGATCCGGAGGAGATCCGGAGCGACCTGCCGGACGGGTACCGGCTGTTCCAGATCGGCGTGCCGGACCTGCTGCGGCGGCTGCACCCGGAGTGCGGCCTGCTGATCGGGCCGCGGGCCGCCTCCCCGCTGATGGTGATGCCCTACGAACGGGACGCCGTGATCGCCGCGAGCGTGCCGTTCCCGGCGGGCGCGCCGATCCGGATCAAGAAGCACGGGGTGCCGCACCGCGCGCTGATGAAGGCCGTGCTGCCGCGGATCACCGCCGCCCCGGGCGTGCTGCGGGTGTACCTGACCCGCTACCAGGTCGCGGACGCGCGGGAGAAGCTGCTGGTCGTCTACGAGAACGACCCGGCCGTGGCGGGCGCCGACGCCGACGCCGCGAACGCCTTCATCGACGCGGCCGCGGAGATCGAAATGGCGGACCCGATGCAGGTCGTCGCCCTCGACGACGTCCCCGAGCCGTTCCACGCCATGGTGCTGGACGACGTGCCGCCGGTGTACGTCCGCTCTGAGCTGACGCGCTGACCCGGTGCGCGGGCGGCGGTTACGCTCGGGCCATGCCGACCCCCCGCCGTCCCGCCGCGCGCCGCGCCCGCACCTACGATCCCGGCCGCAGCTGGCAGGCGCTCACCGCGCAGGTGGCGCATGTCCTCGCGGCGGTAAGGGAGTTGACACCCGAGCAGTGGGCGGCCGACAGCGGGCTGCCCGGCTGGGACGTGCGGACGCTCGTCGTGCACCTCGTGCGCCAGGTCACCTCGGTGCGCGAACTGCTCGCGCAGGAACCGCTGCCGCCGGGGACGGCCGTCACCGGGCTGGACACCTGGGCCCGTTCCACCGCCGGCATCGCGGACCTGCTGGACGCCGACACCCGGGAGAGCGCGGAGGCCACCGCCGACCCGGCGGCGGCGCTGGCCGCGGAGGCCGAACTCCTGGCCGCGCAGGAGCAGGACGCGGTGCGCGCCGACCTCGTCGTGCCGCACGTCTTCACCGCGATGCGCGCCCTGGACTTCACGGTGACGCGCCTGGTGGAGCTGGTCGTCCACAGCGACGACCTGACCCGTGCCACCGGCGTCGAGGTGGTGCTGGACCGGCAGGCCGTCGCCGCCGCCGTCCGGGTGCTCGCCGACGCGCTGGCCGCCGCCGCCCCGGGCAACTCCGTCGAGGTCCGCATCCCGCCGTACGCGGCCGTGCAGTGCGTCGAGGGCCCGCGCCACACCCGCGGCACCCCGCCGAACGTCGTCGAGACGGACCCGCTCACGTGGATCCGGCTGGCCACCGGGCGCGTCTCCTGGAGCGAGGCGCTGGACGCGGCCCAGGTCGCGGCCAGCGGCGAACGGGCCGACCTGGGCCCGTACCTGCCGGTCATGGGCTGAGGGGCGTGGGGGCATGAGCCGCACCGACGACGGGAACGACGGGGGAGACGAAACGGGCAGCGACGGGAACGACGGGGGAGACGGAACGGGCAGAAGCGACGGGAGCGACACGCGGACCCCGGGGCTGTCGCGGAGGGTCTGGCGCGCCGGCCCGGCCGCGTGGCTGCTCGCCGCGGCCGTCGCCGTCGCCTTCACCGGCGCGCTCATCGACGACCTCGCGCACACCCCGACCTGGTGGCGCGCGACCCTGCAGGGGCTCGGCCTGCTCGGCTCCGGCACGTTCACGTTCCGGATGCTGGTGTGGCGGATCACCGCGACCAGGGACGGGCTGCGGGTCCGCGCCCTGCGCCGGGTGGCGCTGCTGCCCTGGGACGGGCTGCGCGCGGCCGTCCCGGCCGGCTCCGGCACGCTCGCCCTCGTCGGCACCTGTCCCGGCAAGCGCGTGGTCGTCGATTACGCAGGGTTCCGGCGCCCGCACCGGCTGGCCGCCGAAATCGGCGCCATGATCGACGATCCGGCGCTGCGGCCGGCCTCCTGACCTCACTCCGACCAACGTCACATCCGTTGCGCCACAAGGCACTACGCGCATAGAGCCAGGTCATCGGAGTATCCCTCGTTCGGACGATGGGCAATCCTGCCCTAGACTCGTCATCGTGCCTCGTGGTGACGGACGACTCAGCCACGACCTGCTCCCCGGTGAGAAGGGCCCCCAGGACGCCTGCGGCGTCTTCGGTGTCTGGGCCCCCGGTGAAGAGGTCGCCAAACTCACCTATTTCGGGCTGTACGCCCTGCAGCACCGCGGACAGGAGTCCGCGGGCATCGCAGTGAGCAACGGCTCCCAGATCCTGGTCTTCAAGGACATGGGACTGGTCTCCCAGGTCTTCGACGAGACCTCACTCGGGTCCCTGACCGGCCACATCGCCGTCGGTCACGCCCGCTACTCGACCACCGGCGCGTCCGTGTGGGAGAACGCCCAGCCGACCTTCCGTGCCACCGCGCACGGCTCGATCGCGCTCGGCCACAACGGCAACCTCGTCAACACGGCCGAGCTGGCCGAGCTGGTCGCCGCGCTGCCGCAGGGCCCGGGCCGGGCCACCAAGGTCGCCGCGACCAACGACACCGACCTGATCACCGCGCTGCTGGCCGGGCAGACCGACGACGACGGCACCCCGCTGTCCGTCGAGGACGCCGCCGCGCAGGTGCTGCCGAAGGTCAAGGGCGCGTTCAGCCTGGTCTACATGGACGAGCACACCCTCTACGCGGCCCGCGACCCGCAGGGCATCCGCCCGCTGGTGCTGGGCCGGCTGGAGCGTGGCTGGGTGGTCGCCTCGGAGTCCGCGGCGCTGGACATCGTCGGCGCGAGCTTCGTGCGCGAGATCGAGCCGGGCGAGCTGATCGCCATCGACGAGAACGGGCTGCGCACCTCCCGCTTCGCCGAGGCCCGGCCCAAGGGCTGCGTCTTCGAGTACGTGTACCTGGCCCGCCCGGACACCGACATCGCCGGCCGCAACGTCTACCTGTCGCGGGTCGAGATGGGCCGCCGGCTCGCCAAGGAGGCGCCGGTCGACGCCGACCTGGTGATACCGACGCCGGAGTCCGGCACGCCGGCCGCCGTCGGATACGCCGAGGCCAGCGGCATCCCCTACGGCTCCGGCCTGGTGAAGAACTCCTACGTCGGCCGGACCTTCATCCAGCCCTCGCAGACCATCCGCCAGCTGGGCATCCGGCTCAAGCTCAACCCGCTCAAGGAAGTCATCCGGGGCAAGCGCCTGGTGGTCGTGGACGACTCGATCGTCCGCGGCAACACCCAGCGGGCGCTGGTGCGGATGCTGCGCGAGGCGGGCGCCGCCGAGGTCCACGTGCGGATCTCGTCGCCGCCGGTGAAGTGGCCGTGCTTCTTCGGCATCGACTTCGCCACCCGCGCCGAGCTGATCGCCAACGGGATGAGCGTGGAGGAGATCGGCACCTCGCTGGGCGCCGACTCGCTCGCGTACATCTCCCTCGACGCCATGGTCGAGGCGACCACCATCGCCAAGCCCAACCTGTGCCGTGCCTGCTTCGACGGCGAGTACCCGATGGACCTGCCCGACCCCGAGCTGCTGAGCAAGCAGCTGCTGGAGGTCGAGCTGGCCGGTGGCGCCGACGCCGCCGACGCCCTGCGCAGGCCGTGATCCACCGCAGCGTGGTCCACCGCCGTACCGCTCCCGTGCACCCGTCCGGCGCCCGCAGGCCGCAGCCCCCAGCCCCCGCCCGAGCCCCCGCAGCAACCCGACACGAAAGTGCCAGCCATGTCTGAGACAACCGGTGCCAGCTACGCCGCCGCGGGCGTCGACATCGAGGCGGGCGACCGCGCCGTCACGCTGATGAAGGAGTGGGTGCGCAAGGCCACCCGCCCCGAGGTGGTCGGCGGCATCGGCGGCTTCGCCGGGCTCTTCGACGCCTCCGCCCTCAAGCGCTACGAGCGCCCGCTGCTCGCCTCGGCGACCGACGGCGTCGGCACCAAGGTCGACATCGCCCGCCGGATGGGCGTCTACGACACCATCGGCCACGACCTGGTCGGCATGGTCGTGGACGACCTGGTGGTGTGCGGCGCGGAACCGCTGTTCATGACCGACTACATCTGCGTCGGCAAGGTCCACCCCGAGCGGGTCGCCGCGATCGTCAAGGGCATCGCCGAGGGCTGCGTGCTGGCCGGCTGCGCCCTCGTCGGCGGCGAGACCGCGGAGCACCCGGGCCTGCTCGGCGCGGACGAGTTCGACGTCGCGGGCGCCGGCACCGGCGTGGTCGAGGCGGACGGGCTGCTCGGCGCGGATCGTATCCGAACGGGTGACGCGGTGATCGCCATCGAGTCGTCCGGGCTTCACTCCAACGGGTACAGCCTGGTCCGCCACGTCGTCTTCGACCGGGCCGGCTGGGCGCTGGACCGGCAGGTCGAGGAGTTCGGCCGGACCCTCGGCGAGGAGCTGCTGGAGCCGACCCGGATCTACTCGCTGGACTGCCTGGCGCTGGCCCGCACCACCGAGGTGCACGCCTTCTCGCACATCACCGGCGGCGGTCTCGCCGCCAACCTGGCCCGCGTCGTCCCCGACGGCCTGCACGCCACCGTCGACCGCTCGACCTGGACGCCGGGCCCGGTGTTCAGCACGGTCGGCGAGCTGGGCGGGGTGGAGCGGCTGGAGCTGGAGCGGACGCTGAACATGGGCGTCGGCATGATCGCCGTGGTGCCGCAGGAGTCCGTCGAGGTCGCGCTGACGGTACTGGCCGACCGCGGCGCCGGGGCCTGGGTGGCCGGCGAGATCACGGCACGCGAAAGCGGCGCAGCCGCCGTGGAACTGGTGGGCGACTACGCGCGGTGACCGTCGACCGGGGTCCGCGGACCGGCAGGCCCGGGGTGACCCGGCGCCGACGCGACGACGAAACCCGGTCCGGGCGGTCCGGACCGGGTCAGCGTGCGAGCAGCGTCAAGCGCGACGGCGTTGCGAGGAGGACTGGGACTCGTCCTCGTCCTCGTCGTCCTCGTCGTCGTTGTACAGATCCGCGTACTGAGCGTACGGGTCGTCTTCGATCTCGTCGTCATCGTCCTCGACCGGCTCGGCGTTAACCGGCCTCGTCGACGATGCGCCCAGCTCTTCGGCCAGACGTGAGAGATCCGTGCCGCCGCTGTTGTACTTCAGCTGGCGGGCGACCTTCGTCTGCTTGGCCTTGGCCCGGCCGCGCCCCATGGCTCGACCCCCTCAACGGCGGGGCTCGACGGCCCCGAGTCTTGACACGCGTTCATGAATCGGAGCGGTCTCCCGGGGAGAGATCGGTCCGTAGGGCCTCAACGGTACCTGCTTCCGACGCCGCACGGTACGTCGCCCGCACGACGCGCGTCGGAACAGGGGCCATTGGCGGCCCTGTCCTTCCTGGTCAGGCCCGATTTTACCTTCTTCTAGCGCGAACTTGCTATCGGTCCGTGCTGTCGGTCACGCCGCGGGGCCGCGAAGGCGCCGAAACGCCTCTCACGACCCCGCGGCACCCGCAGTCACACGATGCCGCCCAGCGTCACCGGCCGATCACCGATCCACGTCAGTGGTCCAGACCTCGACCGGCGGGAAAGCGCCGGGCGGGACGGCCGCGGCGCCGGGCCCGTGGTCACTCCCCCGTGGGGCGCAGCCACTCCGAGGCCGGGGTCCGCTCGGCCATCCGCTGCTCGGCGAGCCGGTCGGCGGCGACGGCCGGCGGCACGCCGTCGGCCTTGGCGCGGGCGAAGATGGCCAGCGTCGTGTCGTAGATCCGGGTGGCCTTGGCCTTGGCGCGCTCGAAGTCGAAGCCGTGCAGCTCGTCGGCGACCTGGATGACGCCGCCGGCGTTCACCACGTAGTCCGGGGCGTAGAGGATGCCGCGGTCGGCGAGATCCTTCTCCACGCCCGGGTGGGCGAGCTGGTTGTTGGCCGCGCCGCACACGACGGTGGCGGTCAGCGCGCCGACCGTCGCGTCGTCCAGCGCGTGGCCGAGCGCGCAGGGGGCGTACACGTCGAGCGGGGTGCGGACCAGGACCTCAGCGTCGGTGACCGCGGTGACCTGCGGGTGACGGGAGGTGATCCGGTCGACGGCCTCGGCGCGTACATCGGTGATCACGACCTCGGCACCGTCGTCCAGCAGGTGCTCGACGAGGTGGTGGCCGACCTTGCCGACGCCGGCGACGCCGACCCGGCGGCCCTTGAGTGTCGCGTCGCCCCACTGGGACTTCGCGGCGGCCCGCATGCCCTGGAACACACCGAAGGCGGTGAGCACGGAGGAGTCGCCGGCGCCGCCGTTCTCCGGCGAGCGGCCGGTGGTCCAGCGGTTCTCCCGGGCGATGACGTCCATGTCGGCCACGTAGGTGCCGACGTCGCAGGCGGTGACGTAGCGACCGCCGAGCGAAGCGACGCAGCGGCCGTAGGCGAGCAGCAGCTCCTCGGACTTCAGGGTGTCCGGGTCGCCGATGATCACCGACTTGCCGCCGCCGAGGTCGAGCCCGGCGAGCGCGTTCTTGTACGACATGCCGCGGGCGAGGTTGAGCGCGTCCTCCACGGCCTCCTCGTCGGAGGCGTAAGGGAAGAAGCGGGTGCCGCCGAGGGCAGGGCCCAGGGCGGTCGAGTGGAGGGCGATCACGGCCTTCAGGCCGGAAGCGCGGTCCTGGCAGAGGACGACCTGCTCGTGCCCGCCCTGCTCCGATCGGAACAGCTTGGCGAGGACGCCTTCGTTCGAGGGTGAGGTCTGTCGTACGTCAGTCACGGTGGTGACTCCCATAGTCCAGTCGATCCCAGTGCGTGGTGGGTCATGGGGCTCACGCCCCCCGTACGGGTGGCGGGAGGCTTGATGGGCTCAGCGTAGGCCCTCCGGTGCCCGTCACGAGCATCGATCCGGCCGGGCAAGAGGGCGTATCAGGCCACGGCGGGGGCGCACGGGCGCAGTGGCCGGGATCACCTCCGGGGCGACGGGCCGCGTGGGACGATCGAGGTGCCGGCCGCACCGAGGGCCGGCCGGTCGGCTCTGCGGGCGGCGAGGGAGCGGGTGTGGGCGGTTCACCGGTTGTGGTCCCGTACGCGGCATACCTGCGCGTGTACGAGCCCCTGGCGGCCTTTCCCGAGCCCGAACGGACCCACTGGTACCGCTACGCCGCGGCGGGCACCGTACGCACCGCACAGGACGAGCTGCGGCAGTCCCTGGCCGACCTGGTGCCGGTGCCGCCGATCGCGGTGCCGGTCCACGAGAGCAGGGACGCCTTCGTGGCCGTGGTCGGCGGGGTGACGCACATCTGCCCCTGGCGGACCCGGCTGCGCGGCTGGCTGGCCCTGGAGCACGCCGGCGACCTGGTGCCCGAGCCGGTGCTCGACGCGATGCTGCCGCCGGTGGTGCGCCGCCAGGCGGCGGCCGACCACGAGGCGTGGCGGGAGCGGAACCCGGACGCCAGGCCGTGGATCCGCACCGCGATCTGGCACGTCCCGATGCGCTGGTTCGCCCTGGTCGGCGACGACGAGCGGGAGTACGAGCCGGCGGGCGCCGGGGAGTCCAAGGAGCCGCTGCTGCGCTACCGCACGCCGATGGTGCAGGCGCGGCGGCGGGTGGCGCGGACCCTGCGGGTGCTCAAGGACGCCTTGGAGGAGAGCCCGTTGATCGACGGGCTGATCGATGTCGGCCGCTGGCTGGAAGAGTTCCATCCGCGTTCACTGGTCGAACTCGACTACGGCGGGCTGGTGCACGCCCTCGGGCCGGACCGGCTGGCCGAGGACCGCTCTGCGGCCGACGTCGCGGAGGGTCTGGCGGCCCTGCGGGAGGGCGACTCGACGGCCGCCGGCGTCGCCTACGAGCGGCTGACCGACCGGTGGCGGGCGGTGCGGGAGCTTCAGTTCTCCAACTGACGGACCTGCTCCGCGACTCCGTGCGACGGGGGTCACATGTCCGGACAGGTGCGTCTGTGAAGGACTTGTGTGTGCCGTGTTGTCTCCTCGTGTCTCTTAGGCCTCTTCGCTTGCCATCCGCCGTCAGAGATGGCGGTATTGGCCCAAGCGTGACGCAGAGCACGTAACCGGACTCTTGCCTGCATCACCATCTGTCATGCCAAAATGGGACATCGGGTCCGCCTCGGGCTCGTTTCGAAGGTGGGGATGTTGCAGGTGGTTGTGCTGTGACTGATCGTCACGTTGGTGTGACTGTCCGCTATGGCATGGTCCATCGGCTTCCGTCGAGGTTCAACACCTGAGAGGGCAAATCCATCGGTTTGGCCGACGCGGCTGGACGGATGGTGTAGTTGTAGTGCCGAGGACAAGCCGTTCGTCCTATTACCGACTCGGCCCGCGTCGCCCATATCGGGCAACGTGGGTCAAGGTGCAGAATTTAGAGGAAAGAACCGCGTTGGTTCGGTTCTCTCGAGGAGGCCGCTCATGACCGCTCGCACCCCTGATGCCGAGCCGTTGCTTACCCCTGCCGAGGTCGCGACCATGTTCCGCGTCGACCCCAAGACGGTCACGCGGTGGGCCAAGGCCGGCAAGCTGACGTCCATTCGGACGCTCGGCGGGCACCGCCGCTACCGCGAGGCGGAGGTCCGTGCGTTGCTCGCGGGCATTCCGCAGCAGCGCAGCGAGGCCTGACAGCCCTTTTGGGCGGCTAACGGGGCCCCCACCCCATACGTCGCCCGACCTCGCGGCCTTCCCGCCCCCAACGGGAGCGCTGCCGGGGAGCACGACAGCATCACGGATGTACCTGGTTCCACCAGGACCGCATCGGACTCCGCCGGGTCCGATGCGGTCCTTTTTTTGTGCGCCCAGGGGGTGTTCCGGGGTGCCGGCCGGTGGGAACCGAGGGGGTCTGTGGGGTCTTGGGGGCTCCTGCGAGATGGGGTGCCATTGCACATATTCTATCGAGGGTCATGCCGAGGGGGTCAGGTTCCCGACTTTTCAAACGACTTGACGTGACTCCCGTCACACGAGAGACACTTGTGGATCTTGCTCGGAGTGAGGTAATGAACGCCCGTACGGATCATGGGGTTTGACGGCACGGAAGAGGCCCGGCCCGTGATGCGCGGCACACGCAGGGGGAGTTGGCGTGACGGCCAACACAAGGAGAGGCCGGTCGGCCGTGACCGGCGGCACAGGCGCGGCCAGTCGGCCGTGACCGGCGGCACACGCAGGAGCGGTGACCCGTGGGGCGGCGGCACACGCACGAAGGGCCCGGATCCTTGCGGATCCGGGCCCTCCGTATAACTCGTGCGGTCCTGACGGGATGTGCTGCGTCTGTCGAGCGGCTGGCGCCGCGGGCGCGGCCTCCGCGGGGCGGCCGGTGGGAGCGACAATGCGAAGGCCCGCGTCGGCGGGACGCGGGCCTTGTCGTACGGACTGCGGTCCTGACGGGATTTGAACCCGCGGCCTCCACCTTGACAGGGTGGCGAGCACTCCAAACTGCTCCACAGGACCTGGTGTCGCGGCCGTTTCGGCGTGTTGCCCTCGGCTGCGAGACAGACTGTACAGCAGGTCAGGGGGTGCGGTCGAACCGAGGGAGCGGGTACCGGGAGCGGCCGGGACACCCCGGCCGCGTCAGGTGCGGGTGACCGCCCAACCCTCGTCCAGCGCCTTGAAGATCCGCTTGTCGGAGACGGGGAAGGCCGTGCCCAGGGCGTGCGCGAAGTAGCTGACCCGCAGCTCCTCGATCATCCAGCGGATGTCGCGGATCGCGTCCGGCACCGGGCGTCCCTTCGGCTGGGCGGCCAGCAGTTCGGCGTACTCGGTCTGGATCTCCCTGACCTTCTCCATCCGGGTTGCGTCCCGTTGCACCCCCGTCGGCATCTGCTGCAGGCGCCGGTCGACGGCCACCAGGCAGCGCATCAGGTCCGGCAGCCGCTTCAGGCCCGTCCCGGTGACGAATCCGGGGTGCACCAGCGCCGCCAGCTGCTCCTTGACGTCCTGGAGGTTGGCGACCAGCGCCAGGCTCGTGGTGTCCTTCAGCCGCCGCTCGCAGGACTGCCAGGCGGCCAGCACCTGCTGGACGCGCTGCACGCTGCGGGAGGTCAGCTCGACCAGGTCGGCCCGCACCGCGTCGAACAGCTTGCGGTACGACTCCTCGTCCCACGCCGGTCCGCCGTGGTCGGCGATCAGCCGGTCCGCCGCGGCGGTCGCGCAGTCCTCGAAGAGGGCCTGGACGCTGCCGTGCGGGTTCCGGGACAGGGCGAGCTTCTGCTGGTTGGACAGGGTGTCCGCGGCGAACTTCGCCGGGTTCACCGGGACGTTCAGCAGGATCAGCCGGCGGGTGCCGCGCCACATCGCGGCGGCCTGCTCGGCCTCGGTGTCGAACAGCCGGACCGCCACCGAGGCGCCCTCGTCCACCAGCGCCGGGTACGCCTTGACCGGCTGGCCCGCGCGCCGCGTCTGGAAGGTGCGCGGCAGGGTGCCGACCGTCCAGTCCTTCAGCCCGGTGCGCTGCTCCACCGACCCCAGCGCGGGGTCGGCGGCCTTCTCGAAGGCCTTGGTGATGGCCTCCCGCGTCTTCGGCTTCAGCCGCAGCTTCAGCGCGTCCAGGTCCTTGTCCTCGGCGATCTTGCGGCGCCGCTCGTCGACCACCCGGAAGGTGATCTTCAGATGGTCCGGCACCTTCGCCAGGTCGAAGTCCTCCGCGGTCACCGGGACGCCCACCCTGCGCTGCAGCTCGCGGGCGAGCACCGCCGGCAGGGGGTCGGGCCCGGCCACCGCCTTCTCCAGGAACGCCTTCGCGTAGTTGGGCGCGGGTACGTAGTGGCGGCGGATCGGCTTGGGCAGCGAGCGGATCAGCTCGGTGACGACGTCCTCGCGCAGGCCGGGGATCTGCCAGTCGAAACCGTCGGCGGTGACCTGGTTGAGGACCTGGAGCGGGATGTGCACGGTGACGCCGTCCGCGTCCGCACCCGGCTCGAACTGGTAGGTCACCCGGAACTTCAGCGCCCCCTGCCGCCAGGAGTCCGGGTAGTCGGCCTTGGTGACCGCCTCCGCGTTCTCGTTGATCAGCATGGAGTGCTCGAAGTCGAGCAACTCGGGTTCCTCGCGGTGCTTGTGCTTCCACCACGAGTCGAAGTGGGCGCCGGACACCACGTGTTCGGGCAGCCGCGCGTCGTAGAAGTCGTAGAGCGTCTCGTCGTCGACGAGGATGTCGCGGCGGCGGGCCCGGTGCTCCAGCTCCTCGACCTCGCCCAGCAGCTTGCGGTTGTCGTGGAAGAACCGGTGGTGGGTCCGCCAGTCGCCCTCCACCAGGGCGTTGCGGATGAACAGTTCGCGCGACACCTCGGGGTCGATCCGCCCGTAGTTCACCTTGCGCTGGGCGACCAGCGGGACGCCGTACAGCGTCACCTTCTCGTACGCCATCACCGCGGCCTGGTCCTTCTCCCAGTGCGGCTCGCTGTAGGTGCGTTTGACCAGGTGCGCGGCGAGCGGCTCGACCCACTCGGGCTCGATCCTGGCGTTCACCCGCGCCCACAGCCGGGAGGTCTCCACCAGCTCCGCCGACATGATCCAGCGCGGCGGCTTCTTGAACAGCGCCGAGCCGGGGAACACCGCGAACTTGGCGCTGCGCGCGCCCAGATACTCGTTCTTGGCGCCCTTGCCGCCCTCACCGGCGGCGTCCTTCAGGCCCACGTGCGACAGCAGACCGGCCAGCAGCGAGACATGGACGCGCTGCGGGTCGACGGCGTCGCCGTGCGCGGACTCCGAGGTGTCGAAGCCCAGTTGGCGGGCCACGGTGCGCAACTGGCTGTAGATGTCCTGCCACTCGCGGATCCGCAGGTAGTTGAGGAACTCCGCGCGGCACATCCGGCGGAACGCCGACGAGGACAGTGCCTTCTGCTGCTCGCGGACGTACCCCCACAGGTTCAGGAACGCCAGGAAGTCGCTGGTCTCGTCGCGGAACCGGGCGTGCTGCTGGTCGGCCTGCTGCTGCTTGTCCGAGGGGCGCTCGCGCGGGTCCTGGATGGACAGCGCGGCGGCGATCACCATGACCTCGCGCACGCAGTCGTTGCGGTCGGCCTCCAGCACCATGCGGGCCAGCCGCGGGTCGACCGGCAGTTGCGAGAGCTTGCGGCCGGTGTCCGTCAGCCGCCGGCGCGGGTCCTTCTGCGCGGCGTCGAGCGCGCCCAGCTCCTCCAGGAGCTGGATGCCGTCCTTGATGTTGCGGCTGTCCGGCGGGTCGATGAACGGGAACTTGGCGATGTCGCCCAGGCCGGCCGCGGTCATCTGCAGGATGACCGACGCCAGGTTCGTGCGCAGGATCTCGGCGTCGGTGAACTCCGGGCGGGACAGGAAGTCGTCCTCGTCGTACAGCCGGATGCAGATGCCGTCCGAGGTGCGGCCGCAGCGGCCCTTGCGCTGGTTGGCGCTGGCCTGGCTGATCCGCTCGATCGGCAGCCGCTGCACCTTGGTGCGGTGGCTGTAGCGGGAGATGCGGGCGGTGCCCGGGTCGACGACGTACTTGATGCCGGGCACCGTCAGCGACGTCTCGGCGACGTTGGTGGCCAGCACGATGCGGCGGGTCGCGTTGCCGCCCGGCCGCTGGAAGACCCGGTGCTGCTCGGCCGAGGACAGCCGCGCGTACAGCGGCAGCACCTCGGTGAAACGCAGGTTCCGCTTGTTCAGGGCGTCCGCGGTGCCGCGGATCTCCCGCTCCCCGGACAGGAAGACCAGGACTTCGCCGGGCCCCTCGGCCTGGAGCTCGTCGACGGCGTCGGAGATCGCGGTGACCTGGTCGCGGTCGCTGTCCTCGGAGTCCTCCTCCAGCAGCGGCCGGTACCGCACCTCCACCGGGTACGTCCGGCCGCTGACCTCGACGATCGGCGCGTTGCCGAAGTGCCGGGAGAAGCGCTCGGGGTCGATGGTCGCCGAGGTGATGACGACCTTCAGGTCGGGGCGCCGCGGCAGCAGCTGGGCCAGGTACCCGAGGAGGAAGTCGATGTTGAGGCTGCGCTCGTGGGCCTCGTCGATGATCAGCGTGTCGTAGGCGCGCAGCTCGCGGTCGGTCTGGATCTCCGCCAGCAGGATGCCGTCGGTCATCAGCTTCACGAGCGTGGAGTCGCCCACCTGGTCGGTGAACCGGACCTTCCAGCCCACCGCTTCGCCGAGCGGCGTCCGCAGCTCCTCGGCCACCCGCTCGGCGACGGTGCGCGCGGCGATCCGGCGGGGCTGGGTGTGGCCGATCCGGCCGCGCAGCCCGCGGCCCAGCTCCAGGCAGATCTTGGGGATCTGGGTGGTCTTGCCCGACCCCGTCTCGCCCGCGACGATCACCACCTGGTGGTCGCGGACCGCGGCCAGGATCTCGTCCTTCTTCTGGCTGACCGGCAGCGCCTCGGGATAGCTGAGCGCGGGCACGGCGGCGGCCCGCGCGGCTATCCGCTGCTCGGCGCGGTCGATCTCGGTGCCGATCTCGGCGAGGACGGCGGCCCGCGCCTCCGGCTTGCGGATCTTGCGGGCGCCGTCGAGCCGGCGGCCCAGGCGCTGCTCGTCGCGCAGCATGAGCGCGGGCAGCCGAGCGGCCAGCTCGGCGGTGGAGGGTTGGGTAGACATACGCCCTCCAGCATCGCATCCGCCGCCAAGGGTGGGCGAACGCATTTCACCCGGGGTCGGCCCGCTGTGGCCCGGGTGGGTCATTTCACCGGGAATGCCGGTTCTGTCCCGCCTAGCGTGGGCCGCATGGACAGTGCGGACGCCGCTCCCGGCTTCTGGAAGGCGTTCCGGAGGTCCCCCTTCCTCCCGGCGTGCGTGCTGGTCCTGCTGATCGCCGCGGCCGCCGGCCTGTTCGCCGGCTCCTACACGTACGCCATGGCCAACCCCACCCCGCGGCACATCCCGACCGCGGTCACCGGGGTGTCGATGTCCCAGTTCCAGCGGGCGCGGTTCGTCGCGGGGATGGAGCAGGCGCTGGGTGCCGCGCTGGTCCTGCACTCCTATCCCGACTACGCGTCCGCGGCGGACGCCGTCGAGGCGCAGCGGGTCTTCGCGATCCTCCAGGAACCGGGCCCCGCCCCGAACCCGCGGCTGTACGTCTCCTCCGCGTCGGGCGCGAGCGTCGCCCAGCTGCTGGCCGAGACCGCGCCGAAGGTGGGCGCGTCGATCGGCGTGCCCATCACCGTCCAGGACATCAAGCCGCTGCAGAAGGGCGATCCGCACGGCCTGGCGATCTTCTACATCTCGCTGGCCGCGGTGATCCTCGGCTTCGTGGGGGCGATCCAGCTGAGCGTGCACGCCCGGGCGCTGAACCCGCCGGAGCGGATCGCGTTCATCCTGGCCTACGCGATGCTCGGCGGGTTCGCGATCGCCGCGGTCGTGGACTGGGGGCTGGGGGCGCTGCGCCTGCCCTTCGCGGAGTCCTGGGCGATCCTGGTGTTCACCATGTTCACCTCCGGCATGGTGTTCACGATGTTCAACACCCTGGTCGGGCGGTGGGCGATGCTGCCGACGTGGGGGCTGATGGTGCTGCTCGGCAACCCTTCGTCGGGCGGTGCGGTGTCCTGGCCGCTGCTGCCGTCGCTGCTCGGGTTCATCGGCCGCTGGCTGCCGCCCGGGGCGTCGGTGAACGCGCAGCACACCGCGGTCTACTTCGGCGCCAACCAGCACGCGTTCCCCTTCCTGGTGCTGGCGGCGTGGGCGGCGGTGTCGACGGCGGTGTTCTGGGGGTGGCGGCACCGGCATCCGGGAGGGCGGTGACGGGCCGGTGCGCGGGGTCGCGCCCTGGTCCTGCGCGCTGGGCGTGCACCCTGGGTCCGCGTGACGCGACGGTCGCCGGGGCCGCGTCGGCGGGACAACGACGAAGGGCCCGTCCCCTGGGGGACGGACCCTTCGTCGTGCGGTGGCTGGGGCCGGGGTCGAACCGGCGACCTACCGCTTTTCAGGCGGTCGCTCGTACCAACTGAGCTACCCAGCCGCAGCGGTCCTGACGGGATTTGAACCCGCGGCCTCCACCTTGACAGGGTGGCGAGCACTCCAAACTGCTCCACAGGACCTTGCTTGGTGCGAGACAATTCTTGCACACCGTCTCGCGTGCTCCGTACCGATATTTACTGCCGCGCAGTGACCGGATGATCACACCGGGCGGATCGACGTCGCGGGCTCAGCGTATCAGACCTGGAAGGCCCGCCTGTCCGCCGTCAGGGGGGCCCGGAGGCCGTTTCGGGACCCCTCGCGGGGGAGTGCCGCTAGACAGGGGGCAGCAGCAGGTCCGCCTCCTGAAACCGGAGCTCCCCATGACGCAACCCTGCCGGTCCCGCTGGGTCCTCGCGGCGGCCGGACTGGCCGCCACCGCCTTCCTCGCCGGGTGCACGTCGTCCGCCGACGGCACGTCCGGCACGTCGCACCCGGGCCCGCCGAACCCCGGCACGCCGGCGACGACGGCCGCGGGCGCCACCCCGGGTGGGACCACCGCCGCGGCGTCCCCGAGCACGTCCCCGACGGCGCGCGCGACGCCGAGCGCGACCCCGAGCCCGTCGCGCCCCTCGACCGCCGCGAAGCGGCCGGCGGGCGACAGCGCGGCGTCCTGCTACGACGGCTCGTGCACGATCACGGTGACGCACCCCGTCACCGTGGCCGTCGACCCGCACCGCTTCGGCTTCTCGTCCTTCCGCGTGACGTCGGTCAGCGCGAGCAGCGTGGGCATCGCGGCGGACACCGGCGGCACCCACCTCCAGTCCAGCGGCAGCCCCGGCAGCCGCCTCAGCCTCAACAACCTCACCGTGCACGTCCTTTCCGCCACCTCGCACTCGGCCCGTCTCGCCGTCTCGCCTTCCTGAGCCCACCGCCCGGCCGGCCCGTTGCCGCTATCGGGTCAGGCCGGTTCGCGGGGATCGCGATCGATGAACGAGATTCTATTCGGAGAGTTCGGCGCTGCACTGGACGGCTGTCAGCACCAGCTCACTCTGACTCGCCCTGCCAGGGCGCAGAGGTCTGGAGTGCTCCGCCGCGGGCGGCGTCAGTGAAGAGGAGGGTGGGTTCGCTGAGGATGTCGCGGGCGGCCTCGCTCTTGTAGACGGCGTCGACGCTGCCGAAGCGGGCCTGGGCGTAGTCCAGGCCGAGGTGGGTCGCGGCCTCGCGGACGGACTCCTCGTCCGGACCCTCGATCTCCAGGAACGTAGGGAGATCGGGCCAAGTGTCGAAGTCGAATGCGATATCGCCGAGTTGCCATTCCTCCCGGTAGTTCTCCTGGTAACGCACCTCGCGCAGACCGAGGTTGGTGAGGATCTCGGCCATGGCGGCGAGGTCGCCGACCTCGGTCTCTACCTCCGTCGTGCCGTGGATGGTGCCAGCGTCGGTGACCTGTTTGAGCGTGAGGGTGGTGCGGGTGCCCTCGTTGCGCAGCCTTACCCACTGGCTTTCGTCAA
>Ga0136643_10005288_pt1 | contig 18140 bp, 7 predicted proteins | sample TergutLab28metaG_FD_96883 | JGI IMG/M metagenome (GOLD analysis project Ga0136643, IMG submission 96883) | Labiotermes labralis P1 segment gut microbial communities from Petit-Saut dam, French Guiana - Lab288 P1 (version 3) (version 3) | ecosystem: Host-associated > Arthropoda: Insects >...
ATGAATCACAAACGTGACGACCTGCTGTGTCGCGCCTATACAGACAGCTAATAAAGTCAAGGTAACGTGGTCTCTTTATGTGTTTATTAGTTCACAGCCCTATAAGGAGAATACAGAAGTAAACTAAATGCAGTTGAATTTACAGACAACATCTAATGCAGCTTACGCCATGCATTTAAATTCTTCTTCTAATGTACATGTTTTCCCGTTGTATGGTGCTGCATTTATTAATCATTAACCGGCACACATTAACCACGAAAGACGAAATCCGCTTCTTTGATTCACTGCGTATTCTTTGACGTATGAATTTGCTATACTGTACGTGAGCGCGCGTGCGTGAAATTGCCTCAACGTGAGAATAATAACTGAGGCAAGAAGTGATAACAAGTAAGTCCAGCGAGTTTCCTGTCGCTGCTAAGAGACTAACCGCCGGTGTATGGAATATTTGCATTCTACGCTTCTCCTAGCATTTTGTTATGTAACAGTTTGTGGTGGCTCTTCCTTCTCTGAACGGAGCAAGTTGTAAAATTGTATACAATTGCTCAGTTTCGCTTGAGACAGGAAGCGGTTTGTTGCTTACTTCTGCTGTTCTTTCCAAACAGAAAACACAAAGGTTAAAGATTAATAGATTATGATTTCAGTGGGAAACGTGTCATCCCCACTCTTATGACACAATAAGCTGGGGGTGGCAGAGTGACGTGCTGAGGTAAAAAAAAGTGAAGTAACCGATAATTGAGAACGTTGCATAAGAAGAAGCTGCGTAGAATGTATCTTATTATTATTATTATTATTATTGTTATACTTTTAGACTATGAAATAATTGGTTGAATCAAGGAGCTCACAACATTCGAAAACTCTATGTAAATTGACAGTGTGGAAGGGAATTGGAATAAATGAAAAAAAAAAATGCTTGGAGGTGAGAAACCTTTAGATACACCCATAGCGAAAAGTACGATTAGTTTATTAATGGATGTAAATAATTAGGAAAATTGTGTGCACATTTTATGTTGAACCTAGTCAAGTATCTGAAGTATCAGCCTGATTAATGTTGCATTATTTTCGGAGTTGACTCCAATGTTCCGACAGTACAGTAGCATGTTACCCTAAACAGTCGTCATTTCCACAGCTGTTTTAGGGTAAATTGTGTAACAAGGACCAAATTAACTTAATGGTTACTATAATAAGTAAATTTTATAATCTTGTTAAATGTTAAGCTCATTGAACAAATATTTGACGGAATTTATGGGCTAAAAGAGTGCTTTGTAGCTGTGTATTTTATGGTCTTTTTGAGTTTTGAAACAGAAGTATCTAGTACCTCGAGGATTGAGGCAATATTCTCCCCTGAAATATGGCATTTTTGAGTTCTCATAATTTTAATTACAGGTGCCTGAAGTGGGAATTGTTTCAATTTCTTTGTTTAAGAAACAGTGTCAGGCGCTGAATTTTTAAAGACACGCTTTGTTCTCGTGCGAGAGGAATCTCAAGTAGTAGAAATGTCATGAGAAAAGTATCCAACACCGCCTACTTCACGGATTTCTCGTCATTGCAAAACGAAACTGTTCCTTGCCGTTTGTTGGTCCCCATTAGCATTTCAGTGACGTGTTTCAACCCGTTTCGTTTCCGTGTATATGCTTAACGTTACACTACGGTATGCAATAGCCTAGCCGCTTCTGAACAAGCACAGCACATTTGTTAAAACGTTCTGCGTAGTTTCAGCTAAGAATTTACGTCGTGATACATTTTGTTAATAAAAATCTTCTGTAACGGTCTTGTTTCTGTCAGCATTAATGTATTGTTATCTTAGGTTCTCATCTCGGTAAGGAGGGATTTTATGCTTTGACATGGGCTAACATGCCAGAGGACTTAAGAGTTTACCGTTTCATTCAAACATTCTGATTATTGACAGTCCCCATTAGAAATTTGTCCTACTTTAAGTTTCCTAAATATACAACATCCCGATATATGATACTGTGTATATTGGTATGTATTCTCTACGTCTTGTAGAGGCTCTTCTAGGGCGTAGGGAATTATTAGGTAGGGAACATTAATGGAAATTAAAGTTATTAGAGTCGCGGAAGTAGGCTAAATATCAGTAGTTGCATAACCATATTAAACGTACTGGGGACGAATTATTTAGGTCGTAAAACTTTTCAGTCAAGAAATTATTTGGAAGTGAGGATGAGGAGAAGTAAGGGTGAGCCGGAGAAGGTTACACAGTCAGTCCGTCACCTATATTACTAGATTGAACAAATCGGTGGTTATGGAGTGATGAATAACCCTTCGGTGACATTGGGATTTAAATTCCAAGTACTGCATACGACGGAAGGGTTTTTAAGCGTAGTAACCTTCAATGCATTCACGACCGTACGATGCACCGAGGTCCAAAAACATGTAAGAATTAAAGTTCCGTACACTATACCGAGTTCGGAATTTAAGGGGGATAGTGCATAAATTGATTTGGTCAGGAAATCTGAAGACGGGGCCTAGAATGTTTTGGTAGGATATGTCGAAGTTTACCTTACGGTGTCCTTCCCTTGTCTTGCGTAAGAGGTAGTCTTGTAGCAGAATTTTATGAACGCGGCAGTGAATATAGAAGTTCCTCCCAAAATGGGAATTTTATGACACTTGAGCGAAACTTAGCTTCTAAAGAAGGATTATGGTGCATTCAGTTAGAGTTAATAACAGTAGTTTGTTAGATATACGATGTAGGTGGTCATATATCACGCGACTTCTGTTGAGATCTCCTGTCTCTTGGGAGGTTAAGAAATATCTTGCTGACGTAGTTGTGTTTTAAAATGAAGGCATTACGATTTAACTGTTCGCAGGAGTTTCAGCACAACTGTAGCTCAGTGTTATAGAAACAGATGAATAATTGTATAAATATTGTGGATGTTTGTGGAAATAGACGTAATGTTCGAGCAAAACATTAAAATCTCTCTAAATCCGATGTGCAGATTTACAGATTTGAAAAGACCCAATTCAATTTTCAGCACTTCAGAAGAATTGAATTTGAGCACATCCGTCCGTATGTGGAAATAACTTGATTTAATGAGTGGCTCTATAATCCAACAACATTTTAAAAAATATCGTTAATTAATATTTTGAATTTATTTTACCTTTGTTAAGGGAGCAAGTTGATAGCTTTATTGAATGACTGTACCAGGATAACTTAAGTTATACACGTAATCTGTCAGTTATACTTATCAAGACATTTTCCGTTGTCACAACAACTGTAATACTACACAGCGTTTTGCATTAATATTAGTTGATGTGTTTGTTGTGTGGTGGTTAGTTTGTTTTGAGGTTAGTGTTACTTTTCCTGACGATGGGAACAGTTAGTATCTGGAACGCCGCGTGGTACTATGCAGTTTGGCGCGCTTAAAAATAGTCCATACCCTCGCAGTCTGTTCGTACTGTGAGCGTATTTTTCAAAGCTGGCTCATGCGCATACCGTTGACATATCACTTATTACACTCCTTCTGAGTTCCTGATGTCTGTGTCCATGCTGTCTTGATAAAAATGACTCTATTTGTTCCCCAACGCGTCGCAGCTTTGGAACTGATACTCGCTACCTTTACATGCACCACTTTGTAATTGTAACAGCCGAACAAGTCTTAATAAATATTACTTATAAAACTTAACATGAAACCATTTTAAAACATGTTGGTGATTCAGTAGGTTACGTTTCTTGTTGGAAGTGGTGTTTAATATCCGATTTTTCACGTTTTGTATCCTGGTGCATCAGTTGATTGATTTATTTAAAGTACAGTAATGCTGAAGATAATATTAACCTGTTGTAAAGTGACGTACATTAAGCAAGTTTCCCCAGCCCAGCCCAAGTGTGACTGAGGCAATGTGGCAGTGGGACAGGTTTTCCTATGATGCACAGTACTGATTTATATATCTGTCACCGACGGTATACATATACTCGTATACTTAGCAACAGGCAGCCTCGTTAAGCAACACATAAACAAATTTTTAACATAGCGGTTAACATTCTTGTATCTACTATGAAAGACAACAGTAACAATTTACTGATATGATTCATATTACTGTCATTTTTGTTTTCAGCCGAGTTCATCTGCTTTTGTATGTGGAAAGATGACTGGAGAGATGGAAGGATGCGGGTGTAATAATGAAGTTTGGTCACGGTGTGTCTGCCCGGAGTAAACTTCAGACTATTCAGCACAGAACCTTAACGTAACTGATCTACGCCAGATAGCCTGCCCGGTCTACGTAAGTTTCATTTTTGTTTAATAACAACAATTTTAGTTTAATAAATTACGTAACATGTAAATTGTTTGTACTGACCTCCAGCAGTCTGAAACTTTAATGCATAAACCCCGGGTTGTTGTTTTGCTACGTTCTCAGTTCGCCGAACATTGTTGAATAGCTTGGAAACATGTAAAGCTTGCCACGCTCTTGGAATTTTTGTAAGTTTTTTTGAAGTGGAAAACGTTTTATGGACCGAAGTCACGTGGAAAGTATTAAAGTAATTCTTTTATTTCATAACTTGCTAATAAAGTGTTAATTTGAGAAAATATATCGTACCTAATGTTATGTGCGCTTCGCTGGCCGTGACATATCTTCTTTCTATTTTCTTTTATGAGTCAGCACGATGTATATTGAATTATCAATTCAGTCTTTGATAAAGTATTGCACCTATTGATGCAAAGCCAAATTCAGAGAAATACTTCTTCTTTATAGAAGTTCAATGTCGTATATTGTTAAAACTAGATAATATCACTCTTTCACAGTTTAAAGTTCCGTTTTGAAGTAGACTTAGCCACATGATAGGTCGTAGCACGGTTTCTCATGCAAGACCTTTTGTTTAGTAATAAAAGCTTTGTTTGCTGAAACAGAAATTATCATAAGTGAAATAATGTATTTACTATACATAATTGTCCGACGACCGTGAATTGTTAGTAGGTCACCATGCTGAGTATGCTTGTGCAGGTCCACGGTACCCAAAGCAGTTCATGCATTTATATCAAATATTTAGCTTCAGCTCGGATATTTGGAAATTTCGTTTATTAGGTGGTGTTTGTTACTATAGTTTCCTGAAGACTGACTTTCATCAAAATTATATATTAGAAATACACTTCTTACATCAAGGTCAGTGTGTATATCCATTAGAAAGACCAACTATTTGAAACTGTTTGGGGAAATCAGTTTTCGCGGCGAGAATCACATGAAACTCATGAACATACAGTTTAGGTAAAAATGCAGAATTTCTAGCTGCTGTTTCACTGTTAGGGTAACATAATTTTGATACTAACCTGCTTACCCAATTTACGTTTAAGGGATAGTATTTCTGACGTTTTAGTTTTGCAAAAGTTTCATGTCCGAATGGAGTACATCGCTTCAGATTCACTGATAACGAAAATGAACTTTTGTACTGAAGCAGTGAAATATAATGATTCTGATGGTATGTTACAAGAATTCCCTCTAAAAACGCAGGACATAAACATTAATAGACACATTCCAGGAACATGAAATAGGTATGTTTAACTAACAGCAATTCCAGTAATAAACGTACGGAGAAAGACGCATGTCTATATTTGCCGTGAAATATAATATATTGGTGCACAGGCCTATATATGGACACGAAAGATGAAACTGAATTTTGTCTCTCTTATGTAATTTGATATGGAAGCAATTTACTGCAAAGTTTCGGAGAAAACTCAAAGATTTGCCTAAATTCTGGACATTTTATTACCTGAATTAAACGTTTTGCGCTATATTAATGTCTATCTTCTTAGAACTTTAGAAATATACGAAGTCAATTTTATCTTCGTACAAGAACTACATTTGCTACATTTGGAGCATAGCTTTGTGTGGTTCCGAAACTTTGAAACTTCGAAAATAAATCAGAAGTACCTGGAAAGTTTTGAAATGTGTTGTTGGAAAAGGATGAAGATCAGTTGGACCGATCTTTTGAGAAATGAAGTGTTACGAAGAGTCAAGAAGAATTATCCTACAAACAATAAAAAGAAGGAAGGCTAACTGAATGGCCACCACCGCTGTGTAAACTGCCTTCTGAAAAATGTTGTTGAAGGAAAGATAGGGGGAAGGTTAGAAGTGACGGTAAAAATAGAGGAAGAACACATCAGAAGCTACTAGTTGAGCTTAAGGAAAGGAGAGGATACTGAAAATTGAAAGAGGAAGCATTAGGTCGCACTTTGTAGATAAATCGCTTTGGAAGATTCTACGGAACTGTCGTAAGACAACAAAATGACTTGACTGACAGACTGAATGAATGAGTGAATACGACCTGGTCTTGACGTGTTTTACCTCTCATTGTTCGTAATAGTGGAACCTGCCGACAGTAATGTCGGGGACATTCAGTCTATGTACCTGTATTATCTTCTTCCTATGTACCTTCATATTATCAGTTCATTTATTTTTAAGCCTTAGGAGTTATAGTCCTTTATTGCCATTTCTTTTCATCTTTGCTTTAGAGTATACCATTATGAGTGTTCAGGTAAACCAGGGTGGCTTAAAATTAAATGGTAGACATCAGCTTTTGGTTTATTCTGAAGATGTTAATATATTAGGCGGAAGCGTACTATAAAGAAAAACACAGACGCTTTAACGGTTGCTATTAAGGAGACTGGACAAGACGTAAATGCTGATAAAACTAAGTACAGGGTCATGTCTTCAGATCAGAATGCAGGACGAAATCACAATATAAAGACTGATAATAGTTCCTTTGAATGGGTTGAAGAGTTCAGATATTAGGGAACAACTTAGAATCAAAAATCTTTTCAAGAAGAAATTAAGAGCAGATTGAAGTCAGAGAATTCTTGCCATCATTCGGTGCAGAATTTTGTTTTCTAGTTTGCTATCCCTAAATATAAACATAAAGATACACAGAACTTTAATTTTGCCTGTTGCTTTGTATGGTTGTGAAAATTGGTCGCTCATATCGGTTGAGGGTGTTTGAGAATAGGGTGCTGAGGAGAATATTTGGACCTAAGAGGGAGAAGGTAACAGGGTAATGGAGAAAATAACATAATGAGGAGCTTAATGATCTATAGTCCTCAACAAATATTATTCGGGTGATCAAATCGAGAAGAATGAGATGAGCAGAACATGTAGAAGCTATGGTGGAGAGAAGGGGTGGGGAAACTCGAGGTAAAGAGACCACTTGGAAGACTCTGGTACAGATACAAATATCATATTCTGATTGTTCTTCAAGAAGGGAGATGGGGGGAGGGCATGGACTGGATTGATTTGGCTCATGATAGGTACAGGTGGCGGGCACTGGTTAACTTGTGATGAAACTTGGGATTCCAGAAATGCTGGGAATTTCTTGACTAGCTGAGAACCGGTTAGCTTCCAAGAAGGACTCTGCTCCATGGAGGAGCTAAGGAAAGAGTGGTCGTCGCAGTGGGAGCGAAATATATTAGCACTTTTTTGAATCAGTACATGTATAAAGCTGAGCGTTATGACGAATATTAACGTCGAAACAAATTGGTTTCAGCAGTAACATTAACGCGTTTTACCTTGTAATGTAGACGCAGTTATGTTTCCTATGAGGTACAAGCTGAACTCTCAAAGGTTCTTATTTGAATTTCAGGCTTCAAGTTTTAAAATACAATCATGTACTTGTTGTAGTCTCTTAAAATAAGGTGTACATGAAGACTGTTTTCTTTTTTTTTCTGTGGTAATTTGTCTAGTTGAAGGACGTAGGAAATAAGGAATATTTAAAATAAGTTTACTGAGTGCAGTTTCCTTCGCCTGTTGTGATAGTGTCCGTTATGATGTTGTCTGGATGGTACATTGTTCTTAACTTAGTACCACCTTCACTGTCGCATTTACTGCATCTCTTTGAACTTCACACGGAACTGAAACGGTGTCTGGGGTAGTCTTAACTTTCACCAATAGAAATGTGTGTTGTTCTAGTGTTTCTGGCAATTTGGGGGGATAATTGTTAGGGAGGAAACAGTCGTAGGTCTGCGGCATCATTCAGCACTGTTCGTCTTCGAATGTGCGTTGTCGTATTATTTTTTTATAACGTTAAATCTTACCATAAAGTCAGACCTAACCTAATAACAAGAATTATTTTACAACTGGGCTTATTTGATTGGACAAAGAAACTGCAAGTTGTTAGAATTATCTCTAAGGATCTGTGTCATTGACATGCATAGGTATAACCCTTTTGAGGGATTCTATATCTATTTTAAGACGGGATGAGGTCGATCAGGAAATCAGTGGGTGGTAATCAGCAGTCTGGATTGCGGGAATTCCTAATATGCCGCGAGGAAAATTTGAAAGGGAAATCCTGCTGGATGACTTTTCTGTTTCAGGTAGGGGAAAATTGATGGCTTAAAATAATATATGTCACAACAAAATGCAATAGTAATTAGTTCTGTAATCAAATGTCTGCGCCAGGGGAAGTTATTTACTGGAGGCTACTTGTTGTATTTAATGTAATATTTTTGGAAAAGGCCAGATACGAAATAAGAAAGATAGAGTTGTCTCTGTCCACGCCGCCAAGGTGTATGGGGTGGGAAGAGAATTAACTCCAGTCATTGTTAACCTCAGCCTTAGGTGGAACAGAGTGATCGGGTCACGGCCCCGCCTCTTTTTCGCCGTTGAGACAGCTCCTGTACCAAATAAACAGGATGTTTGATTGACCTAACAGTCGATAATACATAAAATTTTATACTGGATATTTGTAATGTCTAATAGTATTAGGATCCCTTAGAATCGTAAATAACTATTGATACGTGTCTTGTTCAGTCGGATTTCCGGAAAACTCTGCTGGAGATTAAGCATGAAGTTTCTTTCAGGAGGGTTCACTCAGACGTTGTTATGCCGTCGGCTAGTACTGTGAATTGTTTCTGGAAATCGTGAAATGTCAAGGGATCAATCTAATTGAAATGTCGTTTTGCTTCATAAAGTCTGGCTTCAGTTATGTAATTTGAATTACTTATATGGACACGATTTCCAGGAAAAGAACTAACGAGTCTTTGACGATTTGTAATTTTTCTGGCCTTTAACAGAACGTCCTGTCCCGTTTCGTATGTTTCTCGGGGTCTCAAAATGCAAGTCAGTGAACCCCTTTATTACCCAAGAATGTTGCTGAGTTCATCGTCTGGGTTTGTCAGCCACATTTCTGCCAAGGAAAATTTTAATTAAAACTTCAGAAACATGGTTTGGTCGTTTACCACGTCGTGTACAGGTTTTAGACTCAGTGAAAACAAATATCTGATTTAGTTTCAACGGGAAAAAAATGTTAAGCCACCATGCTTGTAAAAACGTTGCCAGTAATCTGTTTAGATTTGGTGTAACTTAAAACGGATGCTTTATCCAGGTGGGGGCGACATTTTCCGCACCCGTCCAAACTGGCCCTGGGACTCACCCAGCCTCCTGTACAATGGGTACCGGGTCTTTCCCGGGGTAAAGCGGCCGGGACGTGGCGTTGACCACCCACCCCATCTAGCGCTGAGGTTAAAGAAAGAGTAGAGCTATACTTTTTTCCCCCTCTGGACCTTCGTGACCTGTTCTAGGGAGAACTTTAACCCTTTACCTGCTAACGTGGAGAATATGGTGAGCTCCGAATAATGCTAGCAAAGGGCAGGTGGGATTTAACTCGGCGTTTAAAGTGTTAAAACATGTTTTAAACATGGGTACGCGGACTAACAGATAAATTTTCGTACTTGAGAATTTCAAAATACAAGGAGCAAAATGTTGTATACAACAAGAACATTGCTACTTATTCTTCTGTTACGAACTACGGTCCTTTTATTCCAGTTTACGCTCCTGTCTACCTGCTCTTTTGAGTATAATCGCTGCACAAAAACTAAAATTTCAGTGTGCGCAGCATGTTACTGCTCACTGCAGGAAGGTAAAATATTCCTCGCTGCTATTAAGCCTGAAATTTCGTTACCTTATCCAAAAGCATCTTGCCTTGAAGCCTATATTTAACCAGTTCAGTCTGTTTACTCTACTTCTCTGAGATCGTTTTCTGTATCATGGTGACAGCTGTTCTTGATTATTCTAAGTAAGCGTTTACAGCTAGAATGCCATGTATTTCTTTCTTCCCATCCGCTTCCACAAGCATAGTGCCACATCTACCAATGCGATACTTATTATTTCGATTATCTTATAAGAATTAACAAAGGAGTACAGCTATACATATCTATACTAAATTAAAAGCGAAATTCAATCATTCTGTAAGCGTATATATTAGTCTGTATCCATAAAAAATGAAGCATGCTGTTACGGCTTGAAAGAACGTAGTTAAATGCATACTGGGACTGCTTGAAATTCTTATTTATTATTATTGTTATTATTATTATCATAATCATCATCATCGACATAATATTTTGAAGTTGTTTAATCGTCCTTTTGACTCACGTTTTCAACTTAGGACAAGACATTTATTACACTAAATTAAACTCTATACCCTACAAAAATTATGCAGCCTCTGTGTGGATTGTTGATAACCAGTGATATTGCCACCGCCTTTGTGGAGTACAATGGGACTTAAATTGACACCTGTTATGGAAATTTATATGCTGGAATGGAGCAAGTATGTACAGGAAGTGAAACACAAGAATTTAACCAGCTGCAGCAAATGTCTCTTTCAGTAACAGAATTTTTCACTGCCTACAGAGCGTTATTTGTCTAACGATTTAGCACACTCTTCCCACCTTGTTCCTCACAACAGGTGTTGTCACATCAGTTTAAAGCACTTATAGAGCGTTTTTGTAATATAATTACAGGACATCTTAAATCAGACTGGCGTGAGTTATGAACGATCGGAAGAACTCCCGATATTAGCAGTGTTAATTCTTAAGCTGACAGTATAATCTGGAAACAGACGCACCTTGAAGAACGCCATACTGTTGATTGTGATGTGTATGGTATCCTCAGGCCTCTCAGTGGCTGTCGTTGTCCAACACTAAAAGTACACAACTGCATGGATATTTGTGTGCATTGCTTCTTATATAGCGCATTAGGTTGCTTTTACATGTAAAATCCGGAAGACTGAATTGTGGTAGCAAAGCAATAGTGGTGGTGGAAAATTCACAGAGTTCCAATAAGACAACAGAAGAAAATTATTTGAAAGGAAGGAGAGAGTGATAAGGGTTGGAGTAGGGAAAAGAGGCAAAGGTGTGATAGATGTACAAAAGGAAGCTTGCGCACAAGGAGTTGCATTTTCAAGACAAGAGTGGAAGGAGAAGACGTGAATGTGTCCATGCAGAAGCATGTGGTTTTGGAGGATGTTGAAATGGAAGGGGGATGGAAGTTGTAGGGAGGGGGAGGGGGGTCCTTGTGTGAGAATTGAATTCTGAATCGAGTGGAAGGGGAAAAATTGAGATTATTTTTTTTCTCCAAGGAAGAGGGGAGATTTGGGATTCGTCTTCTCAAGGTAGTGAGAGTGTCAGATTCACTCAGAATAGGATGTTAGGCGGGAGCGCAAAGAGAGGGGGAGATGCAAGGTGGAGTAGAAAGAAAGAGACGGGAAATGCGAGCTTCAGTTATGTAAGCTTTAAGCAGTCACCGATACACATCTTCTGTATTTCGATCTAGGTTAACCTGCACTACAGTTTCTCATTGTATGCAATTCTTTTTGTTACATTTGCAATGCTGACTCGGTGTAGCAATGTGTGCAGAGTCACATCTTACGGTCATTGATTGCAAGAATTTTACTTATTCATTTATTTATCGTGACCGATTTCTACGACCAATAATCTCGTAACATAAGAATCCATTTATTATTTTTGTTATTATAACGTTTCTGTTAATTTATCTGAGATATTTTCGGAATGCTACTCCCTTGTTAAAGTTTTCGGAAAACGTGCTACACCAACTGGTAAATTTACCTGTCGAAACGACTTGACATCCCAGAAGTCTTGAATCTTCAGCGGGTTTATGCACTGTTATTATAACTGTGAAGACGATTACGAGTCTGATTATTGATTATCGGTTTTTTAAAGAGGTTCTTTGACGGTCTTGGTCATTTTACGTCGAATGTTAGTATGATGAGTTTTACGCACTGGGTAAGATGTCGGTGCTGCCTTGGCATATTTTTGGAAGTCTTTCGTTGAAATTACTTACTAATACGCGGGAAACTTATTAGGTTATTCGATATATAGATCTAGATAAGAAACCATGACCTTCCAAATACCAATCTCATCACTGATAACTGACGTTTAGAACAGAAATATTAGTTTACTGATGTGGAGTAACAGCGAAAAGTGCAGTTCCCATAAACAACGAACAGCAACACTGAGCAATTATTGGAGAAATGCCCCGTGGCCATGTGCCCTCGGAGGGTTGTTTAGCCTGTAAATTCCGCCTTTTCGATTGCGGATAGGATACAGCAAAGTATAAATTTGTGATAGAAGTAGATAAAGTATATAGTAAATGAGGATTCACGGTATAACGTGTGAGGTGTGACATTGAGAAGTGGCTTCATATATTAAAATATTAGGTCGCATGTCCTCAAGTTATAACCATTTGTAAAACTTAAGTGTACATATCTTGGACTGAACCTACGTGATTCTGCAGGCTGTGGCTTTTATCACTTGAAGTATGGTCGAGTCTAAGCTCCAAAGTATTTTGTAACTGACAGTGTGTCTGTCTGTCTGTCTGTCTGTGCATCACGCCGCCGCCGCCGCCGGAGCCGCGGGCCAGATTTTGTAAAGTAACGAATCTGACCGTTGCAGTTATATCGACTTCAAATATTTTGTGTGACGTGAAGAGGGGTCTGCTATATATCCATTGTCTTGGTTTGTTCCCCGAGTACTTCAGTTTTCATGTGTCAGTGTCATTCTAGTACTGTTCCGTACTCATATTCATCATCACAGGTGAAGAGATCTTGTTGTACATTTTTGAAATATTTTGTGCTTTTTGGCGTATTACCCGTGAACGCCGCTATTGAACTTCAAAATAAGAACTGTTGTTTGTACTAGAATGGGTTGTTAGTGTATGTAGTGTATCTAATGTTTTTCTTTTTATACGATGTTCACCTTAATGACGTGTAATGTTGTGTGCGAATTTAGTTTAGAGTCTGCTCTCTTAAACAAGCATTTACCATTCGATTTCTTCCTTTACATCGTCGGTTTTGGTGCACAAAGATAACTTCCAGACAATTGATATTACCTGCAGAATTTGTTAGGAATTCTGATACTGGCTGTACAGAACAAATATAAAGGTCCAACCGACTTGGACAGAGAAGACAGGACCGTGTGGGACCGTGTACATGATTGAGCTCATTTGCATGGGTCGGTAGTATCGGAACCCTTGGTTGCAGTGTATGACGTTCATCTCAGCTGTCGAAACGTGTCGCACTGTCACAGATCGTTAATTCTACCCGGGGCACGAATGAAGACCCTGGTCTCTTACAGACTATCTTACTTACATAAAATTTTATAGAAATTAAAGTTATGAGTTATTAATATACGGTGACACGAATGACCGTAAGCTGCCCCACTTACACAAAGATCCGATATTCATAAGAGGGTTATGAAGTTTCCGCAAGATGAAGCGGCTAAATTGCATTCGTTCTGCCAGGACTGAATGGTGACGTGAAAGAAAGTAGAGACTTGTCCTCTGTCAGATGGTCTGAAAAGTAACATGTGGGTGCCGATGAGGTCGTAAGCCGCAACCTCGTCTTAGACGTTAATGGCGAGTTGCTGTTGATGTGGGTTTTCATGTGTATTGGCGTGGGCGCTGCGAGGATTAGTGGTTCCGCTCCGACTAAACGGACGTAATTCATGGCAAGGAAGTTGAAGTGGACTTGTCATTACCACGCAGTTTCCTTAACCACTGACGGCAAACGAAATGAGGTTCTTGGGTCAGCATTATGCAAGTACTGCAGATGATATTGTCAGAGCAAGCGATTTACGTCGATGACGCCAAAATAGGTAGTGACGTTATTTGTTCCATTGACGTAACCATGTGTCAGTAATGCACTGGAAGAGAAGAGTCCCGTTTCGCTCCAGTGTCTAGCCACGTAAGTTTATCATCTTCAGCGTTCAATCGAGAATATACTGTCACTTTTTCCATGCCTAGTACCGACATTGATGTTCTGGTTGCCTTCTGATCAACCCTAAAATTGTAAATATTCCCAAGGTCTATAACTCTAACAGTATGTAAACCTTAATAACATGACACCGCATGACCGGGCCTAGGTTATGCTCTTTGTACTTCTGACCGTATCATATACTATTGAGACCTTACAATTGACAGTTCATGAATCATCTCATTCCGTAGTAGAAGAAAGAGAAGAGAAATATCACGTAATGCTGCAACTAGTTTACGTAAATATCAATAAATGATCATACAACGACAGCAGAATTACTTAAATCTATATAACCTTGTCCTCCGTCACAGATATCCTGACAGTCACAAAATTATAAATTTCCAGGGGCCTTTATTATTGTTCCACGAAATAGGAACGTTATTCAGTTAGCAGAACTTATTAAAAACAAGTTGCTATTTAAATATATACGAGCATAGAACTGACCTGCAAGTCTCGCAGTTTAAAATTCTTGACGGCAGTTTTGCAGAAAGCTCACAGGATTACGTGAAGAATGGGAATTCTTTTATCGTATTGTGAAGAATGTATTTTAATTTAGTTGCTAGTTGTTTTTCTTATGTAAAGCGTAATGTGTATTCTACAAACAGAGGTTGATGCATACACGTTGTTAAATGTAATTTTCTCATAAGTTCATGAGATTTACGATTTAGCAGTTAAAGGTTATTTTTTGTTAAACCTTTCCGGTATCTCCACAACAAACAAGCGTACAAAATACAGTGCACAATATTTATCATTTATTGAGCGTCAAAAAACTCCTCGGACGCCATCCAGTTATTTTTTCGTTTTTGACCATGGAAATGTTGTTTATGCAATTATCGAAATTCAGTAATAATAATAATAATAAAGCAGCACAAGTGATCCCGATAATAATATCACCTACGGGAGTAATTCCAAAGTCACTATCACAAAGTCTATCGAGACTTAACTTGCACCCGAATATATACATAAAACTGCAAAAATCTGTAATTCTTGGCACATGCTCAATTGTAAGAAACTTTTTAAACTACAAGTAAAACCACCGAGTCTAATCCTGTTGATTACTACATCCCAGGATAGGTGAGTATTTCCCAGCAAAAGCTGAGAAGTGAGAAATTCGAGGTTGTTGTTGTTGTTGTTGATGATGATGATGATGATAATAATAATAATAATAATGAAAACAGTTCTTCTTACTACTTTGCGTCATCCATATCATCCTTCACTTAATGTAATGAGAGCTAATAAAATAAACAAGAGAGTGAACGTATGCTGGCTACAGAAAAATCGATGGATCATTGCCCTACTTTTGTGAAGGTTTCCCAGGCTTCGCCCGTTTGTCGTTTTGGTAAGAGTAGAGTGAAGATGAAGATGGTTGAGGGGCTTGTTGGAATGTTATTTGCGGGGGACAACAGATGTTATCTAAGAAAATCCTGTCCCAGTGCCCCTTCGTCCACCAAAATTGTCTCATGGACTGGTCTGTAATCGAGCCCAGTCCTCCGCGGTGAGAGTCCGACCACTAACCGCCTGGGCTGTGGAATGGAATTTTGAAGACTAAATGGTTCTAGATTATATATAAATATTTTTTTGTAGCTTCACAGAAATCAAAGTGTGTTACCATTACAGAAACCGGTCGGTGAAGCTGGCGCAGTAACATAATCGTTGGTTACGGTGAGCATCATATTACAAACACAAATAAATTCTGTGGATATAATGTAGAGATAATAACGTTAAGCCTCGTGGAACATGTACTGACAGCAAGATGCCAACGGTTTATATCAACTGATAAGAAATTTGATATATTTTAGACATTAGTCAGAATAATCATGGTGCTTGTTGAATTAACTCTCAGTAATTAAGTAGACATAAGTACTGACATCTCTGAACGGGTGTGTTGTGATTTATTAGCCTTCTTGAGGAAAGCCTTTACAACATATGCGACTTGCTGTAACCTTTCCTGTGGGAAGGACATTCGTGTTGGCTACTGTCTTCTGTCACTGCCTTTCTGAAGGCGTCGGCCTTTCCGTTTACACTACTTTACTAACTCTCAGTAGTGAGTTGCATGAGCCAGCAGTAGTTGACCTACGAAGAGCAGGATTTTCCGTCGTAGGTTAGTGCAGTTTAAGGTGGTCTGTTTGGTGCCTGCGGTGACATTTGAGCGAAAGCCTCGACACGTAGAATGTTCAGCATTTTGTCACGGTTCCATGCCCACAGCGAAGCCTCTCGTACGGAAAAGAAGAGTAATTAGTGATTAAAATAAAGGGAAAGCTATTTGTAGACAAATCGAAACTGACCCCATATAGCCAGGAAGAAATTTACCAAAGTTCTAGAACTATTACTGCCTCATTTTAAGGTTTCCCTTAAGATGCCGATAGCTCTTTCATCCGAAAGGCTAGTATATTTCTACCAGACTACAAGTCACCATATCCCGGACATTCCAACTGTTCAAATCCATCGCGGCGAGTATCTTAAATCTTGCATTGTGCACATTTATTGTAATTAAACTTTTTAATTATTAGGCCTACTGTAAAAATTAATTTTCCCTCATTGTATTGTGTGTAGCTATTTGTTTTGTTCTTAGTTACAGAGCAGTATGTAAGTTGATGTATTTTTGAAGTTAATTGAATTATTAGATGTAAAGTATTTTCTTCCAATAGAGACAACTGCATACATTTTCCCAGGATGTTCAAGTACAGGCCCTTTGGTATGTATGCCTGGTGTCGAGTATTCTCTAAGAATATGAAGGTTAAGTCTCTGTAGGCCTACAGGTTCTCTTCTCTTTGTTTTTTAATAGAGGTGAGGGATTTCTTCACGAAATGATTAGCCGATTCATGAATAACATCAAGCACTCTGATAGTCTTTACACGAATATGTGCTCGTAATAAGTTATTATTAGACACTCATTTCCTTTTCAGAAGATATCGGTGGTGCAGCCTTTCTTTAAGAGTGAATTTATTGACAGTTTTGAAAAATATTTTATTGTACTTTTTCTTTGACTTTGAAATTATAAGACCAACACGCCTTAGCTGGCCTTCGGTGCTTAGAAATTTCATGGTTCAGGGTGTACTACAGGCAATTTGTTAACGAAATTTTCCACACATAGTTTCGTGTTTGATACTAATTAACTGACGCGATGCAGTGGAGCTCGAACTGAGGTAATAAGAGTCGGTCATTAATTCCTCCACCTCTTGGTGAAGGTGAGAGGTAACTCTTACTTCAACGGTAGGCCTATTGTGGTCCCTATGTGTAGGCAGATAAATTCATTCCACACCCTTTAACCCCATGTCTTAAAATTTATTTTAATATTATCCCGTAGTTTACATCTGGGTAACTTGTTCCTTCTCTTCAGGCTTCCTTACTAGATTGTGTATACCAGTGGCGAATCCTGATCCAGAGATCAGTTCTAGCGAAAGGGTATGCAATGCGGTATTGTGCTGTTCACGAAGTCCTAATCTCCCGGCCAGGATTAGTCACTGATGTCTGCATTTCTGATACATTTCATGCTTGCTACATGATACTACCCATCTCCTCCAGTAGGAATAGAATTGAACCTAATAAGAATGCTTTTTTTAAAATGGTTTTTCAGTGTGGCTAAAGTGTTGGGTGAATTGGACAGTCTTGCAGAAGAAACTGCAATAGGTTGATTTTGACTTTTGTTTTCGAAAGGTCAAAAAGGTCTGTGAATTTATTTCTGCTAGTGACGGCGAGATTTGTGCCGCACCATCGAACTTCACTGTTAATCGGAAAAGGCACTTATAGAACATGCACAATCATCAAACCAGTTTTAAACTGCGGTAGAAACACGTTCACTGAAAAGGTTATCCATAAATTCGTTTTGAAAGCAACACGATGAATTGTTCCAATGCAGCTCTTCGTGCTTGTCGCTTCTGTAGCTTCATTCCAGGTTCTTCTCTTGTGTATGTCTGGTACTTGTATTGTGGTGTCGTGAAATAGCGTTAACATGTAAAACACTACATCCCTGATTTATATTTCGAACTTTCCTTTTACGGTACGGGGGGGGGGGGGAGGCGGGGTTTTTTTTAAAATCCTCCCAAATTTTGAGGTTATTTTGTTCGCCGGTCCCCATAAAAAGTTGCCTCCAAAA
>Ga0136643_10005289_pt1 | contig 18137 bp, 11 predicted proteins | sample TergutLab28metaG_FD_96883 | JGI IMG/M metagenome (GOLD analysis project Ga0136643, IMG submission 96883) | Labiotermes labralis P1 segment gut microbial communities from Petit-Saut dam, French Guiana - Lab288 P1 (version 3) (version 3) | ecosystem: Host-associated > Arthropoda: Insects >...
TGTGTGTATTTCTGCCTGCCCAACATCCTTAACCCCACGCACATTGAATAACTGGGAGAAATAGTTCCTCCACCTAACCACAATACTGTGGGAGTCTGCAACCAGGTCACCTTTCTCATCCTTAACTATATTCCATCTAGGCTGGTACCCCTTCTTAGCTCTCAAATATTCCTTCTTTTTATTCCTGAAACATCTGCTAACTTCACGTCTTACACTGTTCAAATTATCTATATTACTTTGGCATGGATCCTGTACCCACTGCATTTTTTCCCGCTTCCTTTGATCCAAAAAAACCTAAACATTCTTCATTAAACCAGGGTTTATGCTGCTTCCATTCGTGCATACCTAGACTCTCTTTTAGCAAGTCAATTTCAAATTAAACATTCAGTAACTGTTATTTTTGCACAGGTGGAAGGGTATGAAAACTTCTTTAGCACTTATCAAGTAAATTTATAAAATTATGTTATGCATGTACAGTATGTAGCAGTACCATCTTTCCTTATGCTACCAGGGAACACATGATGAAAACATGATTCTGTGACAATAAAAGCTATCTAATTTCTGGAACAAGCAAGGAGAGGGTGGTCTTAGGGGATGGAAGTAGAAGGAGAAAACTACCAGAATGGTCGTGATGTATATGTAAACATGTAGTAATGTATATTCGAAGTTGAAGATACCTGTATGTTGATAATGCTCTGTTGTTCAAAAGTGGGTGAAGGTGCAGGTACATTCGTATTGTATAAAATTTAATTGAATTCTGTTATGTTCAGTGCTGTATAAAAACAAGTGTAAAAAATTATGTGAATGTCATACATTTTAAAGAAGAAAGATGATTTCAGGCCTGCTGAACAGGAGGATGTTAGCCCTATGCCGTTCTTGAATGTCAAGACCAGTAAGAACGCAAACATATACATCTTTTTTTAAGATTTCAAATAACTGTGCACAAATTCAAAACTTTTTTCATTGAAACCCTTTTTTATTTCATGTCATTGACAAGTGTAGTTGCATTTGTTTTCTGTACATAGTTCAGGATTTGAACCATTTGCAATGACAGTGTTACATATATGTAGCAATATATACGTAAAGTGAATTCAGCCTGGGAAGTACTTCTGAATCAGTAAAACCTCCATCCATCATTTCTGAAGGGACTGTGGAGAAAGAACAATAAATGAGGAGAAAACAACAGTTGCAGGAAAGGTGTACAGTAAGCCAGAAACAAGAAAGAGCAAAAGATGAAAGTTTAAATTTTCTACTTAGGTCTACACAGTGATAAGTAAGACTGCATTAATACCTGCATGCCAACAACTTTTGTTTTCTTACTCCGAAGATATATGTAATTGAAAACTGTTTTGTTGATGTCTTACATTGCAGACAAAATGGTGCCAATTCCAAGATCAAGACATTGTCTTATGTTTCAGATGAAACAGTGCCAATTCCAAGTTCAAAATATTCTGTTCATCACGCATGCTTATGCTCTATGGGTAAAAGAATAATTTAAAGGTTTCAAATGTAGCATACACTTTGGCAAAACTTGGCACTGATTCAAGGTCATGTTCATCTCCCTCTTTATCTTCCACACTGCTCCCCCACCCACATGATCATCACACAACTTGCTGGATGGTGCTAGTGCTAATCCCAGATGTTTAGCTATGTTGATCCATTGGTTTCTTGATTAGATTTTTTCTCATCTACTTCATTTATCTTTGGCCTGTTGATTGCTGTATATACCAGGTGTGCCTTACAAAAATTCTGTGTTCTGCTCACATAGTGCATTTATGTGTTTTTATCACTGTCAGAACCAATAGTGATTCTTTCCCGCAACTGATTTGCATATATGATCATGCTGGAGTGTGTTTAGTGCTTGGTATATTGCTTCTACAGTCTCAATTTCCAAGAATAAGAAACAGTATTGCACTTACATTTGAAATGTCCTGTATTATAACGGGTATATAACAATTTGTTCTAATAAAAACAAGAAGGTTACATTCTTCTGGAATGAGATGCCGTGTGGTTTGGTAGACAGATACTGACACTTTGTAGAAACTTTTTGCCTCAATCTTACACTCTGTCCTGGAGATGAAGGTAACAGGCTCCTCCTAAAATGTAGTTATGTATCTATTAAAGTACCAGGTCACATGCCAGAAGATTATAACCTTCATCTGTTAAGTTCTGGATGTCCAACCGGATGGCCATGGATACATTTGCATGGGCAATGGGCGAATTATCAACCACACTTTCTTGTTTATGTGCCCAACTGCTGTCTTCTCATTCAAAATAAAGTAGATATCACATCAATGGGTAGCTTATTTTTCTATACTGGCCAGTAATCGGTTTTTAAAAGATTTTAATCCTCCCCCTGAAGGCTGGCACTACAAGTGTTCATGTTCATGACAGTATGAATCTCAAAATTCACACAGTAAAAGTGTTCTGCAACACAACTGAAGAAATATGAGTGTTTCATTATAGACACTGGTACGATGTCAGCTTATCAGTGATGGTAAATAATATCTACTTCAAGTGCTATACTTCCCACGCAATTAAGAGTTCTTGGTCCATGGAGTCCTAGCATCATATCCTTTATATTTCTTCTTGTATTTTAAACCAGTGACAATAGTTGACCTTCCTGGGAATGCACTAATTCCACCAAACATTCTGTCTGTCTCTGAAATATAAGACAATACAAACTAAATGGTAGAACACATGGATTATTTATTTTCAGTAGCTTTATTAGCATAAAATTTCTTTTCACAAATATTTAAGAGAAATAAATACAGTTTTTACCCATTGATGCTATGGCTAAAGATGACAGCACTTCTGTAAGTATGCTTTAATTATGCTATGTGTTACAACAGTTGTTAGTTTACTTGTGTCAGTTTTTATTAGCTGGTGAAAAAGTAGCAATATAATTGGCTGAAAATTTTGTCAAATGTTTTTAATTCATACAGCAAAGATGACAATGGAGACCTTATAGCCAGGCGAACTCTGGTATGTTCCACCTAATTCATCTGCACTTTCAAAAATGCACATTATTCAGTGCTTACCTTGGGGGACCTTGCTAAGACATAATTTTTTAAAGCCCTTTTACTGACAATATGTACACAGCCTAGACTTGAATTGGATCTTCCACACGAATACTCTCATCTTCCACGTGTCCTGCAAGTCATTTTGATGGTCTAACAATGATTTAATAAGGTAACTGAACAATTTTAGGATACTCAGGTATGTGCTGTTTATAAATGAAGAGGATAAACATAACAATTCTAGATGCTGTTGTATCTACAGAATGGAAGTGAAAAAAACTAATGCAATAATAATATATTTTCTTGACAACCTTTCTCCTTTCAGATATATAGAAAGTATTACATACTGGTAAGTCAAAATATGTAATTTATGGAGACTGGTACACAAGGAATAATAACTTCAAGTTTTTCCTTCTCAGTACGAAGGATTCCAGAATATATAGTGTATTATACATACACAGCCAAAACTGACAGCTTGTATAGATACTGGCACACCATAAAAAATAATTTAATCATGCTGGTATGGATAGTATAGGATTACTCAACAGAGACGTTTGCACTTTACTTGGGGCTGTCTGTCTCCACAGTTTACTATAATATATGCAAGACGCATAAAAAGTAATAAAAGAACACCTTTTGAGGAACTGAAATATGGCAAACAGCAATATTAGAAAATATTCAAAAAGCTATATTTCTTTAACACTATTACAAGTTACAAAACAGACCCACCACAGTTTTGTTTGCTAGGAGTCCTAAGAAATTCTAATCTGTAATAGACTACAGAAATTGAAATATTACCTGGGTGGAATCGGTGGTATTCAGTCTGGATATAGAGGTTTTCTGGTAATTTCATACTCTTCATTGCATCAAGTGGAGCCGTTTTGTCAACAGGGGTCTTGTAGAATTCCAGAATGTCATCTACAATGAGGATAATGAATTAAGTTTAATCTGAAAACAACTTTACCTACAATATGAACAATAAAGCTTGTTCTTACCAACAGTACATATGGTAGAAAGAAGGGAGTTTGGAACACTGTGCTGGAATTCTTGGAAACAAGCATTCAAGATCTTGAACTTAACTTCTGGTATATCTATTGATTCTTTCGAAAAATTGTTCAAGCCTGTTATTGATTTATATATAGAAGTTATTCTGTCTGTAACATCTTGTGGTGGATCGTAGTGCTTTTGCGGTCGATGGAAACTGAAAGAACAGACATAAATACGTTAGTAACAAGCAGTAGGTCTTACAAACACATACACATGCTATATTTAAAATAACATTTGAGGTGTCCTGCTGACAGCAAACATAGTTATTATAACATGTACATAACGTCCGTTCACTGTACCCCTTAGCTGCAATAGATTTGCCAGTGGAATCAAGTTCTACTGCTGGTGGTTTCTTCTTTTTTCTATTGTATGGCATCTTGCTTGTTGGTTTATAGCGGATATAGTTTCTTGACATTATCTGCAAATAGAGAAGTATCACAGAATCCACCTTTATGTCTCGGCTAAGCAGCAGTCATTAGTTTCGGAAAAAAGTTCAAATTAGGGCTTTCGGAACAACAAAATACGAAGAGTCTCCATACCATGAATATATGTTGACATGTGTTTATTTCCTGTCCTGCTTTCTGCAACCCATGCCTTATGAGCGCCGCCATGATACCATCTCGTTGTACCATGTGATATGCGTGAACCAATAGGAATTCCGAATCCTCTGCGCTTGTTGTTTCCTATCCGCCATTTTCCAGTCGCCATTGAAAGGTGAAAAGCCTTCGGAGTGATCGTGTATATTATCAGATTTCAAGTGGTTATTAGTACGTAAATCGTGTGGGTAGTGATTTAAATGAAATATAAGATGATGGAGAAACCATGACGCATCCAAATCATCAAACAAACGGCGCAAGTTTGGAGGACTGCCATACAAATTTCTTCGCTCTGGTAAGATGATTTCAGATGTTTCGTAGCCTAAGAAAACGAAGTCAAATCACAACCACAGATGACATAGTGACAGCATTTTGTGGATTAGAGACGAACTGTATCTTAAGAAAAATTGGTGCCCGAATTACGTACTTTATATTGTTGTTGATAGTGGAAAATATGGAAGTTTCGTCTGTCTATAATGTCACGCTTCGCCTAGCCCGGTAGGAGAGTATGCAATTCGCACCTTTTTGGAGCAGTAGCCCAGTTTGTCAACGATGGTGTAAGACATGAAATTCCCGTGTGATTTTGGGTTCATGAACATTGAGATATGCTTGTTTATGTTTAAAAATGTGGACGTTGTCAGAGGAACTTTGAATGTAAGGGAAAATATGTATATTTATTTGAGAATTTGAATGAAATACCAGGCTGGCCTGATTGAACGTTAAAGGTCATCTGCCTTCTACACGCGTCACCTGCTAGAGGGTTGACTTTAGGATGCATAAGCGAAAAGCATTTTGTCAGGCGGGATTTGGAGGAGTATCCTGCCCCGTTATATATGATGAAGTAGTAATTTCGGGCGTCGTTAAGACTGATAAATGCTATTTTAATTTTTTTATTACCTTAGACTTGGAAGTCAGATAATTGACAGTTCTGCACGGTGTTATTCTTTCGCATGGAAATAAGAAGCAGTGCGGAAATGTACCAGTATATATATTTAAATAATATTACACTCGAAGATTACACAGATACTGTAAATTAATATATTTACTTACCGAGGAAACAAAATTGTTAGGCAGGTGTGTGAACTGTTGCCATACTCTTTAGTGTTGTGTTTTTCGTCCTTTCTACTAGTTTCGCGATATTATGTTAGTGTTCTACACCTACTAGTTTCGCGATATTATGTTAGTGTTCTACACCTGAAGAAGGTGAAATACGCACATAAATAACTGCACATTATTCACGGGGATGTAGTAGGATACGGCAGATTTATAAACTACAGCGATGGCATTATTTACTGTTATTCCTATTAAAATGACATTTCTCTTTATGACGATAAAATACCTACGTTCGACGGATCACTGAAGTTTCAATACACACACTTTATAACTAGCTAGAGACAAGAAGGTGCTGCTCCCATACGGTGCATTAAAGAAACACCGTACCGGCTGCCAGTTCCAAATGCGATGTTGCGAGATGACCTCGCCCGTGCTCTGCATATATAAACCTCGTTGAGAAACGAATAAAATACCTGACCTCACGATCAGCTTTTGTTTATTATTACCAGACGAGGGTCTGACTTTATAAATCAGAATTCCGTTACTAATACAAATACTGGTTTGCTGTTTAGAATTGGTTGCGATTTTTGTTGTCAGTAGTAGTGGTGGTGGTGGTGATAGCAGTAGTAGTTGTAGTAGTAGTAGTAGTAGTAGTAGTAGTAGTTTTGGATGTGGTAGTGTTGGTGCTGGCATCCAAAAAGAAACGGCAGTAGGGAGTAGGGTAATTGTGGAAGTATTTTATCATTTTCAAGGTGGAGGTTTGATAAGGGGTAATTGTTATAGTTATTTGCCTTTGACGATTTGACTAATGGAAGTAAACTGCTGGTGCAGCTACATTAATGTGTTTCTGTGGTAAGAAGTTTGAGCAACTTGGATGATGTGCATGGAATACAAAACATATATTGTTACAAATAAATATATATATATATGTAGTTTTTGTTCATGTATATTTGGATTCATAAGTTGAAAACTTAAGGAAAGTCAGCAGTTCTAGAGCCATCAGTAGTGACTGTCCTTTGACTGCAGTGACTGTTTAAAAAATAAATTTATTTTTTGCAACAGATAATTTGACAATCTCAACAGCAGCATTTTCATACACCTCGTCTCACCCCTACACTCAATATTTTGCATTGCCTGTGGCAATAGACCTCTCATTTTCTGCTGCAATGATACAAAAGAGTGTTTAATTTCATTGTAACCCTCTTTCACAGCCAACATGACATTGACTTTTGCAGACCATTCTGTGTTGCTAATTATATTCACAGTTTTCTGTTGCTGTGGTTGTTTCAGTACATTTCTGTGATGTGTAGATACAGATAGAATGCCTTTGCCTTCTGAAAAGATAACAATAACTCATACGGTATTTTATTCATTCACAATACATCCACTATATAGTCAGTAATACATAGTTTTGCTTACATGTTTTGGTTTTATCAAACCATCTTCAGGGCAGTATTTATTATATGAAGGTACATTCAGTGTGTGCATACATTATGGGATCCCATATTGTTTACACTGATAAAAGCTAAAATCATGCCAGTTTTTAATAATTTTAATTCCAAGTTAATATATTTTTTAAATTATGCCAGAATGTTTTTTTTAAGAACGTATGTAAGAATTCATATCAGTGCGTAGGTGGGATCCTGTAATGTATTCACACATTAATGTACTTTCATATAAAATATTGGCCTGAGGATGGTTTGAGGAAACTGAAACGTGTAGCCAAAACTATGTATTTTTAACTATATATTGATGTGTTGTGACTGAATAAAATACTTTATGAATATTGAATAGCACAGCAGGATGGCTCCTATCAATAACGGTAACTCATCACACCTTCATAAGTTTCTGCCGCATTATGTGACTGTAATGTGGAATATTGAGAGCTGTGGGGCTTCAATTTCCAGTCTTGCTGGCAAGCCCCAGTCGTGGTATTGTCAGAAGTTGATGATGAGTGCTTTTAGTATCTGGTACAAACAGTTGAACTTTTTCTAAGGGAATTTTCATCGGCTCTTAGGCTGTGTGAGTTTTGTAGACCTGGAACAAGAAAGATTTGTGTGACATCTGAAGTAGAGTCCACAATAATAGAAAATTACTTAGCATCGTTTATTCAGTCATCAAAGCTTTTATGGAGATTATGATCTTGTGAAATTTGTAATAAATTTTTTGAGGTAAAAGTTTGTTTTTGCTAGATTCACAGACTGACAGTTCTACAGATTGTGTTTCAGAAAATTATCATATTGAGGCATATGTATAATACAGTAAAGAATTGCCTTTATGATTCCAAGGCTGAGTCTCAGTATGGCCTGTGAAGGAAAATCCTAATCATTTTTGTAGCCTTATGGTTGCAGTTATGCATTGCAGTACTGAGGTCATTGGCATAAATCAACACTTTCAGTTAAGTTGCATCTGATAAATATACAGATTGCATTTTGTGAGTTAAACAAAATAATCTTGATAATGCTGTTTAAGACTTTCTGGCATCAGGAAGTAGTTCATAAGTGGTGCAGTAAACATGTATGGGTGTTTCTGAAAAACTAACCGTTACCTTTTCTGTTTGTTGTGTAAAATTATTTTTTATTGAGACTTTCTTTTCCCCCCAAAAGTCTTTGACTGCTTCCAGATAACAAGGTGTTTTCTGAATACAGTATTGGGTAGAATGTAACAACACTAGACAGTGAAGGGTAGGAGAAGAAAAGGTTAGAATGTGAACAAGACAGAGCAGCTGAGTACACTGAGACAACATTTAATCAGCGTAGTGATGTTCACGACGTTTTGTGTTAACAAACACTTCCAGATCTTTGATACAGTCAATACAGGATTACATAGGTTATAAGAATGTTGAATTAGCTTCAGTTTACTGACATTGAACTTCATGAAATTAACAGTGCATGTGCCTCATATGGATTCAATATCAGACTGTATGTAGCTGAGTACATTCATTAGGTGATGTAATGGTGTGAAAAATAAATTTTTTGTTATTAGTGAAAAGAAGATACATGGAATACTTAATTATGTTGCATGGCATTTACTGTACTGGAAAGCAGAAGCCCCAGCCTGAATATTTGTGAAATACCCTAAGTTTGAGAACTGCCACTACTAAGAGTAGGAGAGGTGGAAAATGTATTCAAGAGCAGGTACAAAAATCTAAGTAACAACTGTTTGTAATAAAAGCAGGAATATTTTCAAGTCCAACAGATTCAGATGGTTGTAAATATTTCATGTTTTTACAAATGTATGACAGAATGCACCAGGACAAGGATTGCTGGTGACTGATTGAAATTGGTCTGCAGCAACATCCAGCGTTTTACAAGGTCCAACAAAATAAGTAGCATCAGCTTCAAGCTGAATAAAGGTGAGATTGTTTTACAAAATTTACGGAGTTCCTTGGGTTGCGACTTTAAATTATCATTAATAGATTTCAGCCAAGGCTGTCAGACATAACAATAACTTTTACGAGCTTTACAGTTTAGTACAAAAGTAGTCTTTTTTGTGTCTAACGCGAGTGTGAAAGAAATACTACAAAATGTAGTTCATTAAAGCGCTGGTGTTCTGATACAGCCGTGAAGAAATGATTGCTTGTTTGAAGCATCTTCAGTAGCCATCTTAAGGCTGGTAGTAGCAGCATAGAAGTAGTGAGTTATGCACATGATAGGGTAAATAATAGACTGAATGTTGTAGAACAATGTGTAATCCCTTGCGGTGCAAATTCGCTAGGAATACAGAAATTTTTATTACAAATTGAAAGTGACAAAGGATCGGTACATAAAGGCGGTTGGTTGTTGGTGGTGGTGGTAGCGGACATGCGGAAAATGTGGCTGTGATAAGGAAACCATACTACATACTACTTCCAGCTGTAAGTGCGTCTTTACAGGGGTGCTGATAAGTCCTTAGCCCGACCAGGAAGGAAACAAGCTAATGTTTCTGTCAGAATGGCGTGAATTTCCTTCGGCGCCTTGCCTTGCAGGGGGGAAAAACTTGATGACAGCTCGTGTCTCAATGTTGTTGAAATCGCGCGCGTCCCTGACATGCTTCCGAGCTTGTTTCCTTCCTGGTCGGGCTAAGGACTTATCAGCACCCCAGTATGACTTAGTCGCATCCTACTGTAAATGCCACAAAGTGCTATAAAAGTAGGGGTACAAAAATTAAATGTTACCGAACAGTGATAACTGATAAAGAAATGTAAAACACCTTGCAATTAAACTGCAGAGGAATTTCAAACAGGAGTATGAAATTAAACAACTGACAGTAATACCAGTCATCCTGTCAGTAACGGGTGTGGTGCCAAGGACCCTGCATAAGTTTTAAACTTCTATGCCGGTAAGAAGACATCTCCAACAAAATCCAAAGGGCATCGGTGCTTGGAATTCGCCACGTTGGCTGCAGATTTGACGGTATTGAATAGTAATTGAAAACATTTGTAATTGTACTCATTTTTACCAGTAATCATATATCAAACATTGTAACACCTGAGGAAGAAATGATGATCATCGTCGGTGTGGTTATGGGTATGATTATGGTGATGTAAACACTACTGCTTCTGCTGCTAAAGGGCAGTTTTCATGATTAGAAAGATTGTTATTGTCAGCAAATAAATTTATTGAGAGGGACAATGCTGCTTTGATGTGTACAGAGCCACAGATGTCTCACATAATTTCAGTGGGGTACAAAACATTCTTGTTAAATTATGTGGCGTAATTTTTGGTATATGGTTGTTGGTGTATTTGTTTTAAATTAAATGTTTGGAATCGCGTTGATTATTTATGACCACCCCACAATATTCAGCCAGGCTTTTGCACACGTTTTATTATATCTTGCGTGGAAAGAAACGTGGAATGTTTTCGGTAAGCACCTGGCTCGTTTTTGGGTCAAAAAAAGGCCAATAAGCATCTGCTTGTCCAGGCACTGGATTCCATAAATGAATTCAGAGTTTTGGAGTAGTACATTAGACCTAGTGCACGCCATGGAGGCGGAAGGAGATGGAGGTGTAGCGCCACTTATTATTAACTTCGGCACTAGGTAAAGATAATGGGCCAGCTTCACGCTTCGGCCGCTTTGCCCCTGGGGGAAGAACTTCTGGGCTCCATTATATAGGAAACTGGGTGTACGTCACAGTCGATCTATACGCTACAGGAGAAAAGAAAATCGGTTGTCCCTGCCGCGAGTCGAAACACAATTCTTCGTTCATCCGGCCTTTAACGTACTCACTGTACCGAGTAGGCGTTAATGTAATTTAGTTGAAGACGTACAGGTTTTAGCGCGCTGTTTGCACTAAAAAAATGCACTGATTGCGTTATGCCACATGTAAAACTCTAACACTGGTTCAGTAGATATTTTGCAGTGTATGAGTCGCATATTAACTTATGTCTTGTGGCGATCACAGTAATCAAGTGACTTTTGTACTTACGCTGCACAGGGCCGTTTTGTGCTAGTAAAGCATATGGTAGATGTCAAACGCGGTTACTATTGATGCCTAGAGGGCTGGTTTGTGATTATGAACTCCCCACGCACGTAATAAAACCTGCTTATAACGGAGTCGAAACGGATCTAAATATTTTATTTCAGTCAGGTTTCTAGATGAAATTCATTGCGTGTCCTGTTTATTCTTAATTCAGATAAAGTCACACGTGCCCCCTCCCCTCCAACATACACCGGTCACACTGGCTTTCGCAGCACCCCCTCCCCAGCTGTTTTTGAATATGTGGATCCGTTCTAAACGTCAGCAGATTTCGTAGACCGTGACATGCCAATAGTTTTAATGTCGGCTCCGTTGATGGAGCAGTTACATTGTAACAAATAAGTGCTATGAACCTTGTTATACCCGTAAATGAACTGCGGAAACAGGACGCTGACTGGAGGAACTGTGTGAATTCGCGGAGCCACTGGAATAACCTCGCGACCCACCGGTTCGAGATCACTGTTCATCTTCGCATTGTTTCTGAACAGTACTTTCGTTGAACTTCCCATTTCTTTCTTGCTTTCAAGTAGGCCATTAAGAATTCTGTAATATTTGCACATACTTTTTCAATTATATTTTACTTTGGATGCTGATTCATATTCCCGGGGTCAGAAAACGTTAATGGTCAAGATGAGTTTCCTTTTAATCGAGACTGGGAATGATAAATACACTAGACAAGTTTTACCGAAGTGAAGTATGTTTGGATGTTAATGTAGAACATTAACGCACCTATTCAGAGTGTTTAATAGGGGTTTATATTTATACACATTTTTTGTACTGAAAGGAACTTTTTTCTGTGAAATGCATGCCTAATATACGAAACTTGTTAAGTGTACTTCATATTGGTGGCTGCTGAAATATATTTAAGTGTATTTTGATCGGCCTAAAAACCACGTGTACATTTAACTCTTCTGTTTCTATATATTTCACTGAAAGTGGTCCAGTGATGGATACATGTTAGAAGTTGATTTGTAATGGAGAAGGATATTGGTAAGGTGTACCGCGTGCTACGATTGTTACATAAGTGTTTAAGGTTTAGTAGTTGTCGGTAAGGGATACAAAAATTAGTATAGTGTTGACATAATGCGCTGCTGGAATTGAGCAGTTTTGTTGTGGGTATTTCAAAAAGCAAGAACATGTGTAGACTGAAGTAAAAACACTGGGCTTCCCTGGCAAATATTGGGTGCCGTGGGGACCTTGATTTTTCGAGCCATGAGTTCAGGTCCACAGATGTACAGGAACAAACATCTTGGCTGTCAGACGGGCTGTGGCCTTGCTGGGACGAAAATTTTGACTGCCAGTGATTGTATTAATGTCGCATTGCAGAGCGAGAATATGACTTCGGTCGATGTGGCATACCTTTTGTAGGAGTTAACGTCCACCCTCGGTGCTTTAAAAGAGAACATTATACTGTATATGGCAGCATGTCTGAATCCGCATATTGATTAACTTTTTTTTTTTTAATGGCTGGACATCCATCCTTGGTGTAGGCTTCGTCATCGTTGAGGCTTCACGATCACACCCAGACACACCACACTCGGTCGAACTCCTCTGGACTAGTGATCGTCCCGTCGCTGAGACTTATACCAGACAAAACTCACAACACTTAGAAGACAGGCATCCCCGGCGGGATTCGAACCGCATTCCCAGCAAGCGAGCGGCCTCAGACACACACCTTAGACCGCGCGGCCACTGGGATCGGCTGATAAACATTTTAATAGCAGATGGTACAACGAAAAAATAATTACGGAAATGGTGAAATTGTTGGAAAAGACCCATGTCGAATATTGCGGAAGTATTTGATTCTTTTACTGGAGAGTTGAAAGTATACGCGACATTTCTTAAGGTTTGTCTCTTATACGTAATGAAATTCAGTATTGTTGATCCGTTAATAATCTCAGAAAAATCAGCAATACAATTTTCAACCAAATGTATCAGTGGTTACAGATTTTCGCAGGTATAGTGAACTGAAGCTGCAGTCAGCACAAACCGAAAGTACGCCTGCAGTTTTGCATCAGTTCTGTAGAGCTGAAAGTGGCCCGGCAGTTAGATTGTGATGACACTAGTAAGTAGTTTGTGGATGCCAAGATGAGAGAGGTGCGTGTAGGTCGGTGTGTCACGGGCCCTTCGTTTCCGGCTTATCAGACGTCAGCTGCCAAGCGGCGACCTTGACCCTGGTACTCCGTGTTATGGAGGGGAATGCACTGCTGGATGCTCGTACTGAGCACAAAATTAACAACCCTCGTTGCGGGTTTCAGCTACCCTTTGATCCTGAGAAGTTATTTTTGGAATCCCGTGTAGGTGTGTCTGCGCATTGTAGCGGTTAAGCGATCAATTAGATTTTGTTTGCTATTTATAAACATTTGCGTCCGTTATGGGTACTCTTCAAATATGAAATTTGTACCTTACACATTAAAGCAAAGTAGAAAATGGCGGGTTTAATCGAAAACGATTTATCGATTTTGCTTAAAATTGTTTTGTAGAAATTATTTTTTCGGGAGAATATTGTATAATCCACTTCCACCAATAACTTTATGGCCTAGAGGCATAGTTCGACTATGTGCAGTGTTTTTTTTTTTGCGTTTCTTTGTGACTCGGGCATTTGTTTGTGTATTGCAGAAGAATTATGAACACAGAGAAACAAAGGAGGAAAGGTGCGGCGAGTACGGTCTTTCGTTGGTGAATATTTTCGATTTTGAGGCTCTTGACTGTTTGGGATTTATTTACGTTACTAAAGACTTGTTGCCGCTGTCCTTTGTATCCCTTTCTTGCTCCAAGCAGATGCACAACACAGCCCGCAGTCCGTGAATGTGACGTGAGGTTCGTTTATGTAGTTGTCCATGTTGCTTGGTGTTGGGTGGAGGGTTGCAGTGAAATATGTTTGGAAGACTGGTATTGGCGCTGCATACTACATGTCAGCATTCGATACATTATTTTCAGCACAGATTAATATGTGTGTATTGGAGACAGTTGAGTGGTTACGGAATTGCATGTTCGTCAGTATTTCTCTAGTCGTGCCTTTTGTTGCTTTTCATATCTCGTATTAGGTATGTGTTGACAGGTTAGAACGAAGTTCTTGATAGCACTGCCAGCGTGTTCCTTATTGGAATGTCTTCTGTAACAGGTGCGATTACCTCTGCCATTTAAAACAGTGGTTTCTGTATGTACCACTGGCTTCAGCATCAAAGGACTGCCGAACTGCATTTGTGATCATGCATTTTTAACGGTCGATTTTATGGCGATGAGTAACGCGCCTTAGTCATAGGTTATAAACTTGCACGTTATGCATGATATATATTGTTTGTGAGTCAAGAATTACATACATAGCGACGATGTGAGACTTTGAGGGTATATTCTGCCAATGTGACATGTGCAGACTTCGTACAAGTTACACGCTTCCCACAACATTAAAGTGAGAAAACAGTAATGATGTATTTGTTAACAGAAATTGGGTAGCACCTGGTGGCAGTAGTACAGTATACATTCACACACACACACACACACACACACAATACACAGAACGACACAAAACAAACAATACATAGAACAACACAAACATTTTGGAAGAGTGTAGGCCGTGCCCCGTCTTTGCGGGATTTACCCTGGCATTTGCCTTACAACTGAGGAAAAAGCACGGAAAAACCTCAGTCAGGGTAGCCGAAGAGTGCCAGCTGGCACGATGAAGATACATAAACATACAATAATGATGTTAGTAGATGTGTAGTACTAGAAATCTAAGCAGTAGGGAAGTGCGCTTCATGATCTCGTGCTCGGAACACCTTTGTTTCCGGCTGGGCAGCCGAATAATCGGAGTTAGGTTCGCGACAGAAACCAAACCGGCTCTGGGACCCATCCATCTGCCTCTAAAGTGAGTATTGGTGGCTCTTTCCTCTTGGGTGAAGCCACCGGGGCGTGAATCTAGCCGTTGATTTTCATCTAGAGCCAAGTTTCATAATGCTTGACGTGATACCTTTACTCTTCTGTTCTTCTTCAGGTCGTCGTACTTAATTTATGGAAGGGGGAGCTGTACCTTTGCCTTTATTTACCTGCAGTTATATTGGGCATAATAATGTAAGTCCTGTAAAGGATAAAGCTTTTCGATTGTGTAAACTGTAGATTCCAAAATACTATGAATTATAAATGAGATATTTTAACCGTACAGAACGCGAATTTGTTAGACACGTGCTGGTTCAGCATCATCTGAATGTTAGTGAAATGTGTACAAAGAAACAGACGAGAGACGTTGGTTTCAGCAAAAATACATTGCATGAGGACTGCAGGAGACACCACCTTCCGGACAGCAAAATAATGAAATTTTGGAGACGCACAAATTCCACAAACAACAGATTTATACAATAGTGGAGCAGGAACTGAAGAATACGAGATCCCAAAAGCAGTTTTGACTACGTGAAGCAAAGGGGAGAAGGAAATTGAAAAGTTGAAGGCCTTATGTTTCATACTGTGCGTAACAGGTGTCAGAACGCCAAATACTAGTTAGGATAATGGGTACAAATTTTCACCCATTGTTGTTTGTATATTCGCCTGTTGTTGTCAATCCATTGATTTCTACGAACGACCTGTTATTCGCATGTGGGTTTAAAGTAGTAGTCTGAAGCTTGTAGTAAGGGCTGAATATAGAACAGATCAATTGTTTATTTTCGGTTGATTTATTCGTGGTTTATTTAACGGCGCCTTTATATTGACGGTGAAAGGTAAAGTTGCCCCTCCGCATAATTCGGGGCAACGCCATGTACACTTATGACTGAGTGGGTGCAGTTTCAAGGCCCGGTCACTTCACCCCTGGGGAAATGAGTTCACGGTACCCAATGAATAGGCAGGGTAGGATTCAGAGTCAGTGTTAAACAGTGTTATGTGATTATATGATCATTGAATATTGAATTGGAAAGGCTGTGGAAGTACTCGGAATGTGGTGAAGGAAGCTATTGTAACGACATTTGCCCGGAGGTAAGTGAAGTTGCCACCGTGCAGGTCATGAAGGCATATGGGGCAGTGGATGTATATCTGCACTTATTCTTAACCTTAGTACGAGATTGATGTTTGTCAGCTTTACGCGCCGGTTACTTTACCACCGGTGAAAGAGTTGCCAGTAGGGTGCTGAGGGAAAACACGAAAAACCTAAGTCAAAGTACCCGGTCTCCGGGCCTAGATTTCAACCGCACGAATACAAAGCAGAAGTTTGAAGCGTTCGAGTGTGTCTTTCCATATTGTACTTGGCGGAGTGCCTGACCGTGTATATACTACTACAGTGCCAGAGGTATACGGTAGCATACATTTTGTATATGAATATTGTACCTGCATTAACCCCTCTCCCCCGTAGTTGGAGTTGATGTCTGCCCAATTTGACTTTCTTGTGCTGAAATTGAAGGTTATATATTTTCTTCTGTACTTCTGCCATTGAACTTTAAAAAAATCGATTTTCACGAAGTCCCTTTCTTCATTTGTGTTTATTAGCAAATACTGTGTTGAGATCTTATTTAGCCCCCTTTTAAAGAACTTGACCTTGTAGAGTCCGACAGTTTCATTGCCACATACGAGTGGCAAGGGGCACATGTTTCAAAAAACAGCGTAGATAGACCGCATGTGACGCACAAGGTAAAACAGAGCGTGCTGGAATCACTTCTTACACCAGCCCGTGGCCCTTGATACAGCTTACTACCGATAGTCAAGTGATAACCAGGAACTGTACTCTCTAGAGCGGCTAATCTGTATGGAAGAGCGAAATGTCTCGGAACCTTATACCATAAACTAACTCCATGGAGCAGAGTCCTTCCTGAGAAGCTAACACGTGCTCAGTTAGTCAAGAAATGCTCCTCATTGTATGGAACCCGATGGTTGATTACTACATTCACAAGTGCCCGCCATCTGTCCCTATTCTGAGCCAGAGAAATCCAGTCCATGACTCCTCATCCCACTTGAAGATCCATTTTAATCTCCTCCCATTTACGCCTAAGTCTTACGTGTTGCCTCTTTCCATCAGGTCTCCCCACCAAAGCCCTGTATGTAAATTTCCAACTCCCCATACGTCCCACGTACTCCCCTCCCCCGATCTCATTCTTCTTGATTTGACCACCCGATTAATATTTGGTGAGGAGTACAGAGCATTAAGTTCTTCGTTATGTAAATCTTCTCCACTTCCCTGTTACCTCGTCCTTCTTAGGCCCATACGTCTTCTTCAGCACCCTATACTCGAACGCCTTCAGCCTAGTTCCTTTCTCAGTGCGAGGGACCCAAGCCTCACAACCATAAAAGAAATCAAAATTACAGTTCCGTATATCTTGATCTCATTGGTTTTGGATAGCAAACTAGAAGACAAAATATTTTGCAACGAATGATAGCAAGCATTCCATTACTTCATTCCGCTGTTGATTAGTTCATGAATGCAGTTTTAATGTGTTAGGTTTGTTCAAAATATTTGAATAGCTCCACTCTTCAAGGTATTTTGTAATACATGCTGATGTCGAAACATGACCATATACTTAATTTTCTCAGTAGTGACTAATAAAGCTCTTGTGTTTTTATTTTTAGTGCGTGTGCCTCCACTTAGCATATTAACATTAGCATAAACCATAAGCTTGTGCGTGCCATTTAATTTAAAGTTTGCTTCAAACTCCCTAATGAATTGTGAAGTGAGAGAGAAAAAACGAACAAGATGCAACATTTAGATGTTTATTATCAACACTTGCTCAACATGTTTCGGGCATCATTATGCCCATCTTCAGGAGACCAAGACGTGTGTTACTGCACGTTATGTGCTGCGCTGGTACTGCTGGATGTGGTTGGTAGCAGTTGTGGGGCGCTCGCACCCTACAATACAGCGCCCCACAACCGCTACCAACCACATCCAGCAGTACCAGCGCAGCACATAACGTGCAGTAACACACGTCTTGGTCTCCTGAAGATGGGCATAATGATGCCCGAAACATGTTGAGAAAGTGTTGATAA
>Ga0136643_10005292_pt1 | contig 18135 bp, 12 predicted proteins | sample TergutLab28metaG_FD_96883 | JGI IMG/M metagenome (GOLD analysis project Ga0136643, IMG submission 96883) | Labiotermes labralis P1 segment gut microbial communities from Petit-Saut dam, French Guiana - Lab288 P1 (version 3) (version 3) | ecosystem: Host-associated > Arthropoda: Insects >...
AGTAGTAGTAGTAGTAGACGTCTTTCTATGAATTTTATTGTACTCTAACATTGCTTATCGTTTTGTCTTTTTACGTTTTTGAGTTATTAGGCCCCCAACGAATCTCCAAGGCGGAAAATCGCTTTTGTCAGATATAAACCACTGATCATTCAACACATAGAGTGACCTAAAAATGTGTACTCCTTAAAGTCCATGTACATATTTATTTGTATATATATATATATATATATATATATATACTCATATAATTGTTATATTCCTTATAACGTGAAACCTAATTACACACATCGTTTGTCAATTTGACTTCCAGTTTATAACCGCATCATCTTCTGACACTGCTACTGCTGTTACTTCTCGATCCGTAGTTAAGGTGCTGTCTTGAAAGTGAGTGGGAAGCGGAGTGGGAAGATGGCGATGAGCAGATTTCGCTCTCACAGTAAAGGTGGGTAATGGAGTGGTGTAGTTTCGAGTAGAACGGGAAGAAAGAGTTGGAGAACAAGTGGTGAAGTGAGGTTGTACTTGTTTGAGTCTTTTTTCTCAGGATTTTGAATATTTTTATTAGGGCACATCAAAAAAATTAGTCAAATACTAATGGTTATATAGTAACAGATTACCATAGCTTCTTGCAAAAAAAAAAGATAAAAAATTGGTGCCCTTTAACATTCAAAGATATTCTTATTGTTTTAACATTGTTAAATCCGAATATCACAATCACATTTCCCTACCACTAACCAAAATTAAGGGATAGAGAGGACTATATTAAAAAGCTACAATTGTAATAAAAAGTAATATTGTGGTTTCCAGTTGCTATATACATTGTCATATAATGAACACTGTCTCTATATATGGTATCCCAACTACAATAAAATTCATTAATCTCTCATTTCGTCCCCTTTCGACTCTTATTTTCGCCAGCTTGTGTCTCTCTTTTAAGACTCCAGCAGTAGTCAGCCAACATATTTCGACCCTACATTCCACTGTAATTATTTTCAAATTGGGAAATATCATGACGGAATATTTTCAGTTAGGACCAGCGCAGTTTTCTGATCTCAACACTGATTAATGCAAATCCTGTCAAGAGTGTACGTGTGTTTTAAAATAATTTCATTTCTCTCCAAGATTCAAAGTCTCAGATTTCTAGATCCTAAGTTGTTTCCACACTCAGATTCTGTTTTTGATTCTTGGTTCTCACCATGATTAATCCGTATCGCATTTAATTTAACGAATCTAAAACTAATATTTACACCAGAAAATAAATGATGACTGCCACCATTTATTTTCTCCATTTGGCACGCAATTTTGTGATTAAATTGAGGGTAACTGTACAGGCTACGATCCGGACAGTAAAAGTTCAATCCCACTAAATGCGATGGGAATCCTCTGTACTTCGACTACTGAATTTAAATTACAGCCAGCGTCTAGGATCTTCAGATTTCCAAGAGTTATGGTAGACACAGCGGCAACCTATCTTTTTTTTACTTGTTCTAATCCATCACTGTGTGGACAAAGTTTTTCTGCAGTAATTTCCTGTTATTGTATATTCTTGAATTAAGTTATACAACAACTGAAGAAAAAATATTTCTATTTACACCAACAGTAAATCCAGAACCATTAAAGTTGATAATATTTAATCTAACATTACTTTAACTATCGTATATTCAGAAGTTATTGAACCCTTCGCCGACGAAAATTAACCTAAATGTTATTTAAATATTCAATTCGTACCGCGCAGGCAACACACCCCGCCTTCATTATAAAAGCCAGTCAGTTTATACTGTAGAGGGAAATAAGCGCTATTCATTCTGAAATCTATATAAAACACATATATAGAGCACGGCTTAACTTTTCTGAACGCGCCTAAGTGTGGAAGGAACTTAGTGTCATTTAAGTTGAGGGTGGAGTCAGCAGGTTACTGAAAACCTTGGTAACTATGGCACAAACACCGCAATATCGCATCCTAAATCTTTTAGTATTCAAGTGGTCAAAATGTTTTAAAGACAAAATCATAACTCTATAAAAACTTGATCAGTGTTTTGAAAATTCCTCACAACTTAAGTCCCGTTCTGCCATGTCTAACAAAGTAGGACCTCCATTTCTCCTCCTCCCATGAAGAAGGAAAAAGACCTGTCTGTGGAAGGGTTTGTTTTTAATAAACCCAAAAAGAAGGGCAGTATTTAAATCTTTAGTCATTTCTGTTACAGTGTACAATGTATAGAAACTTTTACAGGGCCAATAAGACCTGTGAACATAATTCGCCTGTATGTTGCACAGACACCTGTGTCTTACCCGATTACACCAAACAGTGAATCTGCTGAACACGCTGGAGGCGCTCTATCGAATCGCCATGAATTCCAGTTCATCTGTATGCCTTTCTCGTAGCTACGTCGTCAAGTTCTTCGCAGATGGGAGTGATGGATCACATCGTGGTAGACTCCTCCAGAGCATCAAGACCGCAGGCATGGTGTTCGGCTGCAGACTGTTACTTTGACGGACGTTTATGTCGAAGAACTGACACAACCTTGTCTCGTACCTCTCGTAAGACCAACCGCAAGAATGCGTAACTTGTTAGAATAGTTTAATATCAAAACGTATGTTTTATCCTTTTTGTGTATGACACAATACACTGAAGGAAGACAGAAGTTGTACAGGATATAAATTTCATGAAAAACGTTGATTCTAAAAAGAAAACTACCTTAACAACGTATTAAGAAAATTATACAAGGAATTCCTTCTTCCATATCACTTTTCTGTTATCTTCCAGATATATAGAACACAGACCAAATTTCCACTTTCTCACGGAGTTAAGTGCTCAAAACGGTGACCAGAGATCCTGTAACATGATCTTTCTCACGATTATCCTCGGCCAATCCGGGCATAGTACCTTAAAATACGTACAAATAGTTTCCTTCACAATTCATAGAGGAGATGATTCCTCCAGTTCAACGCTCTAAAGTCTGCAAAGATGAAAAGCTAGAGTTAAAATTAAATTTCAAAAAAGCAAATTTAGGTAAGTGACTGTAATCCGAGAAATCAGAACTCGTATATAATTCATGTAATCAAATGTGATTGAATTTGATTATATAAATAAGAGATTAATTGTGTATTTTTATTGGGCATAAGCTGTTAGGTTGTGAAGGAGATTGAACTGATTTAAAACGGTTGCCAGTTTCAGATTACGTTATAAAGGTTTTGAGACTTATTATAGTAGTCAATAGCGGGCTCTTTTGAATACGATATTCATTTTCGTGTTAAGAAAAAGAAGGGTAAATTCCTGAGAAGTTCAGAGGCCACGGCCTTCTCAAGAAGACAGAAGCTTCATGGCGCACTTAGTCTGTCGGTGTACAACATTCAGTATTTCAGCACGATGTTACCGACATTAGGAAGGTTTACAAATGTAGTAGGTATGAGTAAGTTTTCAAGTCGGGAAAAGGCTTCATATTTTTCGACGCAGTTGGTCTACCCCAGAACTTGAGGGAGAAGTGTCTTAATGACACCGTAAATTGCTAAGATTACATAGTGTCTTTGCTACATTATGTAGATATAAATATGTAACATTAGTGGAAGAATTCTGAAAAGGGAAGAGCAAAGTGCCTGGTAAGAAACTTGTTTCTGTGCCACCTTGTGCACCACAAACCCCATATAGAGCGACTTTGGATCGAACTTGTCTCTCCAAGGTGGCAGGCCGACGAATAAACTCTTAGCTCTAACACAGCCACAACTGAGATATAAAGTAGTAAAAGAATAGAATATAGGTTTAAAATACCAATTTCGTCATCGCTTAAACCTAGAGGATTAGTACTGTAGAAAGGCTTCGAAATGAATATCTATGGGCTAGATTATCTGTGTTCGGTTCCCGGTAAAGGGGAATTGTTATGGCCAATGTTTCAATGCAGATTCCGAGACTAGCCTGTCTTTATATCGGCTGATTAAATTCAAACGAAGGTATACTGAAGTGTGAAAGACTGATATTCTTCAATACCTCAATACAGAACCAAAATATGTAATTCAGTGACACAACACTTAGTAGCACTATTACGGCATCTGTCTATATCAGCTTTAAAAGTGATTCCCATAAGGTACTTGTGCAGACTTTTTCTGATGTTTTTTCACCTCGTCTGCACCGCAAAGGGCAAAGCTCGCTGTAGCCAGTATTAACACCTGTTACAAAGGATAGGCAGGAAGTTGCAAAACATGGTGTATCACGATTTCTCCAACTTACAGACTCATTTCTTACGACAGGTTGGCAGTGGCGAATCCAAGGTGTATTTGAGAGTAACAACGGACGAAGTCCGTAATCTATAACAGATCTCCCTAACTACAAAACATTTCATAAGTAACCCACAATTGTAGGTAGGTTTAGTTATCTTCATCACCTTTGCGAATATTTTGGAATGTTTTTTTTTTGTTTTTTTTACGGTGCCCAGGTTGTACAGAGTGGAATGGGAGAAGAATGACAAACGATGACTTGGAGGTGATTTGAAAAAAAATCTGTCTTGACCTAACCCAAGTGATATTTTCGATGCATAAGTTTATCAACAAACCAGCAAATTCACTTTAATTTTACTGATATACTTTTACTATATCATCGTTACCAACATGTTTCGGCCACTCAGTCGGCCATCTTCAGGGTGATTTCTTAGATAACAAAAATACGATTTTAATGAGATATATCTGAATCAATCCACAGTATTAAACACCATATAATATCTAGTTAAAATTCACCCACACTACACATCGTACACACTCTGGATTATGATTCACCACATGTATATGCTGAATACATCACTCCACACACAATGCACAGAATGTTAACTTCCGTGTATTTTTATAATCACCCATATTTTATTTAATTTTTCCAGAATGAATTTTTACTAGAATTTATTTGGTCTTCAACACCGTGGAGTGATTCAGACACATTTCTTCATAATTGTATTCTTGTTATCAAAGAAATCATCCTGAAGATGACCGGATAACTAGCCGAAACATGTAGGTGACCATAATACAATAAAAGTATATCAATTAAATTAAAGTGTATTTGTTGGTTCGTTAATACATTTATGCATTTAATTAACGCACGGAAAACTGAGCAAACAAAACTAATATCCTGGTTTTTGCCTAGAGGGAATGAGGAAAAGTTCAGAAATTCTTATTCAGGATAAGTGGTGTCACCACCGTTATTAGAACTGGGTGCCTTCCGAATGCAAATCTAGAGAGTTACCGCAAATCCAACCTGCGCTTTTAATCTTCAGGGAAAAGCAATTCCGTGCCTTATTAAAAACGTTTAACCACTGATGTAAAAAAAATGCCTGGTCAAACGGAAAGACAAAATACAGTCAGAGTTAACGGAAATTTTGCACCGAGTTTCATCTTCTGTAAGCAGTTCACGATTTTTTACCGTCCATCAAATCAGGGTACAGTGCGTTGGAGTATTTATTTTGAGAAACTGCACCATTCAATTACCCGTGAAATATTAAATTATAAAAAACATAACTCACTACAGTAAGTTCCAATTAGTCAGTGGCGTGTAATGTTATAGGTCTATCACGGGGCCTACTACGAACTTCACAAGTTCCAAACAGATATAAATACGCTTGATTCGGCAAACCCCGTCTCGATAACAATTTTTAGAACCTTCTTTTCAAGTTTTCTAGATTAAGTTGTCTCTTGTATTTCATAATTGGTGTTACGTATGTATGTATGTATTTATTTATATAAATATTAGACTTAAATAATGTTCTGTTCCCTTTAAGACACACTACAATTTTCAAATGAACTTGCTAAATAAATATCTGTCCCTCATTTTCCATCTGCACATAAAAATAGACCTCGTCTTGGAAACATCGTGGCACAGAAAACTCATTACGATCCAATATGTTACAAAAACTAGTCAAGGCTTGTGTACGGAGTTAATTTTCACGCCGCACACTGATGTTCAGTTTAACAAACAATGTGTGTGTGTGTGTGTGTGTGTGTGTGTGTGTGTATGTGTGTGATATGTGTAAAGTGACGGCTTGAAAAAGGTTTTGTCGAACTAGCCAAGTATTGTGCAGTATCTCACCGTCAAAATCATTCAAGTCTGAACACAGGCTTTTTTTGTAGGCTCTTGTAATTGTTCATCCCTGAGCAGGGTTGATGTATTTCTTTCATCAAATAATGCAAACGGCAGACGGCACTGAAACCACAACAATTATTTAAAGTGTTGAGAGGGAATCTGTCGTGTCATGAAAATTCATAACTTGCTACTATCCAAATAGCAGCCTCCATCAATCTCCGTTAATTCCAGTCATTAGAGTACAGGTTCTGAGAATTTCAATTCACGCACAGTAAAATTTCGGTAGGCCTGAATAATTGTTTAGCATCAGATGCAATTCAGAATGTCTGACGAGGGCTAGGCCTTAACAAATGCTTTCATTTTTCATGTGTACTTGATAGAGGTTTAAGCTGCAAGCTTCATGTCTCATGTCAGTAGGAATGTAGCATGTTTTCTGAGTCTCAACTCAGGTACCGTGTAACAGGGATGATCAAAGCATAACACCGCGATTTGTCGCACTTTACATTGCGTTAATCTTCCTGTACGTCTCCCATGTTATATGGTTGCATGTGATTACACCAGTCACTTTGAATACTACCTACACTTGCAACAAAATATAGGAAACGAAGAAATAGGAGCTGACACACTTAGGCACCTGGCTTTGGAAACAATGAACACCAGGTGCCCTCCAGACAAGTGGTTGCATATTTTCACAGATGGCTCTCAAAGGGAATGATACATAAATGCTGGTGCTGGCATTTACTGTGAACTTTTCTCCTGCTCTATGCCATTGTGGCAACACTCGACTGCCTTTGTTGGAGAAATTGACCCCATACCCACTACACTACGTCTGCTGAACTTACACCAGAACAAATATGAATGAGCTGTTATCTCTTCTGACACAAGGCCTGCAATATTATCTGCGGGATCAACAGAAACTGTGATATCAACAGAAGCCAGAGACTGCCAGGCCCTAATACGACAACTTATGGCAAAACATAAACAAATTGCACTGCAGTGGATACCAGGACACTGCCAAATCATAGGGAATAAACATACGGATGCACTGGCCGAAAAGGGTGCCAAAATTACACAAACACATATTGGAGAAACATGCTACCATTCTATTAAACTACATTTAAAACAGGTGTTTCAGAGTGTATACAGATATGAACTAGAGATAAAGTTACCCCAAAAACCATGGAAGCAAGAAATATCCAAAATACCAGACTGGCCAAGAAGAAAGGCAGTTGCAGAATTTCGACTGCGCGTTGGACATGATTGCTTGGGTGCACGTCTTCACCGCATTGCAATCCGCCCTGACCCCTACTGCATGCTATGCAGCCTCCTCGAACCCATGAACAGAAACCATTTAGGACAATGTACCGCTGTATTTAAGAGGACAGAGTGTGAACGATACTGGGAGGCCAGGGCAACTAAGAAGATATTCAAATGGAATCCCTTAACCACGAGACCAAAAGGAAGACCCAAATATAGATGGGAGGACATCATACAGGACCTTGGTCAAATGAAGATAAAAAATTTGTTAACCTGTGTCCAGGATAGAGCAAATTGGAAAGACGTCGTTGAGAAGGCCAAAACCTCCAATTAAAAGAGGTTCAGCTACTGAAGAAGAAGAAGAAGAAGAAGAAGAAGAGTGTGAGCGATACTGGTAGGCCAGGACAAAAATGATGGAAAACTGAAGTTGCTCCTTTTTTATTAGTATTTTTGTGATTACTCCTTACTATTAGGACTTTCATATTTACCTTGATGCTGTTTATATTATTTATAGTGAAATTTTAATATTTTATTTTTATTGGTCGCACAGGTCAGTGATAAATAATCACTGTACCTGCCATTAGGAAAATAAAATAAAAAAATAACACCAGTCACTTTAGGAGCAGCGCTCTAAGCTTCTAAGGCAAACAGCATTGCTGCTCTCGAGTTTTATATTGTCTACTGTGACTAAAATTGTTCGTCATTTTCTTAAGTCGCTTAAGGTGAGATCTAAGTGAGTAATTTAAAGTCTTTCAGGTCTTCCTCTTACTGTGAATGCTAAGCATAACTCGCCAGCATTCTTTAACAAAAGTAACAGCTCTATTTGCAGTTTTATGTTTAAGATTTCTGATGCATACAAGAGTACCGCGCTTGTTTCGAAACTTTTTTGTGTATCCGTACATTACGTTGTAAACTGTATGTGCTGAATGTCACAGGAGTGCCCTGAGAAAGATTCTCAATACATCAAAGCGGATATTCCTAAATATAAGGCGGTTACATTATCGAGATATATTGGTAATTTATTGTGTGACTGTGTCAAGTTACGCGTAATGGCAGGACTCAACATCTACTGTGACTGGCTGGGTATATGGCGGTAATGGAACGGAATGTGTGAAGACAGAATGACGGAGGCGGTAATTTGTAGGCGAGAGAAAAGCACACACTTATATTCCTTGTCCTTTAATACATATCCATATTCACTCTTTAAGCAATCTCTTTTTTCCCTTATTCTATAAATATTTGATGTCTTAAAGAAATACATGTTTGTTGTAATCACTTTTAGCCTCTCTGCAACCCAAAATATCTCTCATAGATTTTCGACGTTTAATCCGCGTCGTCATCAGGACTGCAATCAAGAGAAGAAAGATAAACTTGATAATGAAATAATTGCCAAACCCACATTACCTACAGTAAAACAGATAGTCACTGATCATAAAGCGAATTAAGAGTCCACAGGTAAATTTAATGGATTTTTCCTTCTGTTCGGTCTCTCTTATTTCTATATATTCGCTGCAGCGCTTTGTTTTCCTGCTATTCAGTGTGTTCTCTCGCAATGACAAATTCACAGTCTCTAAAGACTGATAAATTAGTGTTCTCTTTTTGAATTATTTTTGTTATAGAATATTGAAATTTACAATTAAGTGACGTTGTGTAGTATGAATTTATTCAACGATACGGGAAATAAAACAAGCAATATATGTAAAATGTAACTTTGAGGGCCTTTTCGCAAACAGTGTTGCCTTAGAAAAGCTTTCAGTAGTAAATATTATGAGTCTGTGTCCCTATTCTTGCAAATTTTCTGCGCCATATTATAGTGTCACCTGTGGCCTGTCTAGGTCAGTCATATTTCACGTTTTCTCATAAACAATACGATTTTCGTAACAAAATTATTGAACATATAATGTGTTCTGATTTTCTCTACAAATACCGTCTGAAGTATTTCTCAGCTTGAGAAGAATCGAGAGAGATATAGTCAAAAATGTACATATATATTCATGTAAAATAACCGTTTCCTAGTCAGGTTTTAATTAAACTTGAATTTTCTCGATAGATTATTAAAAAAATTGTAAAATATCAAATTAAAAAAAATGCGTCCAATGGGAGCTGAATTGTTCCATGGGGACAGGACAGACGGACAAACAGCCATGAAGAAGCTAATAGTCGCCTTTCCCAATTTTTCGAACGCGCCTAAACATGGATCTTCTTTATTATAAACCCATACTCGTCCTTTATCCTGCAGTAGCTCCAACTTGCTGAAATATCAGTCGGACAAAAATATATCCATCCCAATTTCCACGTTTCTTCTAACATTGTTGATTGCAGAAAGCAAGAAGGCTGAGACTGAATGAGTGTCAATTATATTCCGTTTATCACAGTTAAACGAGCGAGAACTTAGTGCGCACAGTTAAGTGTTTATTAATTAGGTCTTCACAGACTTTCACACTAGACCGGCTCTAATAGCGTGACTAGTGCCTTTACAAAGAGAGACAGAGAGATGGCACATTTCATTATTCTCAAAACCTTTCATGTAAATTTAACTTTATACTTGCAACATCCTGGGTGAATGAATTTTCGTAAGAAAGTTAATTTCGTTATTATACTTTATTGCTAGTGGTTTATTTAACGACGCTGTCAATAGCTCAGTTGTAGCATGGATAAACACAAGGGTCTGAGTATAAGGAGTTCGAATGTATTTTGAAAGAAAATTTCGTCGCCTAATATGAGTAATATCCCTGAACTTGCCCAAAGAAACTGTATGTGAAGGGTAACCTCAGAAGAGATAAGTCTCCTGAATGGAATTTGAAACTGGCACCTTCAAAGCAAGAACTAGGAATGCTCCTCACTCAACATCGAATCCCAGAAATACTTTTCATTCCAGCCCTATTCAGAAGGGCTGTATTAACATGGGTGTTTAAATTGAAACACATATCGCTGTAAAATATTTAGCATTTTTGCTTCGTATTTGTGCGACCCTCAGTTTAAAACCAGAGACAGTTTGTACTGACTGCATGTATCCGCAGTTTTCCTTAGGCTCTGTCTGAAGGCTTCAGGTTTTCTTAAGGTGCTACTGCATTTAAAATAATGAAATTGTCAAAATTGTTTCCTTCAGCATACAATCATTGGGAATCACGCCACGATTAGACTCTGCTTAAATTATAACCTATTAAAGAGTCACAAGTTACCCTACGAATCAGTCCATCAATATTGAAACTTACCTAGAGTTTTTTTAATTGTTTGAAGAATGGAAATGATGAGCACAAAGGTTGCCATGGCCTCTGCTTGTGTTATGATGCAGCATTCGTCTTTAAGATTTCAGAAATACGGGGTAAATTACGCTATTTTTATTACCGGTTAGAAATTTTTTGTTTGCTTACCGATAGATAATTAAAAGAGATAAGTCTGTGCCAGCAATTCTGTTTGGAACGTGGAAGTTTTAAAAGTTTTGGGGCTTCGGATTTAGACAATTGCAGCATCAGAAAATTACTGTCTAATTAATTGTACTTAAAAATTGAGGAAATGAATAATTCTTACATCCCAGAAAACAGCACCCAAAACTTGAAAAAATAGTATGAATAGAGCTTTACTTTATTTTATTTTACTTTACTTTACTTTACTTTCGACAGAAAAAATTGCCACACGCATTTGTTACATAGTGTCATGTCATATACACTTAATTACGGTACTTATTACACTATCACAACAACAATAATAATAATACAGTTAATTATTTTACATAATAACATAAAGTACCAGACTCTTAATCGCCCTTGGCCTGCTTTCGTGTCGTTTGCATTGTTAGTAATACACACATGTATATTGTCTAACATGTTTCCCCAGGCGGTGCGCGTTCCAGTTCTTTCAGGGGTGAACACAGCATATTGCTACATAGTTCCCCTCTACAGCGATTAAACTATGATGTGTGGTTTCAGTAGCAAGCTGTTCTGCTGACTGAACACTGGTTTCGTAAGAACGAATCGCTTCTAGCACATATATGTCTGTGTTATTGATTGTGACAAGCAGTCATCCTGCTCTTTGCCCTTCCCTTCAGTGCGGAATGTTCCCTGGGATCGTTCCTAATCTCATACTTGTTTCTGCGTAGTTGAGCATGTTAATTTAGGGGTTACATACACACATATATTGCTCTTGTGTAACGAGAGTTTAACGAGGTGTGTCAAGTACCTTAATCGGCTGCAAGCTACATCAGTGTCTACTTCAGTGTATTCCTTTTACTTATCCACTTCAGTTACCTTACACTTATTCTAACCAGATTATTTAATATTTTAGGGGGTTGCCTAACAATTCCTTCTTATAGGAAGCACCTACTTTTTGTCAAATAAAGAAACCCTCCCTTATGAAAAACGATTAAATACATACTGGAATGTGATTTCCAGGACAGAGTGAAATCATGTGAAGCCCAAATGGCCAGGACGTTGACACAAACCCTGGCTTTAAGAAAGATTTCAGCTTTTATCCCAAAATTGGCCAGAATCCATTGCGAGAAGTTTAGATTGAAATTTGCGCTTTTAAGGTAAAACATATCGACATTTCTTTGTACATCACTAAGATGTGTTAAAATATTACCCGAATAACCCTTAATTTACGCTCTATGTAAATTAAATTGAAGAATATTTCGAACATGAGAATAGTAACTTGCCGTCTTCGAAAAGTGAAAAATTATTTTTCGCTCAGACTTGTTAACCCTTGTCCTGCTAACGTGGAGGAACGGTTGAGCTCCTAATAATGCCATAAATTGGCAGAAGGGATTTAACTCGACATGTAAAGGGTTAATTAGTATACAAAGAGCCTCCCAGAAGTCAGTTAACGGGTTAGTAAAATCGACAGTAGCGTAGTTGGTAGAGTTCCTAGGCTTCAGGCTGAACAGTCCGGATTTTGGAGCCGATTATAAGGCAAAAAATTTTTCTTTTCTGTATAACCTCCAGACCGACACTGGGATCCACTCAGCCTACTATTTAATTGATACCGTTGTACTCTCTTGGGGATCAAACAGCCTGAGCGTGAAGTTGGCCACTTACTTTCGGCTGGGGCCGAAGTTAAGAGTGAAGAAAACTATACTTCTAACCCCTTCGCCTTTCTATATCTTTATTTAAATCTTAAATACTTACCGTAGTTGTGGGCCCGGTAGTTCAGTCGGTATAGCGACTGACCACGGGCCGGACGGTCCGGGATCGAATTGGGACAGATACACAGGCTATAAATGAGAGTAGATTGTGTTTTATTTGCTTTGGCGCGGACATAAGGAGAAAGTAATATGTGGAAGTCTGCTACTTTTTCGGGTACCAAAGGAGGCTTTCATACGGACTCAGATGTTCGTATTACATATGAAGATCAGCAGAAAATAAATAAATTTATTCTTCACAATGCAAAATCGGATGGCTTGAAAGAGGAGCTCAAGCTTAAACAGAATGAACTGAGAAACATGGAAGATGCTTGTGATGAGCTCCTGTTAGTTGATGGTGATGAAAATATTCCATTTTTGTGGGCGAGGTGTTTATATACCATGGCATGGAACAAACACAAAAATGCTCGATGAAGCCAAGACCCGGGTTCAGTCTGAAATAAAAGATTTGGAATCGAAATGTGCAGCACTTGGCAATATCATGAGTAATATGAAAACTCAGTTTTATGCTAAATTTGGAAATCTCATCAATTTGGAAGCTAAAGATGATTAAAGAATGTAGAAGTAGTACTGGGAATATATTAAAACTCAGGAATGTTGCTAAAATCCTGACATGTATATTTATCAAATTTTGATTACTTTGATTTGTTCAGAAAACCTACGGCAGGATCCATTTTCATATCAGTACATTTTTTAATTAACACTTTTAATTGCTTATCATGAACGATGGACTAAGCCAACAGAACAATGGACTCACAGTGAAACCCTTTCTTTAGTTTCCTTCTCAAGTTTTTGTTCCGTGTACCTTGAAATAAATATGAAAATATGAAATGGATTGAACAGGAAAAATATATAAAAAAAAATCCCGTTTGGGACGAGATTTTCCGCCCGTCCATACCGGTCCTGGGGCCCGCCCAGCCTCCTGTAAAATGGGTACTGGGTCTTTCCTGGGGATAAAGTGCGGCCGGGGTGTGTTGCTGACCACTAACCCCCTTCTAGGGCCGCGGTCATGGAAGAGTAGAACTATACCTCTACCCACCTTCTGGGCCACACCAGGCCTGTAACGGAATCACTTTACCTTTACCTTTTACTTACTGTAGTTAAAAAAGAGGTCCTGTGTGTTCAATGCACAGATAACAGTGGTACGATATCATTTTGCAAACTGACTGGCATAATTCTACGTTTGCGCTACTGTAAATGTGAAAGACTATTTTCTGTTTACTGACTTTTGGGCTACAGCGCATGCGATAATATGATATAAGACTTATGATGTAAGTGCACTTCAAAATGTCATTAACTTTTTTTGAATGTCAGGTATCACTAGTGACAATCACGAGCGCCAAGTTTGAAAGTTGGCGTGATTCATTTAAATTTTTAAAGAAGTAACCTAAAAATCGCTTACTTGTGCTGACAAAGATTGTTGCAGGTACGAAAGTAATTAAGATAACAACTGCCAAACCTGGAGGAATTCCAAACTTTGCTACGACAATAGAACATTGTCATTATTCTGCAAGGAAAACCGGAACAGAGTGTCATGACTGCCGGTTAATGGACACGTTTCCAAGTTCTTACGCCCGGCGAGTTCCAGACATTTGCTTCTGACTTATGTGCCTGCAGAGGTAAATTATATCTGTTTTAGTGAATATAGAAGACTTCTTCATGGGATTTTCGCACAAGAGGTTTGGAGAGATACAATCAAAATTAAAAATTGCTACAACTTGCTTAACGCAGAGGTAAAACTCTTGTTTTATAATCCAGTGGTTCTCCGAATTCTTTCGTAACATGGTTTATCTGGCTGGTAAATTTCCTCTTTCACACAAAACAAAATCTAGGATAGTTCATGAATAAATGGGGTTACATCTTTCCATATTAATTCAAGTGCATAAATGGGAACAAATTTGCCGAACTTTGTTCGAAGTTATAAAACTTCAGTTGTAAAGTAAGAAAATGAAGCAGTCTGATAGATATGCATCGAAGGAAGTAGTGTACTGGAATCGTACATTGAAAATTTGAATAATCTATGTTATTCGTCTCATATTTACTTTGATTAAATTAAGGATGTTCAGCTGTTCAAGGTATGTTTCATTCAAAGATAAACATAAACTTAAACAGAATTCTGATAAAAGAAATTCCATAGAAAGAAACGTATAGTGAGGTGGGATAGTTCTGATATCAAAATGGATCTTAAATTTGTTGACGAACAACTTTCAGTTCAGCTCGTGGTAACTTATATTTTTACCTCGATCAATATGTAGACCACGCTCCCATGGAAAGTAATATTACGTTCTTTGATAGATACGTAATACACTTTCGGATAAATGTGCTGCTTCCGCTGGAGGACGGAAGAAAAGAATTTGATGTTTTGCTGACCGTGCAACTCAGTATATTTACCTTAGAAATTAACCAACTTGATGCACAAAATGTCGTTTTACAATAAGTTTTATTTCATGCCTCTACATGTTTCGAACACCATGTGCTCATCATCAGGAGGTCAAAATTGTATTATACAGCCTCTGGTATCATCACACTGTCCCGTGCACAGGTTGAGAGAGTCCTCTCTCAACCTGTGCACGGGACAGCCACCTATTGGTGTGATGATACCAGAGGCTGTATAATACAATTTTGACCTCCTGATGATGAGAACATGGTGATCGAAACATGTAGAGGCAAGAAATAAAATGTATTGTAAAATAAAATTTTGTGCATCAATCTGGTTAATTACTATGATTAAAAATGAATTTATGTAAGGTTGGATCCACATACGTGATGATGTGGAATGGCGCTACATTGGGTACCAAAGCACAGAAAACGCTCGATCAGCACTATGCAGTTTTATACATTATTTCTTTGCTTGTATTTAGATCCATGATAATTGTCTTTCGGAAAGTCTGCAGATGGTTCGTTATGTTCGTAAAAGAAAGAAGACAGCTAAGACACAAATATAAGAATGTTGGTTTCCACGGCTTTGACGAAACATACTCTGGTTTTTAAACAATGCAGTTATGTCTTCGGGTTAGCCGTATTAAGAGACGACTAAGTTGAATTTACTTGCCAGACCTTGAATTTCGCTACGTCAGGGCAAACAGGTTTCGAATGTTTGTTACAAACACGCGGAGTGATGGAGCTGATTAAAACCGGCAAGCGGATTCTGAAGCTTTGCTTTACACAAATTCGTTTTTGTATAGTTTGGAAGTTGTATTAAAACCAAAAAAGAAAAACAAATGTATGGTTCATACGGAATGTATATAATGGAATCAGATTAAAAGAAGCTGACAGCAAAGTGTGTCCTGTTAGGAAAACCTGAACTAGAGTCGTGAGACGTGTTGGTTCGACTCGGAATAAACTTGGCCTAACAAGAATACTACCATATTTAGACCCACCATGTAATTTTCCAAATTTAAAACTGCCATATGCACACTATAATGAGTTATGCACTTCGTTGCAGCTTTCCATGTTTATTTTGGTTGTGGACCTAATGTAAGCAGATAGTTCTAACTTTCAGGTATTAGCTCTTGCCCGAAACTTATCTGTATATGTACATATAAAATTATTTGTACACAGGAATATACAAAAACTTATGCTTAGCCACAACCTTGTCATTCTAACTTTAGTAAAAATTAATGAGTCTTTAAAGATGGAACATTCCATGCCAGTCAATATTACAGTCTTGACCGTTACTCAGGATGTAATGTGCGCACAATCTGTACATTCAGTGACATAATGATACTAAAAGTCTCGAAATTCTGGTAAATGTATAATAATGTATCAGTGTAAAATCTATATGTCGAAACAATGGGAGCTGCCAAATATTCTTTTCGAAATATCAAAGATCTTGAAGCCGTTAATCTAAATAATTACCACAAAATGTTGAGATAAACTTCAAGACAATGTTACGATATAGACGAACGTAGAGCCGTGGTTCAATTTTTGACAGAGGTAAGAGATTTATTTTTTTTTTAAGCGTCTAGACCAGCTCCGGTGCCCACACATCCCCCATTCTAAACGCATCGAGGCGTGTTCTCCTACGGTAAGGCGGCGGGATCTGAAGCAAACTACTCATCGCTGTCTACTGTCGAGTTTGCAAATGCGTAGAGCTGTATTTCAACTCTTTGTCCTTTCACTGGGTCGTGCAAACTTAAGCAGAGGGACAACTACATTTGTCCCTTTTCCGAAACAGGCGTGTTTGTGATCTACACTTTCTTGTATTCCTGAAGTAGTGTGGAATTTCATGACTAAAGGAAGTGTTTTCTTGTCAGAGATATATTGGCGGGGTTTGATGGAGGATCATCTGTGTTTGATGTGGAGTTATCGCAGGCGCAACACTTCAGCTACAGCTTGCGTGCAGCGTGACTTTCTTCAACAGCGTCGTGCTGCGCGAGTCCTTGTAATTTTGGTCTCTTGTTATTTGCTGAAGCCAAGTACTTGTACATTATGTCGCCACGTTCTTAATGTATTTTATTTATGTTACACCACATAGGCTTACATGGTGGGATAGCATAAATCGAGATTTTATGCGACCTAGGACTGGAGAATTGAATGGATTCATCTTGGCTCAGAATTGAGATCATGGGCCAGTTCTTTCGAAATGGAAATAAGCCCCCGGTTTCAAAACAATGCAGGAAAATTATTGTAGGGGCGAAATTTCGAATTAATATCCACCGTTCGCAGACATACGAGTATAGCTTGAGTTTTAACCTTATGCTTTATTTAATATTAAATAATTCGCCTTTTCTGAATTATGAATGTATTTCGAAATAAAAATGTTTAATAAAATTCAGTGACTGATGGGTTTTAAAGAGGATAGTATGTTGCGATTTAAGCGCAAATATTGTGTGCTAATTATAGATACTGTGTGATTACTTTTCAATAGCAGTGGCCGTCCATAATGATACAAAATATTACTCTAAAAAGTCTAAAAATTTTATCTGTAGAATATATTTATTTATTTAACAGTACAAACAACTTGTTTAATTACTTACTTACTTACTCCATGGGGCAAGATTCCTTCTTGAGAAGCTAACTGGTTTTAAGGTAGTCAAAAAATTGTCCGCATTTCATTAAACCCGAAGGTTCATTACCGCATTCACAAGTGCCCGCTACCTGACCCTATCCTAAGCCACCTCGATCCAGGCCATAATCCCACATCCCACTATCTGAAGATCCATCTTAATATTATCCTCCTATCTACGTCTGGGTCATCCAAGTGGTCTCTTTCCCTCAGGTTTCCCCACCAAAACCCTGTATAAACTACTCCTCTTCCCCATACGTGCTACATGCTCTACCCATCTCTTTCTTCTAGTTTTGATCACCCAAATAATATTTGATGAGTACAGACCCTTAAGCTCCTCATTATGTAGTTTTCTCCACTGCCCTGTCACATCGACCCTTTTAGGTCAAAATATTATCCTCAACACCCTATTCTCAAAGAACCTCAGCCTAGGTTCCTCCCTCAATGTGAGCGACTAAGTTTCACACCCATACAAAACAACAGGCTAAATTATAGTTCTGTATATCTTAATCTTTAAATTTTTGGATAGCAACCTGGTAAACAAAAGATTCTGCCTCGAATGATAGCAAGCATTCCTTGATTTTAATCTGCTCGAAATTTCTTCCTGAATGGAATTTTTATTCGTTATGGTTGATCCCAAATACGTGAACTCATCCACCTTTTCAAAGAAGCTATTACCAG
>Ga0136643_10005293_pt1 | contig 18133 bp, 11 predicted proteins | sample TergutLab28metaG_FD_96883 | JGI IMG/M metagenome (GOLD analysis project Ga0136643, IMG submission 96883) | Labiotermes labralis P1 segment gut microbial communities from Petit-Saut dam, French Guiana - Lab288 P1 (version 3) (version 3) | ecosystem: Host-associated > Arthropoda: Insects >...
GAGGCTGAGTGGACCCCGTTCCAGACCCACTGCTACGCAGAAAATCTGGTAGCGCCGGGGATCGAACCCGGGACCTCTGTATCTGTAGCCAGAAACTCTGACCACTAGACCACAGAGGCGGTCATATTTCTCTAGTTACAACAAATGTTAAAAATGGCCATAAATGTGCTTGTAAAGATGCATTTACATGGCTCATCTCTTTGCAAAGGCACGTAACAATTCAATCTGAGGGATGGTCCTGGCCAATGCAATATAGGTGTGAAATGACTTCTGGCACATTCTGTATATCATACCTACACACAGCACAACAAGCCATCAATAGGACTCAGTCTTTGAAATGGAAGTCACATTGTATTGGATCATGCTGTTTATTGTCAAAATGCACACTTATAAATCTGGCCAACTTCTGTCAACATATGCACAACTTCAGCTGGCAGCAGACCACATGCCAAAATATACTGGCCCATAATAAAGAATACAACTAGCCACAGCATTGAAACCGGCTCTACAGACCACACAATATCTTATTCAATGGCTAAATGGGTGGCCAGAGCAGTAAACTGACCAAAAATACTATCTACTGTAGAGTTAAGGAATGAGTGAAGCTATACTTTACTCCCTTACACAACTCACGGCTTTGAGAGGGATATATTCAAATGACAGGGGCTATAATTGTCCTACGTATTGGATGCTCAAGCCGGGCTGGGTCTTAAATGTTGTCCAACATCTATGAGGCACAGACCCTAAAGGTTTAAACGTCACTTCCAAAACAAGTAATGGTTACATTTCCCTACGTGGGACAACCTTTCAAGTCACTACTTATTATTACTATGACTTGGCTACTAAATATAGCATGGCAGCCAACTAGTAACATATCTGACAAGGCAGTCCCACTAAAAGCAATGTGCAAGTGTTGGACAGTTTCTACACCAAGGAAACAAAATGGAGATAGTAGTGCCAAGAGTTGAATAATTCCAGTTAAAATGTCAATGACTGAACACAGAAGGTTGCAAGCAGGTCTGGTGCAGTCTTCTTCAGTAAGTTATTGACATGTACCAACAAAAAACCAACATTAATGATCTTAATGATACTCACAGACAAAGTCTTTCCAGAACCAGTCTGGGCAATGCCAACCATATCTCTGCCACTGAGAGCAATGGGCCATCCTTGTGCTTGAATTGCCGTGGGTTCCTTGAATCCCAGTTTCCTGTACAAAAGCCATGCACAATTCAACAAGCTCGGTACCTCTTAACAAAGTTGGCAACATTTTATGGAAATAAACATTCACTGTGCTCCCAACAGTCCACCACCAGTCCAGATCCTCAGCCACATCAATCAAATCAACACCTTCCATTCCATTTCTATAACAACCATTTTAATTTTATCCCTGTCTATACCCAAGGCTTTCAAGTGGTCTCTGTTGTGCAGCTTAATTTCAGGAAATGCCAGCTACCACTCAGTCCAGAATCTTGTGCTTTGCTGTCTCGTATCGAAAGAAATATATTAAAACATACATAACTACAGTTTTGCTTGTCATTTTGTGTGCATAAAAAATTATCTCCTACATCAGGGGAAGAACACAGGCAGAATTCATTCCACAGAGAAGTGTGCTGTGGAAGATACTTGGATCTAAGACACAGGACATAACCAGAGGCTGAAGAAAACTCTATGATCACCTCCACAATTTATACTCTACACCAAATACTATTTGGTTGATCAAATAAGTTGGAAAATATTCAAATGAAGGAAATGAAATCTCAGAAAACCCAAAGATGGGGTGATAATATTAAAATGGATCTTAAAATAGGCTGAAAGGGCATGAGCTGAACTAATTTCATTAAAAAAAAAAAAAAAGTAAAAGGATCCTCTGAACACAGTTAACAAGCCTTTGGGTTCCACGAAACACACAGCATGTACTGACTAGCCAAGTTACTACCAGCTTCTCATGCACTCTGTACCATGTAGTTACACAGGAAAAAATAAATTGTAAATTTAAAATTACATGAAAGCAATGTACTTAGTAACATGTAGATGTATTTCCTACCATCAAAGTTAAACAGTTTTTGACGTGCCAACATCTACTTCATTAACCCCATGCTTTATATTCAGATATAAACTGTTGGTGGACGTTGTAGTTTCACAATATATGAGCTTTCCTTGCAGGAATAACATGGTTACAGCAAAAAACAGCCACTTTAATGTGACTGTGAGAATGGGTTAGGCAGTCTGACAATCATGAGTGAACAAATTTTGTACTGCAAAAAGAAAGAAACTGAAACAAAACATTTTTAGTACAGTGAGCACTATACTTACCTAATCTCCTTCATAGCATAATCTGGAAAGCCAGCCTCATCGAATGTCATGACGGGGTTGGGAATACTACGTCCTTTTACGGTAATTTCTTTTGAAATCCTGTATTCCTCAACTTCATGTTGTGGTCTGTTCGCAACATCTGGATGTGGAACATAAAAATCTTTTGTAAAGGGCTGCAAGCGGCTCAAATCCCAGTGTGGTTTCCTAAGACTACCACCAGGTTGCCGGCCCTTCAAACTTCGACCACTGCCACCTCCTCCTCCACCACCTCCCCCACCTCGTCTATCATCACGATAATGGTCCCTGCTACGACTTCTCTCTCTTCTTCTGTCACGATCCCTGTGACTTTCCCTATCTCTGTCTCTATCCCTGTCACGATCACTGCAACAGATCAGAATAACACAAACTAGTGATGCTGTTGTATCAACACAACTTGGGATTCAACACCAGTTCTCACAATATCTTTTAACTTCAGGCTAAAACACAAAGGATAAAACCAGCCTTGTGAATAAATACTTCATCACCCAGGTCCTGAGGTTACCATGGTAACCACAAAGTATTTCAGCCTTCTTATATCCACATACATGGCATAAAGCAATGATGAAGCAAATAAAAATGTGCTTCAAGTCCTTGGAAGCATGGCCCTCACAAGGTCAGTACATTAGTAGATCCTCAGAACACTTCTCCCCCAACTAGGAATAAATATATTAGATGCCATCTGCTTCCAGAACCTTCCACCCATGTTACCACCAACTGGAGACTGTGGGACTTGGAACAATTGACACGAGGAGGTTACTGACCTCCCACGGCAAGACCTTTACCTACAAGGAGCTGCACCCCAATGCCTTTACAGAAAAGATAAGCACCTAACAATGTGTCCCTTAAAATACTGCCTACCCTTACTACTGTGCCAACACAGCCTTTGCAGACATAGCAAATGCTTTGCTTGAGGAGCACAAAACTTCCTTTAGCTAACAACACTACCTTAGGAGACCAACAGCACTGACCACGTACCTCATAAGCCCACTTATGAATTGGAAAAGTAACAATAATACAATAGCACAAGTGATTATAAAGCAAAATATGAGGGATTTCAGGACACATGATATTTATATTTAATTGCATGCATTTTTACACACAAATATTATTCATTTTAATTTTATTTACATATCCATCAATGTATGTGCCTACATTAAAATTATGTGTGCTTGGGGTTGGGGTCCATTCCCTATCTCATTAAAATACATATTACAGTACACCAAGTGAACAATGTACTTAGCAATGAAGTTCCAAGAACAAAAACACCATGTTTAGTGCATATATTTTCGTGTGTATGTGTGTGTGTGTTTTTGTATGTGTAAATACTGCAAAATTAAACTGAATGTTTGATTCACAGCTATCATAAGCTTGATATAATTCTTTTCACAACAAGCACCATATTTCACATATTTTTAAAATCCAGTAGTGATTACAAACATCTTACATGATGATTGTGTGTTATGATGGAAAGCCACAAATTCTAAGACAACCAAGTTGCATCTGTGGGTGAAGTGACTGACTTCATCCACCAAATGAATGAAGTTAATTAACCTCCCAATTGCTCTAGCACACTATAAACAACAGAACTTGCTACACAGCAAGCTTCCACTGAGTCAACGTGTGCAAACTGCTTAGATGCTATTAATATGGATTCAACCACCCTTCAGCTGACTTCTTAGGTTTTGCATACAGCAACAAAATAAAATTATACATGAAATGTCTACTGTGAACAACATTTCTGGCACAAAATTATCGTCCTTATTATTCATGAGTACTTACAGTGTGGTCTAAACATCATTGCTGCTTTCTGTTTTTTAAATGGGATGAGAGTTGTTTATATAGTCATATACCCACACACACACATATTTACACGTTTGGTCACTTCATTATCTATGTTGGCAGCCCACATCAACTACACTTTCCATTAAATTCAGATGCCATTACATACCAACACATAAATGAATGTGTGTATTTGGGCACCATCACAATTTCCAAACATAAACTATGCTACAAGTTGGCACACCCGATAACTGTCAAAATGCCGTAACGGCAGCATCAGTCATCCACCATACATCTAGCAATGTTTCCTGTTGTCCATCAGTGGTACTTTTCTCACCCTCCCACCTTACAGGAGGGGCTTAGGTTAGAAACCAGGCACCTCTCTCTCTTGCTCGTTACCCTCCCTCCATACAATACAGCCTTAGGTTAGATGTCAGACAATGTCTCTCTCCTCATGCACATATGGCTGCAACACCTTTACACGCCGAGTACCTCCCCCAGCAATCACGACTTCCACATAAAACACGGTAAGGTCAGGCGGCCATGTTGGTACTACTGGGGCGTCCAAAATTCCAGCAGTCTCCCTAACCTCCATTAGTCATTGCAAAAATCACGTACTAAACACTCAACCTTCTGGCAACAGATTTGGACATTTAGATTCTGGTGCACCCTTTATGTAAAATGTTAATATTTTACAAACCAAACCCCTAACATTATGAAATAAAGGCATTTTGTGGACGAAAAATGGGAATTGCACTACAGCTTTAAAATTAAGCTCAGTATAGCTGGTTAGCATCTATTACAATATTCATATCGATTACCACTACAAAACGCAGCCCCTACACTACCCCTCATGGAAAGTTAAAATAAAACTTTCCGCTCGATTTAACCGTAATCTTACGAACAATACTGCTCAATCTAATAACCTGAACCTTCAATGTACGTAAAACAGCTGTAAAGTGTTCCATAATATTCGTATTACAGCATTCGTATGAAGTGTATGACACACACTTAAACCCTAATCCCACAGCAACACCGAAGTTACCAATACGGCGTACAGTACTAACTTTGGCCTATATACTATTAGGCATTAGTACTAAAGGGAATTTTCGGGTGGTAATTATACATATTACACATTTCCATCACTCGGTAATACACGAGGCACACATTTGTTAAGCTAACACTAGAACAATAATTAGATGCTTACTTTCTTCGTTCAGATCTTCCCATATTGCTCTTCGCAGCTGTAACAATTTGAACGAATACTGGTATTGTTTTAAGTATTATGGTACTTGCATATACATTTATGGTCGCATCTGTTATGCATGCCTAACACCTTACGACCGGTAACCACCATACCATTGAACAATGGCGAACAACCGGTCAAGCGTTCGTAACCATGCACGTTAATAGCCCGCACTACTTTCTGTTGAAGATTCTTACGCTGGGAACGCAAACGATCATTAGTCGACGTGTAATAACCACACCGATAATAAAGCTTATTTCTAATAAATAATCTCCTTTTTAATAACTCATATACATGTAGTATTTCACATTCTAAGTTTCTATTCAAGACGCACTACTTCTCGCCACGTATCAACGCTTAATGATGTGATTGGTTTGAATGCATTGCGTCATGAATCAATACATGTTTGCGGTATTATCTGGGTTTGCAGCGCTGCTATTTAACGTGTGCGCTTAGATGACTGATGACTGTGGGTAAGACATCAACACACGCCATATGCCCGTTATTGACAAGAAGCCAGCATTAACAACACGACAGAACACTACACATGCAAATCAATTCAATGTCCTCTTTCAATCGTACGTCAACTACGGAATCGGCCCCAATCAGCATCGAGGTTATTCTAGCATCTGGAATCCAACACCGAGTAATTGTATAGGATAAGGATGTTCCATCCTTCATGGTTGAAGCATCAGCTTAACCTTTTGACGCCTAATGTCAACTATAGTGGTCGTACCGCACCGCTAATCCCTAAAGTTGCATTTTATATATTTATTCAACAAATATAGATACTGCAAATTTTAAATATGGTATATACTCTCCGTTTTTTCTCTTCAAAATGCAGTTTGTTTCATAATTCTAACATATTTGGTTCCTGTATTATTCACATTTTATATACAGGTTGTGCTAAAATGAAAAAAATAATTCCGGCGCCAAAAGGTTAAAGTTTGAGACTAAGGTAATTAGGTTACCATGACATGTTATATGACACAGGTTCCAGAGAGGCGTGGTAGCTGCACAGATATGCTAACCACTCGTGCATTGCCGAGAAGGGGTAGTCTCGTATGGGGTATTGGACTAGTGGCTAACATAATCGTAACGTTAGAGACTGTTTACAGAAGTTGAAAAGATTCTTGGACGAAGTCTTTGAAAGTATCCATAAAGTATAAAGTGGACATACGATTTTGAATATAGAATATTGGGAGTATTTTAGGTTTGGTTAATTGAAAACTCCTGCAAGAGATGTAATGAGTACATATAAGTTGACTTTAGTGAAAGTACAGGAAGTGAGATAAAACAAGGTTGAAACTGAACAAACAAAACACTATTAGCAAAGAGGAATCATCAGTTATGTAACATATTTCATACATAAGGGTTTCATATGAGGCTTTGAAGATGAACTGAGGACAAATAAGCTTCTCAATTACTCTGAACCATGGAGTAAATTAGTCATTAATGAAAAAAGTGTGTGATGATATGCTAATATTAACAACTTTTGGTCATGAGTGAAGATCCTGGCCTATTCAGATCAAGAGCTGTTGCTATGGATAAGAGAATGTTCCTATCATGCCATGCATGAAAAATTTTATTTGGACGCATTTCTGAGAGTGAGCCAAGAATGGTTGCGATTTTATTAGCTTAAGTCTTCTGCAAATAGGGAGAACAGAACTTTGGCAGAAGATCTCTGTCTTTAGTGGGGCTGGGCCATGTCCCTTTTAACTATACTGTGGCCTTATCAGTCATGAAAACCACAGGACCAAATATTTCACACAATTTGTTATAGAGAAACTACTTCTTGTACAACTTCACATACTGGGAGAAGATATTCATACAGTTAATCATATTCAGTACATGAAGCAAGACACTACTACATATGAAAAATTGATCAATGAAGGCCAGTTTTCAGTCACATCATGACATGATGCCTGAACTCCTCTGTGTTGAAACAAAATTACAATAAGCAGATTCATGCACTTTGTTGGGAAGGAATATCATAGGGAAGAGGACTCAACAACACATGCAGAATATGAGGGACAATGATGTAGCTGACATAGTTCAGAGTACATCTGAATGATATTCTTGAGGAAGATGAGGACAAGAATAGAGATCAGCTAGAAGTCAACAATGATCGATACTGATGAACAGATTTGGGAACACTAAAAAATTCAATTTACACAATGAGCATGATAACCATGAACATTTTCAAGGAACCAAAAGAGGAAGCCATCCACAAGAAACATATGAATGGGTGGATAAAGGCTATGGATATATAAATGAAAATGTAATGAAAAAACAACACATTAAACTTATGAAATACCCCCATGAAGGAAAGCAGTTGACACGAAATGAGCCCAGAGGAAAATATAATGAAGATGCCAACATGAAGAGATGTAGTGCTCACTGATGAGGCCTATAATGTAGTTCTCGTATTAGTGGCTAAACCAAGCATGCTTAAACACCCAAGGTACTGTTCATCCTTACTTCATGGGAGTTGCAATTTTCAGTTCAGAATGGTGGTGGTTGACATCTTATGTCATAAGCACTTTATTCAACAAGTGCAATGCTGTTAAGGTATAGATATGGTGGCTCGACCGTCCAGCTCATTACCGTCTGTATCACTAAACACAGTCAGTGACAGGACGAATAAGAGTTGACATTCATACAGGAAATGCATGCACACTTCTGCATGAGAAACCCCTTGCAACAATGCAGTACTGCACCATAGATTATTTCTGATTCAAAACTCAACTGCTCTACACTTGTTTAACAAACTCTTTCAGTACCAAAAAAAGGACAGTTCTTCACTCTAAACTAGTTCCTACATGTTTCAACTTAACTGCCATCATCAAAGAGCTTACATGTATATTGCCAAAACTTACAATGATAAGATACTCTTACAATGCTTAAGCATTTCAAATGTACAGATTATAGTTAAGATTCATGCAATATTGAAAAAGTTATAAAATGACAATATGATATGTTGTTGATTATAAATTGTTATGCAATAATAGTTTCCATTGATTACAACTGTCTCCCTGCATTCCTTGTGTGTATGCTTCATGTATTATGTCCACTTACTTTGATTTGGATGTATTTACATGTAAAAGTTGGAATTTCCACATTTTATCAAAACCTATTGCTCCATTAGTTTTAAGCAACTTTTCTTTGGTGTTCTTATAATGATGGAGACAACAGTAATCAACAAAAACTACCATTATTTTATAACAATTTATAAACAAAATCACATCATATTGTCATTTTACAACATTTTAAATACTGTAAATTTTAACTATAATCTGTATATTTGATACGCACAAGCACTGTATGACTACCTTATCAATGTAAGTTTTAGAAATATAGGTGTTAAGCTCCCTGATGATGGCAGTTAACCCAAAACACGTAGATGCTAATTAGGAGTGAAAACTATAACAGTAGAACTGTGCATTCATTGTTATTGAGAGTGTTTGTTAATCAGTTCACAATGCATGGAATGAACAAAAATGAAATGCTTTACCTTTCTTTGTTTAGTAACATTTAAAAATACTACTATTACTTTTATGAAGGAAAAATTATTCTAAATTAACATGCAAATGTAATCATAATTGAAGGTTCATTTCTGCATGCCTTTCGTGTCACATCTGATACAGTTTTGCATCAGAATACATTATTGGCACAATTGTTCAAGTCACAGTTGGCAATATACATAAAATAGAAAAAGTAATCAATTAAAGGAGTGCATATGGATGTAAAACAAAGACAGACTTTGGCTTTTCTGTGTACAAACCAAACTTAGGCCTTAGGTTTGAGAATGCAGAGACCAAGGTTAGGCTTTAAGTTTATGTGTGGATATAAACAACTGTCTACAAGCAAAGGTTAGGTTGAAGGTTTTTGTCTGCAAAAATCAAGACTATTCTTTCTATTTATGGGCATATAAAGCAAGTTCTTGCTTTGGACTTGCAATGAAATAATGAGTGACAAACACAGTCTCTGCCCACACCAATCTTATGAATGTTTGCAACCCTGATGTAAGTCACTGTTGTTACTGTGTTCATAACATTCTTTGAAGATGCTTTCCATTAGATGACACATGCAAAGCTGGGAACAGATTCAGGTATATATTGTAAATGTATTGACACATTCACTGTAAAATATTGCATCTGTTACACATAGAACTGTCCTTCAAAATGTCTGCAAGTGAAAAAATTGCAAAAGATTTAATACAGGAATAGCTTATGCTTTTGTTATACAGTAGATGGAACCTTTGCATATGTTAAGAACTAAAGGTAAAATGCATTTTTAAGAAACATCTTGAAGATTTCAGTATGATTGCCATGGCATGCTCTTGTGAATATGGTAATGCATCAGTGGGCCTGATAACAGAGATATCTCTGATTACCTGAGAAGATTTCAAATTGATAATCATTTAATTTGGAAATGTCATATAGACCGAATTTTGCCAAATGTGAGTACTGTTGGTTTTGTAATTAGTTATTTTATGCACTAAATCTGAAAAACTTACGAATGGCATACTTTGCTTATTTTCGTTCAATCATCAGATATGGAATCATATTTTGGGGCAAAGCAACTAATAGTTGTAACATTTTCAAATTGCAGAAAAGGGTAATAAGAATTATGTCTGGAGCATCTTGTAGAGGTTTGTACAGGAAACTTGAAATCTTACTTGTTCCATGTCAATATACACTGTCTATGATGCTATTTATTTCAGTTAATCCAAACAATTTTCAGAAAGGTTGTATGACAGAATTTGTGGACCTACAAAATGATATGTATGTATGTATGTATGTAAATGTTGATGGAAGATCCTGTATGAAAAAACATTGCATTGAATAGTTACACATATCATTCTCTTGTTATGGTAGCTGTGTTACTATTTATTTAATGACTTTGTTATTTAATATTTTTCATAATATCTAGAAATCCTAATGCTTTCACATACTAACTTCAAACACATTCTTCAATATATACCCAATACATTCCCCTTCATGTAACTTAACAGTATTCTATAATAATGCACTCTAGGTGACAAAATGACAATCACATAATATTCTGTATAACACAATAATTTATTTTCAGTATGACTATAGCACCTACGGTTTGTAATCTCAAAAATATATAGAAAGAGATTATCACAACATACACAATGTGGCTTAAAGGGCACATATCACAGGTAGTTCACGCAGAATTTTTCCAGCTATTGTGATTTGTACTGAAGAAAATTTGTTGTGTGTTCAAGAAGGGGTGTCCATGCAAGTACCCTTTAAGCACACACCGCAGCATGAAGCGCTCACATCAGTCACTGCCAGTAGTGGGCAATAACCTCAAATAATTTCATGCAACCAAACTTCAAGACATGACTGCACTGTGCAAGGTGACACTCAACTGCTTAGTCAAGAACTTGAAGCCCACAGATTAACTTATACATTTATAACCATAGTGGCAATACAGTAATTCCCATCATTTAAAACCATGACAGTGTTCAGAGAGTTCAACAAAATAAACAATTCCATGCAAAAACATACTTCTTGAAAAATCAATTATACAAGGGTAGATACCTGTAATGCCAGATTTCTAAGTAAAAGTACAGATTTTAAAAAATAAAATATTTTAGCTGATGTATCCCACATGAGAATCAGCTCTGTAGCATTACTTCAAAGATCTTGTGGATATTAAATGAGAAATGTTCCCTTCATTAATTGAAAGCATGATACAAAAAAACTCTTCCAGCTACAATTCACTTTGTCTAAATTCTTTCAGGTACCATCTAGACTCTGTCTCCTTTTATCTGCTGTACTTTTGGATTCCATCCAAACTCTTTAGGGCATAAGCAATTGCAGCCAAAATGTGTGGGGACTGCATGTTAATGTATCTTTACTTATCTAATACTACTTGCATATACACACTGGACAGCTGTGCTTGTTTCTGACAAATAGTAACTATCTTACGAATGATCACAGAAGAGAAAATAGGTGACTAGAACTAGCTTCGTCTAATGGAGACCAGAGAGTAGATACCATTTTCTTATACCTAAAGATGGAGGTTGGGTCCTAAACCTGATGAAATTTTTATTATCCAGATCACGGATAATTCCCAAAGTGAATTCTTCCATCACAAAAAAAAACCTAAAATTCATGCAGTCTCTTGGAAAAATTAATCAAGTCACACAGTATTTTGGGACTTTGTCATGAACACATGTTGGGGATATGGAGATACAGCTTTAGTGCATTCCTTGACTTTGGCAATTGATAGATGTGAGAGTGGTCAGTTTCATACTCCAGATGCACTATTCTGACAAATGGGAGCTTTAGCATTCACTGGATAGGAGAATGCATACGCCACAGTGCTCGGCAGGACACAGTGTCCCTGCTGGTAACAGTACCCCAGTCAAGCAGCCTGTAGCCAGTCACATTACTGACTGAACTGTCTGAGTTCATATGCTCATGAACATTATTTCACTATTTGTGCAGTACTATGTACTATCATTCTGCACAAAGAAGCTATCTGGCTTTGTGTGGATTGTTCTCCTCCTAATTCAAGAAGTAACTGCTGATAATGTCTCAAAAGGTAAGATTTTCTGCAAATGCAGGTGTATATTTTTCATTAGTTTAGTAATATGAGTTTGATTTTGTGAGAAGTATTATCCACTGACCTACCATTTCATTGAATCGTACAGCCATTTCTAGGGGAATATTGTACATCAGTGCTGAAGTGTTATTACTGTCTGCACTATAAAAAAAAAATTAATTTCAATTTATATATGCAGTCACAGTGGTCTCATGTATAGATACAAAAATAAAAACAATGATATAACAATACAGGTACTGGCTCATTGCTATAATTTAATGTTTTTCTGAACATCTAAATTTCTTCCCATTTGCATGTATGAAAACTGAAGAAGACTTTCATTTGCACACACCACTAGAATACAAATAATATAAATCCAGTCTCACATAGTATTTTCATGTGTGCTTTTAACACAAATATGTATGAATTACTCAAGCGATACTTCAGTAGAACAACAAGCCAATATCCTTTTCTCACCTAACACTGCCACTGTTAGTCAATTATAAATAATTTATGAGAAAAAGTCTTTAAGAGCTACCTTAACAAAAATAAATGAAACACTTTTGTAGAAATTAGACTAGTAAAATTGTTCAGAATGGGCCCATATCAAATAGAAGTGTTTCTAAATCCCTGATTTAGAGCTTATCATTTTGGTAACATGAACTACTTAGCTGCTTATTTTATGAACATTCAAAACTGCCAGGATGTTTGGGCCGTATGAGCATGTTCAAACAGTTTAGTCTTGACATTCAGAATATATATTTAAATATATGTATAATATCTGATAACTAATGTGTTAAAATGTCATAGCTAGACAATAATATCCATTAAAAATTTGTATGAACAAAAAGACATAAAATATACCTCACTAACAACTTCATTTATACAGTATATGCAAAAATGTTAAGCAGTAAATACTTTTTGGCACACAAGCAAATTGTACATATGCAAATATCCTTAAGACATTACAATCAAGAATAAAAATATGTAAAAATATTTACTAGTACATGAAAAAACTTTTGGTTTCAAATGACTGTATACAGAGTGAGTACTGTATTTTTTGAAGTGTTGAGTCCAGCATGAGATGACAAGCAGCACACAAGTGCCACAAACAGCCTTCCACTATTATATCCATCAAAATAGATCATTACACTAGTTGATCAACAGTTTTGGTACTAAATCAGCATGTACAATTCTGACATCATCTGTTGAATTTCCAGTATCTTGCAAATGTGGAATACTTTGTGGTTAGCTATTTACAATTTAAGCTTAAACAAGCGTGGAAAGGTGTACTACAATTTGGGTACACATATTTTTCATATCCATTCTTGTGATTTAACATACCTCATTGGCTTCATGTTTGTCCTCAGTCACTCCAGGCAAATACCAGAGTAATGCCATTATTAGGGCAAGACCACGTCCTTGCAAATCCTTTCAAATTCATTAATCACCCTACCGCTCAACATTAAATAGACTTAAATAGTGAAAGCAATCTTAACCAACATGTACATTCCTTTATCCTACTGCTATTCATAATATGTAATGCTAAGTTATAAAATCAATATTATAATATATATATATATATCGAATCACACTAATTTTCATTACATTTTCAAAACTACTTAAACTGCAGGTTTCAACAGTCACAAAGCTGTTCACAATGTACAGTAAAGAGATCATTTTTGTTTCGTTTTTTGACGATACTGAGACAGTTTCACATAAACTGTGATATGAAAGGGTTAACATTTGGTATATGTTTAACATTTTTGCTAATTTCCTGCACCACAGTGGGATTAATTAGTGCATTTGTCTGAGATATTATTACCATTTTGCAATAGCAGTTAGTATAATACAATTCCTCACTAAATTTTAATGTAACAGGCTAAGACTATTACTATTTTAAAGTGTTCTTTATACAAAATAAATGTAGTCAGAGGAGGTCATGTTCATCCACCCATTCCTCTTTCATCTTCAAAACTTCTGAATGTAACTCAATGTGATCTGGTATTCTGAATCTACACTAATGGTTGTCAGGTGAACTTAATTTTGGTTCATAACATATCAAATTAATATAAACCCTATTCCACAAGAACTCAAATTAAACATTATCAATTTTCATAAAACATGGCTCTCTGCACAAACAACTGAAACATCACATAAGATGTAGATCTCTTTACTGATTTGCAGATTTTATTTGCCATACTTTTGTATATGAACATTTAATGAAATCAAAGAAAACATAATTCACTCTTGTGTCATCTAAAATCTCAGGAGGGACTAGCTTTCATCAGCAGACTTGTTTCTGCAATATATGAAGTTCAAGGAGTAATAAGGTATGTAGAATACTAACAAATGGCTTCAGAAAATATGTGTACTTCTGCAGAGTTTGCCTTTACACTCATTTCCCTACGAGAAGCAAAGGAACAAGCTGTATGCAATTCAGAAGCTTGTAAAACTAAATGTGTTGGTTGCCAAATATAAGCAACTGTAGGTGCCAGGTATATAACTAGTTTTAAAGCCTCTGATACTTGAAGATGGCATAGCTGTAAGAGTCTCTCATAAGAAAAAATTATGGGATTAAGTTACTGTACTTAGAGCAATGTTGGCCCAAACATTCAAAACAAAAGATGCAGACTGAATTACAACAATCAAAACACTTCAACAGGTATCAGTATGCTGAGTCCCTGGAACTCATGCAGCAATTACTGAACTTGCAGCAGACTAGACAATGGGGATCCTCAAGTGAAGTTAATTACTCCAGTCAACTTAAACACCAACAATTTTGAATACATCTTTTACATTAACAAATATACATGTATTAATATAGTATCAAAATCTACATATTCTACACATATTTTAACTTTGTTTCCTAAATTATGTTCCTACCACACAAAACACAGCACAACACTTGAGATCCCTGATGCAAAAACAGTTGCAACACTTGAAATAACTCAGTACCCACTTTAAATCCTGGAACACTGAAGAGGGGTGCCATGGACTAGTAAGGAAACAGATAGCCATCCATAGGGTTCACAAGTAACAAACTACTTCACTACCAGTTCAGCTATAAACACGAATTACAGCGTAACTAATTTTCAAAACTCCATACGAACATCGTGCCATTCCAGGCTATCACAATTTTGTAACTTTTTTAACATTTACCACTCTGTGGTGTGGGACCAGTACTGTCATTATCCAACATGCATCCATTGTTGCATCTAGATGTGCATATTGCCTGTAGCAGCATGTGCAATGCAAGGACTATATCCGTTCCTCAGACAGAATTAATTAGGCAACCTTGTAAAGACTTCAATGTTCCAGGACAAATACTGATGTCACTACATATCTTTGGCATTAAATTGTATATGAAGAATGCTTATACTGTGACATTCATTAATATGTTGCACAAGAAAATGAAGAAGAAGAAGAAGAGGAAGAAGAAGAAGAAGCAGAAGAAAAAGTGATAATAGTAATGATGATGGTGATGGCAGTGGCAATGGTGGTCATGGTGGTGGTGGTGGTGGTGGTGGTGGTAGAAGTAGTAGTAGTTGAAGTGATTAAAATAATACTAGAAATTAAGAAATTGCAACATTCTCTCTGATGATGAACACACAACATTCTGGAAGCATGTCCAATAACACAAATAATATATGCACTCAGATAGAAACATTTATGTCATACACTGAATCTAAACTTATCATCAGTCCACCACAAAATGAGTTAAATTCCATTTGCAGGAAATTTTTTAAACCATATTTAATTATCAATATGAAAGTGAGTATTCCCAGCTCCCTAGTAGTACCCTGAGTAGTGATGGTATGCAGAAGGAGATGTAGAGGCAATGTGAGGTGTGCGATGGTATGGGGAGGGTGAGAGGGGGTAAGTCTGATAGCTGGTATGTGGAGGTGGAGACAAGATGCGGCCTGGGTCCACTAATCCCTGGTTACTGACAGTGGACATTCGGTTCATTTCTGAGACAACATGGTTGGGAGTGCCAGGTGGGGCAGGGGAAGGAGTCATGGCACGGGGCACAGACAGCTGATGGTGTGGGTGATGAGGGTGGTGACGTGACAGGTCCAGGCTCACAACACGCAGCACTTCAGAGTGTGAGTAAGGGGGAGGAGGAGGGGGAGAAGTGTATCCGTTGCCAACTCGACTGGTCATACTGAGGTCAACACTCTGCCTCTCTGGACCACCTGCTGCCATATCATACAGTACACTTGTGTGATGGTAGCGTGACACAGTCTGAGAGCCAAAGTTCCCATGATGGTAGCTGCGTGCAGACATGTCAAGGCCCTGCAGCTCTGTGGAGCCCACCAGAAGTGGCTCAAAGCCAGGGCGAAGTTCTTCCAATACCTCATATTGCTTGTATGCCAGATCAAGTGTTAGTCCTGCCTTCTCCTTGAGACCCAGGCTTAAGTTTTGTGCCCCTTCCCCCTCATCACTAGACAGGTTGTCAGTGGCCACCTGATGGTGCAGTTCATAGTGGGGACTATAGCCGTCCATGTGACCACCTCGCTCATTGTCAGGTGACATCTCTTCAGACTGATGCATGTAGCCTGCAGGATGTGGTGTTTCAGCTGGTGAGATGAGGTCTTCTTGATGGTGCATGCTGTAATGCATGCGTGGTGGGGATGCATAGCCCTCCAGTTGCTGCAAGTGACCTGAAGGGGAGCCCTCCTGTGGATCTGGAGTTGTTGCAGGAGACTGCAGAGTGTAGCTGTCCATATGGTCAGCAGGGGAGGAAGGTGAGGGTGCCAGATGCCCATTCACTAAGTGATGAGGGTACAAGGGCTCACTGTTCTGTTTGTCACTTGCTGTGATGACTGTGGGAGAAGTCACAACCCCAGATATGTCAATGTCACGTTCTGCTGCATCCAGTGCTGCCTCCACTAACAAACTTGCATTGGATGATGACTCAGGCTGTCGGTAAATGGGTGGAGGTGTCTTCTGGCATTCTGGCTCTGATACATTCATAGCTACACTGTCCTCTGGCTCCTTCTCATCATCCAGTTCATAAAGAGGGCTCTTCTCAGGCAATGGTCTGGAAGCTTCCAAGGGACTGGGATCACCCAACCACTTCTTACTACCCTTGCTCATCACTACCTTGCTGGGGAGTGGTGTAATGTAAGGTTCCAGTGTTGGGGGCTGCTGTCCTGTATGTTCATTGGATTGAGGGGGAGGAGGTGGTGTTAGTTGGGGGGGACCATCTCTCATGCCCTTGTTGTCATCTTGACCTGTAATGATACAACAACAAAACGTGTCATTCCTGTGGGTCAATTCAATGCAGTTCAGATAACACTAAAACAAACAAGCTACACTGACAGGCTTTTGTGGAAGAAATAAAATTATTAATTAGAGAATATGCAACAACAATTAAATATAATAACTCTTCTACATTTCAAAATGGTGACAATTAGAATATACATCAGTTAAACTACTAGTTGTTTTGTATGGCTACAGAAAGTTGCCTACTCCAAGCAAAAAATACAAAATCACTGTATTTCTCAGTGTACATAAGACACACCTATTCATAATGGTGCAGGATGAAGATAGCAGCATTTTTTTTCTAAAATATGATGTACTGTGATTGATAGGGGGATACTGTACATCAAACATTGTGTTTTGCATGTGGGAATATGGTACATGTATAATATTTATCAAAGACCAGCAAATTCTGTTTATGTGGTATAATGGTGTGGTGTTAAATATTAGAGGTTAAAAATGATTGTTTGATTATGGTTTTGTGGAGTGATGTACAAGTAGGCTTATGGTTTTTACCATACTACAGAAAATCATTTTTAACTTCTAATATTGTACACATCACTGTTTTATCACTTAACCAGAATTTTAATCAAAACTGGGGAGGACAAACTATAAATATAATATATTTGTATTCTTGCACTTGTAACCTTCAAGATAGCCATACGAGTGGCCAAAATATGTTGGTGGTCACAATATAGTAATTACAACAATAATAAAATGTTCTGAATGAAGGCATCACGATGTGCTTGAAAATTAATTAGTATTACACAAACGTACGTCAGCACAATCTATTTATTCTAGAGTAAGGCTACATGTTTCGACTAGATGTTAGTCATCTTCAGGTCCCTACAATTTCGTTGCCAGATTCTTTGTCCACTTTGGGATCCCATAATGTTTACATGTGGATTA
>Ga0136643_10005294_pt1 | contig 18132 bp, 8 predicted proteins | sample TergutLab28metaG_FD_96883 | JGI IMG/M metagenome (GOLD analysis project Ga0136643, IMG submission 96883) | Labiotermes labralis P1 segment gut microbial communities from Petit-Saut dam, French Guiana - Lab288 P1 (version 3) (version 3) | ecosystem: Host-associated > Arthropoda: Insects >...
ACAATAAGTTTTATTTCATGCCTCTACATGTTTCGAGCACATGTGCTCGAAACATGTAGAGGCATGAAATAAAACTTATTGTGAAACAAATTTTGTGCATCAAGTTGGTTAAATACTGATATATATATATATATATATATAAAGAGAGAGAGAGACAGAGAGATGCACGGTCAGAAAAACGTAAAAAAAAATTAACTTTCAATATTTCAGTGTTTATCCTTCGATTGGGCTCCTACCCCTTCTCCTTTCCGATTTCACATTTCATCTTTTCTTTAGACACTTCTTTATTCTGCCTCATGAGGCAAGCGACCGTTCAATTAGTGGGGTGTTGCTGCGGGTTTTAATTGCCTGCTTACGTAACAATTCTCGATTCGGTGCTAAGACCCAAGGATTATTTGATTTTTGAGAAAAATAAAATGGTTTTTATAATATGGAAAATAGGTAGTTTATAATCTCTTCTGTTTTTTATTCTCATTTTTATGGCGCAGCAGCCCCTAGTGGGCCAAGACCTTTTCACTATAGAGGCTTCACGATCACACTCAGACACTCCATACTTGGTAGGACGACTCTGGACGAGTGATCAGACCGACGCAGAGATCTCTACGTGACAATTCACTACACTCACAACAGAGAGACATCCATGCCCCGGCGGAATTCGAACTCCCAATCCCAGGAAGCGAGCGGCCGCAGACCCACGCCTTAGACCGCGCGTCCAGTGAGTTATGTTCTCTTGTCATGTTTTCAACCACAATGTCTCCGCCGATTTGGAAGCAGTGTTGTCACTGCAGGAGCGTAACATGGACGTCTCATCTTTTCTGTGTTCGCATCTATAGGTAGTGAGTATTTGTAAATCTCGTTAACCTCAATAATGAACTGATCCACCTGTTTCCTAAAGTTTGTCAACGCCATTCCCATGCACTCAGTACACAAATGGCTGTCAGCTCCTTTAATAGACGTAAACATGAGAGTAAACTCGGGGTTACTTAATTTCTGGACTGTCCATCTGCTGGTATTCCAAAACAAGTTGCAACATTTATACAAGTGGATTCTTTTCGGTCCTCAAATGAAAAGGTGTTGCGGTTCCTATTCAGATTTGTCCAACAGAAAGACCTATTGTCAGACGCTGAAAATGTCGTCAGAACTTCTTAGAATTTACTTAAATTTATAAATATGTGATAAAAAAGATTAGGCTGTCTGGAAAGGGCACCTATTTTCTTTCATATGCTTAACCATTTCATAGTACGGGGATATATGAATTATTCATCATCACTATCACCATAAGGCCTTGGTATAATTTGGTTACAAGCATTCCGTTTTCTGTCGGATAACCGTGGCACCTTCTACCCTTCGGTTTATATCAATACAGCAGGTTCAGAATGTGGATTTTTTTTAGACATTCCTTACACATGTTTTAAGGATTTTATTTTTTGGCTTGTAACTTACTTAACTTCTCTGAGGCCCACCCAGCCCCCTACACAATGGGTACCGGGTCTTACCCGGGGGTGAAGCGGCCGGGGCGTGGCGTTGACCACCCACCCCATCTAGCGCCGAGATTAAAGAAAAAGTAGAGCTAAAACATGTACTCACCCACAGGACCTTCGTGGCCTATTCTAGCGTAAACTTTACCTTTACTTATAATTTACTTAACTTTCTTACATATCAATTTTATTCCATTTATTTACAGTATGTCAACTGAGGCCATTCAAAAGTTTTACTTTCCAGCAAATTTTCTTCAAAGTTTTACGTATTAACTTGGCTATAACCTCGTCTCTCTACCTGTATGTAATGATTTTAAAATCAAGGAAAGAATGTCCATTAGGATTTTATTTTGGGGAAGCTTCTTTAAAAACTTACGCACGTGTCACCTTTATTGAACCTCAGAGAAAAATGGCGGACAGTACATGAAGAGCTGCTCAAATTCGTGCGCGGTTCTCAAGTAATTCTCCAGACGTTTCCAGCAACGGCTGTCGAGACAATCGTGTGACGCTGTTTATAGACAAAGTGTTTGTTCCTTAAGTCTAAGGTTTTTGAGGTAATTAAATCGTAAACATGCCGGTCCCAGTGGTTGCGCGGTCTAAGACGTAGGTCTGCGGCCGCTCGCCTACTGAGATCGTGGGTTCCAATCCCACCGGGGGCATGGATGTTTGTTGTGAGTGATGCGTGTTGTCAGGTAGAGGTCTCTGCGACGCACTGATCGCGCGTCAACTAATTGTGTTGTCAAAATGCTTACACTATGATTTTCCTTCTAAACTTAATGTCCTTTCAGACAGCGATATCAACATGGCAGGCGCACAAACTTGTGAGGGAGATGCTACACCAGCGTCACTTAATATGTGTCTTGAAATAATGCAAGACATGGTCGACGTATTTGAAGCTTCTTTTACAGTTTTCTTTCTTTCTTTTTCTTTTTTATTTTCTCTTTTTCTTTCGTTTCTTTCTTTCGTAGAATTTACAAATGATAATATTAAAAAAATAAAATAACAAGTCCTCTGACCCCGAGAACTTTATTGTGACTTCGATGAATGTATAACACGTGGACAGCAGTTGGTAAATCCCAGAACTTCACGTATTTACCACTGATATATGGCTTATAGGCGTTTGTTTCACTGTTCCACAAAGGTTTCTATCGTAGGGTAGAAGAAACAGGGGTTAAATGTCGGTAGGAAGGTGGTATAGAAGAGGAAGGCGGTCACTGCAGTGACTCTTGCACAGCGACCATTTCCGATCTTTAGTGCGGCGGCAATGAGGTAAAGTCTTGCTACATGTCGGCGTCTTTTGCGAATCTGTTGCCAGCCAGGTTTCTGTTACGGGGCTCAAATAATCATTTATCTGGGCGTGATAAATGAAGAATAAAATCCAACTAGATACAGCTTATTGATTTATTATGCTTATGTTAGGCTCAACATGTTTCGGGCACCATTATGCCCATCATCAGGAGCTCACGACGATAAAGTTGGTTACCGCATAGGCCGTCTGGTTCTCGAGTTGCTGCTGGTTGGAGATTAAGTGCAGGCAGGATGGATGAGTGACCGGACCGGACCGAAGGCTGTAACACGAGTAGTGTTACAGCCTTCGGTTCGAACATATGCATAATAAAGTAATAAGTGGCATCTAGTTGGATTTTATTCTTCATTTTTCAAGATGATGCACGGTCCAATACACATAAAATCTGGGCGTGATGTCGGAATTGTCTGGAGGGTCGTCCATGGCCTCCCAGTCGTTGTGCCGTAACGGGTCCCAGTTTGTACTGGCAGTAACTGCGCTACTTTGTGACTGTGTCAAGAATTGTCATAGGCTACGTAGCGAAAAAAAAAGGACGAAATGGCTTGTTTAATCTCCGACATACGCATGTGTAGTAAAATTATCAAATGTCTAGATTTTCTTCATGAAAAAAAGAATTATTCTTACGCTTTCCACTACTGTTAGTAATCTTCGAGGCCATTCCAGTGCTCAGGTGGTTGGTCGCTGATTTTTCTCCGCAAAGGTCTGGGTTCGATTTCAGGCCAATCCATGCGGGATTTGTGATGAACAAGGTGACACAGGGACAGACGTTTCTTCGAGTACTTTGGTGTATCCAGTTCATGTCTTTCCACGAAGGCTACATATTAACTAATCTAATGCCACCTCACTATCTCAGTAATTGACAGTGTTGGCGGTCACAGTGGCCGCGCGGTCTGAGGCTTAGGTCTGCGGCCGCTCGTCTGCTGATATTGTGTGTTCGAATCCCACCGGGGGCATGGATTTCTGTCTGTTGAGAATAGTGTGTGTTGTTGGGTAGAGGTCTCTGCGACGGGCCGATCACTCATTCAAAGGAGTCTTACCGACTGTGGTGCGTTGTTGTGTGTGATCTAGAAACATCGTGAATGAGGAGACCCTGGCCCACTGGGGGCTGCTGCGCCAAAAACAAACAAAACAAACAAATTGACAGTGTTGTTGAATAACATATATTAAGAAAGCGATATAAAAATAAATATGTCGCCGTCGACGATTTATGTATTCTATAAATATATGTCAAAACGGTAGGCCTGTGTTTCAACTAAAGAATAACATATATTGTATTCCGATATAAAGTTACGAACAGGCAGACAATTACATCGAATCTGTAAGCCTACATATATGTCTATGTGCGTTTTGTTTGTGTCTATGCTACGAAGACATTGCCATAAAGGTTTTGCAAATTCCTCCCTGTACTATGTAATATAACAAGTGCTAATTGCCTCGGGAAGTTATGTGGTATATAAAATTATGGAAAAGAACATAAAAAGGAAGAGATCAGCGTTGCTGATTGTGGGACTGAACTCATCAAATGGGTCTGCTAACAAACTGAAATGAATTCAGCCTTGAGGTATAATAACTGAGGTTTCTTATTAGGTGAGGTTGAGAGGAATATAATCTGCTGGTTAATCTGTGGTCTGCATCGCAATAAGTACATGGGATCCGCCCGCCACTTGCAGGCCAGCCGTCTGAAGTCCCATCATTATAAACGTAGCCACCAGACACAAGTTTCGATGTTTGTCACAAGTGGAACTTGACAAACAGAGCTACTGGAACCTCGTAGCCTCTTTCAGCTCCTAGGTTTTCTGGCAACCATATTGGTTCCTGTAATTTTCATGCTAATCTTCTTGTTTTACAAGGCTGATTACTTTGAAACTGTATTCCTGTACGTTTTTTTTTACAGCGCTGAAGGCAGTAAAACTTGAAGTCACGAGACGACCGGTAAAGAGCGGACTGGAATAGTTTTGTTAGGAATATCTCGAAATTTCCTCGGATGGGTCCAGGAACTTGAAAAGGAATTTCAGGCAAAGTAGCCGGTTTCCCTCTCGAAATTCGAAACGGGCTCGATAGCGTGTGGTGCCATATTGTCTCTTTTCTCGCACATACGTCCCTGACATGCTGTTCGACTTCCCAAGTCTTCAGTTTTTTATACCACAATTGATACCAGAAAAAACATTACTTCGATTTATGATATTAACAAAATAGTATTGTTTATAGCTTGCGCCTGAGTGTTTTTGTGCCCTTAAACCTGCAAAAAATATGCAGAATTTTAAGGTACTTTTCAAAGCGTTATAAACTAACAGTGCCCGGAACAAGTGAATTTTATATCTGCCTTCCAGTCTGATGACGGTCCTTACAGGCTTCAGTTTATCTTCAGCTGTAGCTCAATTTGTAACAAAGCGCTACGTTCTGTGATCCCGTTCTTGTCACCGAAGCATGTGGAAACCAGCAAAATTTATGGAAAAATTACCATTAAAAGTATTAATGACAGTCTGGATCCTAAGAATGTTTATGAATAGGCGGAAAGGTTCGAACGAGGGTACACGAGTAGTGTCCATAATCCTCGTTTCGGTTGCATTATGTGTTTAAACCGAGAGTTAAGTGAATAAACGTAATTGGGATAGCAGAAAATTTGGTACATGCGTAGTGTTACTTTTACGTGACGGTGTGCTGTTTGTTATTATTATAATACGTTTGTTAAACAACACCGCCGTATCTCGTGAGTATTCCTTCGTATTGCCGTTTCGTCCGTGATAGTATTTTACAAGCATTTACCCGGGGATGGTAGATACTATAGTAGGGCCGAAAATATTATGGATTTTATACTGCGAAAGAACAATAACGAAATATTGTCTGTGTTGCATGTGACTGAAAGATAGAGAAAAAGTATTATTAACCTTTTGGCGCCGGAATTATTTTTTTAATTTTAGCACACCCTGTATATAAAATGTGAATAATACAGGAATCAAATACGTTAGAATTATGAAACAAACGGCATTTTGAAGAGAAAAAAACAGAGAGTATTTACCATGTTTAAAATATTCAGTACTTATATTTGTTGAATAAATATATAAAATGCAAGTTTAGAGGTTAGCGGTGCGGTACGACCACTATAGTTGACATTAGGCGTCAAAAGGTTAACACACCTACCTGAAAGTTAACAGCCGAAGAAAGCGGGAAGCTAATGACTTCAGGACTCATACAAATTGTGATGCAGCCTAATTTGAAACTTCAGACTAAACAAGGCGTTTAAGCAGAAGAAGAACACACATCCAACTAATGTGCGATTATGTGATTAGATCTGATAACAACGTTTTTCTTTAATCTTATACTTTCATGTGTTTTTTTTCTTCTCGTAATTTATAAATGTTAAAATTATACGCATTTTGCGTGTATTTCTCTGTCCGAATCTGAATAATTCTTTGGATATTTCTAAAGATTCTTAGGGCAACATTTAGTTTACCAAATCCACGTAGGGCCTAAGCCTGTCTCTATTATTATGGGTGTCAGTCCTACGAAGATAGCGTCCGTGCGAAAGTTCGAGGCAGAGCCGCTTGATGTATAGACCTGAAATATTGTGCGGTACAAGATAGTGAAGCAGCACACAAAACCTGTTAAGGCCATATCTTTTTGTTCTTGTGTTGTCGAACTTAACGGATGTCGTAAACTTAAGTAATTATTTGATAGATATTCGTTTCATAGCATTGACTACGAAGGCATTGTATCTTAGAGATGCACGTTTATCATGCATGTGTACACATATAGTACATACACATATAGCACATACACACATATACTTATAGGTTTATCACATTATGACAAATATAACGAAGGTGCGAAATATTACGATAATATATTTTTTATTTTTATTGTAACCAACAAATGTACAATTTGTATCACAAATGTGTATATCACAACAGTGTCTCTATATAATCTGTACTCGTACATGTTTCGACATTTTCATGTCATCATCAGGGAGTGCCACATCTGCGCCTTGCTAAGTTACATAAATTCTTAAATTGCAGCTGTTAAAATTAGAATTTCATAAAATTATTAAAATATTATTTAATCGTGTTTACAATAAAATCTCTTCGACGTTATAGTCTTTTGTGCAAGCATTGTCTATTTGTGGCTGCATATACAGTCTGCAATAAATGTGGACTTTATTGTATGGATGTATAGATACTATATCGTGGACATACTGAATACATTGAATTATGAACTTACCCTGGTTGATGTTGTTAGTGTGCTGATCTGGATTAACTCTTATTTCATATACCCCAAAGGCACTTCTTCTAACAGACACAAAGGTTTACTGAAGACAGACGCCATTACTTCAGAGGCCTTTTTTGGACGATAGGCTGGGATAGGTCAGTCGGTGTATTGGCAAGGCTACCGGGTTTTAATCATGCTAGTGTCAGATGTTTTCTTTTCCCCTGCCACATCATTCTTAGACTAATTATTTTCATGTGTGTGTGTGTGTCCTGCTAAAAGTGAGACTCAAGAAACAGCGTCGTGACGCCCTGTAAACTACATCTGATGCACAGGAAGTGCTAGTACTTGTAACTGTCTTGGGTCATGGTATGTTAAGATTCTGTGTCCTAGAAGCAATGACACTTAAAAATGTAGGTTAGTGCGGCCCTAAATATAATAATAATATTTATTAACAGCAATTGGGTTGTCACCCGATAGCAGTGTTTATTTTACATGTACACAAAATATGAAATTGGTTACTACTATATTTAAGTCGGGAGGGCTACATGAGAAGCATGTAGTGGCAACTTGGAATCTTGGGAACCGTCTCAGCATTTGCTTATAGGCACACGGAAACCAAGAAAAACCTGTGTCGAGGTGGCCGGTCGCAGGACCTTCCGAATACTGACTTCTAGCCAGCAGTCCGGCATCAAAAGTAAAAAACAACAATGCACACAGTACAACAAATACACGTAAGATGACAACAATACACACAAGACAACTACAACAATACACACGGCCAACCAACAAAAATTACACACAAGACAACTTAAAACTAGCGACAATATACACGAGACAAATTAGAATACAACATGTACAAAAGGCGAAAACACCAAAGTAAGAGAGTTTTGTTTCGGATTTGTTGCGGTCAGAACAGCCGTGAACAGGCAGTGCAGGTGGATCGACTGACAGTGAGGCCACAGACCGAAGTTCCACGCATTGACAACCTCTTAATTTCCCTCGAGTTGTTGCTTTTCGGCCTGTAGCAAACTTTGCTGCATTTTCTACAGTTTAGTTATCCTGCTTGAGCCCGGTTCCCACAAATGTGCAAATAATCATGCGTTGTGTAAGGAACATGATGGCAACTACACACTCTTCCTGTAGAGGCGCGTTAATAGGCTCAGAGGGTCAGCTAACGTCTACGTAATAAGCGAGCCGACAGGATTAACGGACAATATGCGTGAGATAAGGACCCGGTATAAACGAGTGGTGGTAACTCAGCAAGTCTAGCAAACTTACAGTCTAGACTAAATCACAGGGATTCCTTTGACTTGTGCAACAAAAAATGCCATAAGGTGAGAAACGGACAAGTGGCCAATGTATGTAAAATTGCACCGTCCCGACGACGGGACAAGTATGCACAAGTAATAAATGTTGCGTTGGTAGTTATTATTAAATATCCTATAACATGTATTTCAATTGGATGTTCAAAATAAAAATTTTACTTGCTAATAAACTAGACTACATATCTATCAGTGCAAAACATAAGAATCGAACCTACGAAACTGAATCAGTCGTGTTGATGGTAATTATAAAATTACTCGAACATATGTCTATCAAATACACCAGTCGTTGGAAAGTGTCCTTACATGGATGGTGATTTGATGATCACGTCATTCGTAACAAGCACTTTTGGATTAGGTGGTGTACGGTGAAGGAAGCTGGAGGGAAATATGTCACTATGCAGGGAGAGGAAAACTTGATGTCTTTTTATTCCCGCTATTCCAGGCAGTGTTTTCCGTGTCATCAGTACAGACGTCTTTAATCCACAATTGTTAAATTCCACGTTCCAGTGCAAACACAGAATCTCAATTTCGTAAGCAAATAAGTACGAAACGAAAGGAAAGGTACCTGATACGGACAGGAATCCTTATTATGGGCTACGTTACATGTACGTTGTAGGACAATTTGTGTCAGTTCACCATCAATAATGTAACTGAAATGTGGACTGTGAAATGTAACTTTTTGCTCTTCAATGAATACCAGTCGGGCAGATTCCCCGACGAAGAAAGCAACTCGAATTAGCCATTCAAGCTCACTGACTAATTAAAAATATGGACGGTACTAAAACATCTCAAACAATTCATGCCTTCCGCTGCACGCACGCACATGTACTCACTCACGCATCACAAGATGTTTGACCGGGCTGTAGGGGTCACCGTGTGGTAACACCGGATTGTTGCCCTTCGTTGCCTGGGTGACGGATCCCAAGGCGGCATATTTCAGATGACCCGGGAGTTCGGCACCTATTGGCCTCGAGCGATGACGACGGTAACTCACCGCAAGTGGCCATCGTTGTTGCAAATACAGGTACAATACTATGGCGAGAATTCTCCCACAAACTGTAATTTACATCATTAGACAACACCTTCTCGAATTAACAAGCCTAAAGGTAAAGTCTTGAAGCTTTCCCGGAGACAGAATTAAAGGAAATGTTCTCGGGCAAACAGCCGCTTCGAAATGTGAAGGTTCTCCGACGTTTCAGGAAAGGAGTAAGTTCCTGAAACGTCGAAGAATCTTCACGTCTTGAAGCGGCTGTGTGCTCGAGAACATTTCATTGAAGCCTAAAGATTAACTTGTGAATGTTTTTTTTTCAGAGTGGTAACGATGTAGATTACTGCCTTCTGGGATATGGCGACGTGTAACCCCAGGGAAGTGTCCAAAACTGTTAGAAGATTTTACCGACTTATTATCAGGGTGGGTGGTGATACAGGTAGCAGGATTTGATGGCACGAATGTACCAGACTACACGGCGATAAAACCTGACAAGTAACAATTTTCAAGTTAACTGCTATTCCCGCCATTAATCATTAATTATTCGCATATAGTAACTAATGCGTTTTATCCTCAGAGTACTATTTCATCTATGTGGATAGTGGCGTTAACAACATAGCCCGTCTAGCACCGAAGTTAAAGAAAGAGTAGAGCTATGCCTGTACTCCCCTTCTGGGCCACATGGCCCGTTAGAAGGCATAATTTACCTCTTTTTTTTTTTACTTTTACTTCATGTGTGAAAGAAATCAGTTTTATCAGTTCTGTCATATCTACGGAGGGTAACTGACCTACAGTGTTAGCGTATTAGTTCGTCTTTTGTGGAAGTTCATATCAACGGTTCTCGTGTTAAATTATTTTGTAATTTCGACTGTCCATTTCGGTGAATAGTAGCCCTATGTATTGTTTTGGCCATAATACATGTAGATACCAGAATACACTCAAAAGAATAGAAGCCGGGCTGGTCTTGTAGCACGTGGGGAAGTTGAGAATTACATGTAACTGTTAAAAAAACTGAAGGCAAGTTACGAATAGTGAGAGCTGGCTATAGATGGAAGTGTAATATTAAAATTGATGTTGAAAGAATATAAGTAGAACAAATTCAATCACCACAGAACATAATTGAATTGCCTGCATTTGTGAATACCAAATGGACATTGGTTTTTATAACTCGCGCTGGATTTATCGGGAAATTCGGCAGCTGTTGCTTAAGAATGCTTATGCTTTATGTTCTAATAATTGAATAAATACTTGAAGAATAAAATACCAACTTGGTGTCACTAGTTATTAAGTTTTATTTAACTTCTTCTATGCTCAACATGTTTCGGACATTAATACATCCATCAACAGGAGCTTGCGACTTTTCTATTGTATCACCACATTGGTCCTGTGTTCTTTTTTCGATGTGTGTTGGAGTTTCGGTGTGGCTGGGTTGGGGTGGTATCCGTGTAGCAGGCTTCAGCCTTATTCTTCAAATATCAAAATAATGCACTGTCCAATATACACAAGAATAAATACTTGATTCAAGTTAAGAAAAGGAGTAAATAAAATATTCAAAAATCTAAAACCTATGTCTTCCGCTACTTAAATTTCGGAGTTGGGCCTGTTATCGACATTTCCGGTGCTGCTATCTTTTCTTCTCTCCGAGATATCAGCTTCCACTTGTCCCTTTTTCCAATATAATTCAAAACTACTGGACAAAAGGTATCATGGCCAGGAAAGGGCTTAGAAAGGTAAGTTTTTGCGTATCCATCAAATCTTTGTCTGTATGCATATTTCATGCAAGAAACAAACAACCATTTTGGTAAAAGGGTATATTCAGCACAAAAGTGGCTTATAGGACTCGGTGAGCTCAGCGTAATAGTTCTTGTTAACCTTTCTTAGTAATTAACCAACTTAATGCACAAAATCTTGTTTTATAAAAAGTTTATTATATGCCTCTACATGTTTCGAGCACTATGTGCTCATTATCAGGAGGTCAAAACTGTATTATACAGCATCTGGTATCATCACACCTGTAGGTGGCCGTCCCGTGCACCTGTGCACCGGACGGCCACCTACAGAGTGTGACGATACCATATGCTGTATAATACGATTTTGACCTCCTGATGTTGAGCACATGTTGCTCGAAACATGTACAGGAATATAATAAACTTATTATAAAAAAAGATTTTGTGCATTAAGTTGCTTAGTTACTAAGACTGTACTGAGATGCGCGATCAGCAGAACATCAGAAGGTTCTTGTTAACGTCACAGAAAATTATTAAAACTATTTTGAGAAATAGTTTTGAACTATGTTCTGTAGGAGTGAATGTGAAGAATATGTGCAAATGAAAGATGGGAGGAATGCTGATTGAATTAATTACAGTAGACTCTTTTGACTGCTTACACGCATATTTTCATGAATGAATTTGAATACGTACAGTAAAGCAGGTAAAGCAGTCCCATTACAGGCCTGGACAGGCCCAGAGGATTCCAAGAAGTTAAGGTTCCCAGATTTCGTGACAAAGGCACAGGATGGTGGTAGATTGTCAGCCTTAAGCACCAGCTGCCTTTACCCCCAGGAAATACTCCTGGTACTCATTTCTGTTAGAGGCTGAGTCGACCCCAGGGCCATAGTGCGATCGGAAAGATTTTATGTCAATGAAAAATCCACTGACACCAGCTGGGATCGAACCAGCAACCGTCCGATTTGTAGCACAGCGCCTTAACCACTGTGCGCGGTCCCCGAATACGTACAGTGCTTGGGGAATATCTTATTCATGTTAAGAAGAATTGAAATTTGTTGTCTACTTATGATGATTACACAGTCCTAATTGGGTGCTGCGCTGTTGTGCGTATCTTGTTGACTCTGACTTGCATTCATTGTAGACATACACATATTATCAGTAATCTGGCAACAACACTAATGTCAGCCTGCTTAGAGACAGAGAAGGGTGGAGTTGCGGCAAAATTCTACAGTTGTAATCTGGAGGTACATTTTCCCAGGTAATTACTGGTAAATTCTGCGATATTACAAGGATTAACAAGGCGAGCTTTGCTCACACCTTTTCCAATTCGTAATTACCCACTTGTCTTGCTATTAACGCTATACCTTGAATTACCGATAGAGTCGTGAAAGAAATCACAAACCACAAACTGCTGAATCATAAATTATTTTACTTGTATTCCGTTAAACATTAAACGCATAGAAAAATACTTCAAATGAATGTTACGTTTCCTAGTGACACCCATATTTTATTACGTAGCAAATTAACTTCCTGTACACCTCCTGCGGCCGAAGCTTGCAGCTGGGAACGATTAGAATTCAAAATAAGGATAGTGGATGGGAGCGGTGTGTGGTGTAAGGTGTGCCTGTTTCAGAAATATTAACTAAACGCGGACTGCATCCAGCATCTCACACTGTGTTATATGTGACGTTACTGCGAGGTAAGTGCTACAGAAGGCAATCCACTGCCAAGTGCTCTTTTGAAGAAAGTCCGATTAATTCAATCTTGATATTCGCCTCAAATTATCAGTTGTATTTGATCAGCAAGATTCAAAATTAAATTTTATGTGAAGGTATGTGCACATTCTCCAAAATATTATCTAAATGACTTAGCAGAGGACATCCCTTTGTGTTTAAAATACAGTATTAAAATGAAACGAAATATGTACTCCGCATGTCACAACTATCTTTTTATTTTATGGTTGTGACAGACGGAGTACATATTTTATTTCGTTTTAATATTATCTAAATGGTTCCGGTTGCTACGGAGATGAAACTTGTACACAGAGGGTCTGAAGCGGTGGCCAATCTCTGCGAATATTGTGCGAAGAAAAAAAAAAATTACACTTGGTTGTAACGGCTGTATTTTTATTGAAAGCGTTTGTGACTTAGAACCTTTTTGAAATACTAGCTTGCTTGTGTGTAAGGTAGGAACTGTATGACTTAGGGTTGTGGATTGTGTTGAGTTAGAGGAAGAACAAAACAATGTCATACCGTTTGGTTGATGTGATGGATGTGTGGGTGGTTGGTTTGGATCGTCAGCAGAGATATGTGTGACTATGCACGGCTTTACGTGCGTCTGGAACTAGCGAGTGACTACGCTCACATAACTCCCATTGCCAGCTTTGTCTGTTTCTATGTCTGCTGTCTGTCTCTCCACCCTTTAACAAGTGGCTTACCTCCAGGGCACAAGTTTCCCTTTATTTTGTGTACTTGTCTGCTAATTTCAATTTTTATGTTATCCTTTTCTCATCATAATTTTCCGCAGTTTTCCCAGTCTCTTCTCCCTTTCCTAAGAGAGAAGAGAAAAGTCTGCAGTCTTGGTGGGGAACTTGAAAGCTAGACTTTGATTAGAAGATCTAGAAGTAATATCAAAATGCTTTCTAGAGAAAGAGGAGGGGAGAACGTGGACTGGATTTCTTTGGCTCAACACATGGCTCAGCATTCGCTGGCTTGCCACTGAATCAAATTTACCAGTTTCATTATGCCACTTATATTTTTCGAATTTAAATAAACAAAGCGGAATTTTACAAAACTTGCTGACCCCGGGGATGAGTTATGTAATGTAGTCAGCAATGTTGCACATTAACAAACATGTGGCGTATTTTTAAATTCATCATTCACGGGTCCGTGCATCGCTAATATATTCGCAGAGTACAACCAACAAGATGCAACGTTTCACAATTTATTTATTTCTGTAAGACGTTCTACATGTTTCAGACGGGGTTTCCGCCCATCACCAGGAGTTCAAAACTGCACATACAGCGTCAGGTATTTGTCAGACCAATACTGCTACCTGCTGCTAGGCTAGCAGCAGGTAGCAGTATTGGTCTGACAAATTGTGAAACGTTGCATCTTGTTGGTTGTACTCTGCGAATATATGTGGCTTATGTTTTTTATTATTTTTTTATATTGCATTCTCATTATATTTCGATTTTTTGTTAAGGCTGCTTACCAGTAATCAATGGTTGGCGTACCAATAGTAGTACGTGCGCCACAGTTTGAGAAACCAAGATATAGAGTAAATATAATAATAATAATAATAATAAAGGCCTGGCTTATAAATGAGCGTGTGAATTGAAGGTTGTAAGCAAACATTACTGTGATAATATTATAGAATTTTCATCCTTAACCTCTTAATGCTGAAAATGAACTTGGGCTCCAGTCACAGATTACGATACAATGCGCGGCATGCACACTGTGTCCGTTGTTAAAAATGTTCATTTATTGCCCTGTTGGAAAAAAAAATTCTCTTTTCGTTGTGACAACGAAACGAAACACACAGGTGCATTTTGTGGACTTACTGTACAACTTTTTAAATATTAAACCTGCTTATACTAAAGTAAGCCCTGAACGTTCATAGTTTTCCATTTCACAGGTTATACAATATAATATGGCATACAACCTATTTAAGAACCAACATTCCATTCTGCTTTGCAGTTTTACTGAATTTAATAACGTAACAGCTAATGTATCTTGTTGTATAGTGGCAAGAGAGTAGAGCACAGGCGTTAGTCGCTCAGCTGCTCAAGAATTACCTCCGTTCGTTACAGCTCAAGACTTTTCGTCATCTCGTTCCATATACTCGCTTTCTATTCACAATCCAGCCATCTTCCTTTAAGGAATTTGTGGCTTTTAAAAATTTCAATGCTGACCCAAAATAACAATTTTTTGTCTACACTCAAAACGGGAAGGAATAATACCAATTCCAAATTTTCGTAGTTCATCCTGTTTTATGCAAAAAGGTTGATTACGACCGAGTATGAAATAATGAGCTGCTTGCTGGGGAACATCATATTCTTAAGCAGAAGGATTCGTTACGGTTATTTGTATTTGTATGCCGTAGTAACATGTTCTCTCAAAGTTATTCTGAACGTAGACGAATTCGCTGGGATCACAAGCTTGAACTACGCTCTGATATATCACCTACTGATCGGATGTTCTACATACTTTTAACGCTTGGAAAAAGATCAGAATACTAAAATGTGAAAGTTCGTCAAATATTTAGGGACTTCAGCTTATCAGACGGTTGAGTTACAGAACAAAATTCTCTTATTATTCATATAATGCTATACAAAAACAGTTAAATAGGTAACATTTATTGTGTATCTCATGGTACGCATTGCCATACATGTTTCGACTTAAGTAAGCCATCTTCAGGGAGAATCAAGGACAAAGGAAAAACGTCGAATATGGACATAAATAAACGTCATCTTCTAATAATGTAAAAACACGCAGTGTAGGTTATGTCATCAGGATATCAATATTTTAAATTATTTTTAGTATCTGTAGCTAGTACATGTAAATTTGCTATTATTGAAAATTACATAATAAAACTTGCACTCATTCTTCACCTCTTCACTAGACGGAGGCTTGTCGTTAGATTTGGACTTCGATGACTTAACCCCTAAAGGAAAGAAAATCATATGGATAGATAATGTCTTTTGAACAAGAAAAAAATTTCAGATATTTATAAATATGGGTATCAGATTCCAATTTTATTTTCGGGAACATATGAAGAGTTGATTGAATTTGGATATCGCTGTTAATTAAAGTTAGGCCTAAAAGTGCTATTGCATTAATCGGCGAAGTATCGTGGATAGATCACATACTCTTTCACAGGTAAGTTTGACACATATACCTAGTTTTGTGAAGTACGGGGAGAAAAATTACACAATTTTGACACTCTGAAGCATGAGAATTATTGACATAATATTTTAAAATTTGCTTTTAATTCGATAGAGATTGCGTCCCCATTCCGCTGACAGTTTGTTCTCTTTAGGACATTTTCTGTTACCTATTCGGAAAGTCGTAAAATACAAAAATGGACGTATTGTTGTTTATGATAGGGTTACCCCAGCTGCACTTTTCAGGTGTAATTTTCCGCTACGCCAGAACGAAACACGCCAGCAATCTTCATTCAGTCAGTTCGTATTGAAGCAGGTAGTTAGTTGCCTTGCAGCATGCGGGAAGATGTACTGCAGGTACACTCACCCGACACACCTTCGGCAGCCGTAACCTGCAGAAGACGTAAGGTTGTACCAAACAAAATATATGCTACGTATTCTGGGGTGGGGGGGGGGGAAGATGGCATCTAAGAGTGATATGTAGTTAGAGATAATCTAGCCGGATGCGGCAGCGCAGTGGCTAACATTGTGGCGGTGTTATTTGGTTTGCACTATCGTGCCTCTATTAATGCAGAGGAAGAACTAGTTCTTCCGAAACATACGTCATTTTTGGTGACAAGTAAAGGGGAAAATGCAGATGGATCTGCTTGTATGTGGTAGCGGTTTTCTTTCTACGAACATTTATTAACTCACTACAAGAAGGAGGAGGTTTAGGTAGTATAACTGAATACAACAGGTAAATAGAATGCTTCGAAATAGATTACACAGCGTAATGAAACACTACTCCCCAAATGGCAGAAGGGATCATGGTAGAACTTTGAAGAGACTTCTGGATACGTGAGACTGGAACGGGTCAACAAGTGGCCCAATTCCATGAAAGACATATGATGATGATGATGATGATGACGACGAACTGAATAGAATTGAATAGAATTTAGAATTGTTTACTTTTTGAACTTGTATCCAGCATTCAGTGTATAAATAAGAACAAAATACTGCTTTCCGGGAAGAGGATTTGTTTCCATTCTCGGGCGAAAGAAATCCTCCTTTAGACCTCATAAGCAAATTTATTTTAAACCTCTGGGATTTTCCTCTCGCGCCGAACTGAAGAGGCGCTTCTCTTTTGTCTGAGGAGAGGAACCAGTTCTGTCTCCAAAACTTAGTGATCTAAGTTTTATATTAATCATGAGATAATGCGCAATGTCCGAAGATTAAATGGTTCCAGAGAGACTGATACAATTATTATAACACAACTGAATTTTTGTGTGAAAATCAGATAGAGGTAGATTGAGAATGAAATGTGAGGATAATATTTAAACTTATGGTAGGAAAGTAAAGGGCAAGACTAAGAAAATGACGTAATAACGATAATCGTACTGATGCTCTTTATTAATAATGTTAGGATGTTAAAATGAAGGAGTGTGAGTTGGGCGGGACATGTAGCACGAAAAGACGACATGAAAATACATACAAAGTTTCAGTCAGAAAATCTAATGCCACCCTTTCAGCTACCTTGGCTGCTGTCTGGCAGTACGAAGTTCTGCTGGTAGTATATGTTGTTACTCTTATTTGTAGAAGTGAAGGTCGCATAATTATTCAAATTCTCAAATCAATTTAGACATTGATCTACTAAGATATATCTGTTTCAGATAGAAATTATTGCCATAATTCTCCAAACATTAGGCACTTTTGTGTTAATGTAAATTCGAATCAAATGTTGCGATACAATTATTCGTTTGACTATTTTAAACACGTATTTAATATGGTGATTACTTCGCAAAAATTGAGTCTGTACAAAAAGAGTCTCCGCTCTTCCGTTACAAATACCTACAGGTTAATTCTGTTTAAGGAAATAATTTGGCTTATTGTGAAAAGCTTACAGAACTATCACATACACTCCTAGGGTAAAATGTAGGTTTTATTAGTGTTAAGCAGGACGTAGTTTAGTTACTACTGTCATTTATATAGAGATAAAGAAACCCAATTACAGGGCTGGACAGGCCCTGAGGGTTCCAAGAGGCTGAGGCTGCCAGATTTCAAGACACTCGGCACAAGAAGGTGGTAAGGTTGTCAGCCCTACGCACCGGCCGCCTTTACCCCCCCCCCCCCAGAAAATTTTCCTGGTATCCTTTTTTTTTTGACACTTGCTAAACCCCCGCGCCCCACTCCCGCCGGAAGGATATCAAAAAAAAATTCCAACGACACCAACGGGAACCA